>Ga0153938_1000145_pt1 | contig 26936 bp, 39 predicted proteins | sample TSNY022MetaG_FD_104740 | JGI IMG/M metagenome (GOLD analysis project Ga0153938, IMG submission 104740) | Attine ant fungus gardens microbial communities from New Jersey, USA - TSNJ022 MetaG | ecosystem: Host-associated > Fungi > Mycelium > Unclassified | place: USA:New Jersey: Brendan T. Byrne... | reverse complement strand
ATTTGAATGATCGACGCGACGCGTTGAAAAGATTTAAATAGGAAAGCACGTTGGCCTTCGCGCTTGTAATCTCCTGATTGAATTTATCCCCTCCCCTGCCTTTACTCTTTACTACTACTACTACTACTAGCCATGTCTGATAGCGCTTCTGTCATTGCCTCGCCTGCTCCTGAAGTCAAAGAGACTACGCCTGCTGAGGCTACACCTGCTGTTGAGGCTACGCCTCCTGTTGAGGATGCCTCTGTTGGTGAGACTGCCCCGGCTCCGACCTCTTCGGGAAAAACTCCGGAGGTCAAGAAGAAGACAGCTGCTACAGCTAAGAAACCGACTGCTGCAACTAAGAAGAGTACTACAACCAGGAGGGTCGCTGCAGCCAAGAAGGCGTCTACAACTAAGAGAGCATCTACAACCAAGAAGGCTGCTCCGACCAAGGCCGCTGTTCCAAAGGCCAAGACTACGACAACCACCAAGGCAAAAGCTGCCAAGGAACCCAGTTCTTCTGGGCGTCCGCCGTGGAAAACGATAATCGAAGTAGGATGACTGTTACTGCTGCTGATGATGAAGTACTGATTGGATTTCTAGGAGTGTATAGCTGATCATCGGTCCGAGGCCCGTCAGGGAGTCTCGAGGAGCACGATTAAAAAGGCATGAATTTTTTTAAATCTAATGATGAGATGAAGTGGCTGACGTGGAATGTTTGTGCAGTATGCTGTAGAGAAATACAATGTTGACCTTAGCGGGGTCAACCAGTTCCAGCTGAATCGCGCTATTGCAAAGGGTGCTGAGACGGGTACTTTTGTGCTTCCCAAGGGGCTTTCTGGAAAGGTCAAGTTGGCACCCAAGGTCAAGGCGGCTCCTGCTTCGAAAGAGGTAAGGTGTCTGATGTGTTGTGAGAGTTGACGTTGATATGGATGTTGCAGAATTCCAAGCCACCTTCGAAATCAGCTAGTAGCAGAAAGACGGCTGCTGCCACCAAGGCAAGTGCGACCAAGACAAGTGTGGCCAAGCCGAGTGCGCCCAAGAAGGCGCTAGCGGTGAAACCCAAGGCAGCTGTGTCGACAAAGAAAGCAGCGACGAAACGTGGTGCTGCGAAAAAGGTGCGGAGGAGGATATGTGACGATGGCTAGTGACTGACGGTGAATGTGTGCAGGCGGTGACAGGCACGAGTTCGGTGACGAAAGCCAAGGCGGCGGCGGCGGCAAAGAAGACACCGGTGAAGAAGGCGGCGAAGAAGACAACGGCGACTTGGAAAAAGGCCGGAGAGGCAGCGGGGAAGAAGCCGGGGGTGGCAGGAGGCAAGGCGAGGTCGAAGGCTCGAAAATAGGAATTGTATCATTTATTTATTAGTATTTGTTTTATTATGGGATGTGATCTCGATATAGTGGGGATCAGCAGGACCCCGGAGAGTGGCGAAGCCCGTCTGTTTGTGTTTTTGTGTTTTTTGTGTTTTGTATCTGGTGTTCCATGTCCTCTGCTGCTGCCCACCCCTACGGCACTCGACGCAGCCACCACCTGCCCATCCGTCCTCCACCCCGCCTCCCATCTCTCTCTCTTTCCAACCACCATGTTCTCCCTCCCTTCCCCCCAGAGCACATCGTCCTCCACGACGATGACGCCACCAGCAAAGTCTTTCTCGCTATTGGTCGTGCTTTTATCTCCGTTGTATGTCTCTTTCTCCCCCTGTCGCCACCTGTTACTCACTCTCGTAGGATAATCGCGCCATGACTATCAAGGACCTTGCTGAGCGTGTCCTCAGCTACGGCCTTGTCGCCCAAAAGTGCGTTCAGCCATGTCGATCCAAACCCCCAACTCCCAACTCAATCTTTTTTTACTCTAGTCTCTCCGCTGCCAGCCAGGCCATCACAACTTATATTCGTTCCCACCTCCAGCGCTGCGAGTCCCAGCAGGACATCCCCCTTCTCCTGCGCCACGTCCTCTCCGGAACCGACGCCGACGACGATCTACTCCCTGCTCTCTACTCCACCTCAGGTGGCGCACAGTCCTCTGCTCAGACCCACACTGACCGTGTCACAAGTTTTAGGCGCGGAACTATGGTGTGGTACCTTAGCCGCGCTACCGGCGCTCCCTGTCCTTTTGCAAGAGCGGGGATCCGGCTCTTTGACTATGGACAAAGCGCCAACACCTTTAGTCGCATTCAACGCGATGACAAGAGGCCCAATCTACCCGATCACCGCGAGGCTTGTGGCCAGAAGAGGAAACGCTCCCTTCGTAGTGCCTACACTGCCACCTCCGATTCCCCTACAATATCCGAAGAATCAGACCACGGCAGTCCTCCCCCCAAAGTCAAGCTAACCTTGCGTCTTAAACCCCCTACGAACTCCAACACATCTCCTGATCCCGAGTCCGATGCTTCCATGTCAACTGATGATTCTGACCCACAGCAATCCAATGACTCTTGTCCACCACACTCACCGCTCTATCACCGCTCCCCGTCTTTTGCCCCCAGCGTATCCTCACCTCCACCCGAGTCTGATGACGAAGAGGATGACGATGACAGCGACGACGACGACGACGATGACGAGGAGGACGAGAACAACGAAGAGGACGAGGAGGACGAAGAAGAACCTGAAGAGGACGAGGAGGACGAAGAAGAACCTGAAGAGGTTTCTGTAACATACTCTACCCGCAATTTCTACAGTTTTTCAGAAGACCAAGACCAAGATGATCAAGATTGGGATGACGAGGTTGATGGCGACACTTTGTGGGAGAGCCCCGGTCCTCGTTCCCCTTCCGCCTCACTTCCCGAGACCAAAATTAAGGAGGAGCCAACAGATGTCCAAGGCATGTTGGATGCCTGGGATCACTTTGACTCAAGTGTCGCCGATGCCAAGGTCGTCCAAGTTATTGCGCAGGCTGCTGCCGTCCTCAATCCGGATACAATTCATGGCTCTGCAGTTGTTACATCACCAGTCAAGGTTGAGTCCTTGGATTCCTGGGCCTGGGAACCATCTCAGGTACCACAGGAGTGGACGCTAGGCTTGGCAGAGGAGACTATCCAAATCAAGCAGGAGGAGTTGGATCTCGGCTTTGACTCATTGTTTCCTGGTCTCGGCGGATGGCAAGACCAAGACCTTCAGTATCAAGATACTGCCAAGAGACAAGTCAAAATGTCACCTCCGTCCCATGCGTTAACCCTTTTTCCTGACTCTTCATCCTCATCCTCTGCTGCCTCATCATCCTCTGCTGCCCCGTCCCCTCTATCACCATGTGTCACCACGCCTTTAGAGTCAATATCTACCACCTCACCCTCACTTTCCTTCTCACCTGGACTCGTCCAACTCATCCAAGCCCTTTCGGTTCATTCCCCAACAACTCCAACTGTCAATGGTTTTTCCCAGCCTCATGAATCTCAAGTCCATCCTTCAATTCTTCCTCCTCCGGCGTCTATTCCGCCCTCTTCCCTTTTTTTAGTACCAACATCTCCGATTATCCCAGCGCAACAGCCCTGCGTCTCGCCCCAAATCATCAAGTCTTGCCCGATGACTCGCAAAGATGATGCAGAAGGGATAGTGGTTCATACATGCCAGCCTTGTAATCCCCCCATAAGTGCCACTCAAATCGAAGGTAAGTCATAATGGAACTGCCAGTAACGATGATGGCTGACGTTGAGATCTCAGAAATTTCAGTGTATCAAATGGCGCTTGGGCCTTATCTTTTATTACGAAGGATTGATACCGATTTTGTGAACCTGACACCGATTGTCGAGTACTGTGGGAAGGGGAGAGGTTATCCTGTAATGAGCACTGTACCGAATGCTGTTATAGTTGGCCAGGGCGAGGCAAGTGCCAAGGTGATGGGTGTGTGGGTGCCGTTGCAGGTTGCGCAGGCCTACGTCAAGGACCTCGATACATGTTCCATTGACAGTGAAACGATGGGGGGGTTGAGTATGTTCTTGAACGATGAGCTTGTAGAATGGTTTCCCAGTGCCCTCAAGGACTTTCATAGGACCAATTCGAGTGGGAGGATGTTGAAGCAGTTTGGCAGGTGGTTTGAGTCGATGTTGGTTTTTGCTCAGACGACTGCTGCTGCTTCGATGGACGTGACGGTTGCGAACTGTACTGCTGATGGACTGTTGAATCCACAAGAGTTCGTACAGGCAGACATGAGACAGAATTGGATGTATAACGAGAGGGTTGTGCCTAGGGCTGATGTGTTTCCCTTGGGGGATGTGTTGGTTGTTAAGGGAGGGGAGAGGTTTGCGGCTGGAATGCAGCCGTCTTTTTATCGAAGACATGAACATGAATCCCTTTCGTCCCGACTGTGTCGACGAGCGGGGAGTGAGTTGAGGCAGGAGGTTCATTTAGATTGCGAGTCGCCGTTGAGTGCCAAGGAACAAGAGATGTTTCATGAGTTATGTGTGATTCCTGGAGAGGAGGAAGAGAGGATGAAGGTGGAAGAGGAGGTGGTGGACGCTGAGGTGTGTACTGAGGAAAAACGAGAGGATATACCCGAGATGGTGGGTATGGAGAATGGTGATGTCGAACCAGTCTTGTCCTCCTCCAAGTTATGCCAGGCTTCGGGCCAACAAGGCTTGTCTCGATTGCCACACTCTTTGTCGGAAGCGGGCGAGAAGAGCCGAGCCGAGTCGTCGTCGAATATGAGACCTATCGCTGGAAGAACAAGGTCGGCGAGAAATGCTACTATGTCCAAGGTGAATGAAAAGCAAGAGCAAGAACAAGAGCAAGAACAAAAGAAGCCACAGGTGCTGAGACGCTCGAAACGCGTTGCGGCAGCGCAAATGCAGCAGGAGAGAAAGAAGTTGCAGATGAGGAAGAGGCTTGGGTCGAGGGATGGGGTGTCGTGAAAATGGATTTTTGCCGACCCCTGTACCTGTTCCGATTTTGGTGAGAGGAGAAGTGGGGGGAAGAGAGATCGCCTCCTGTTCTTTTTTTTGTTGCTTGCTTTGAGCGACCCCTGTGATTAAGCTTGCTTCTTTCTCTCTCTCTCTCTCTCTCTCGACCTCTTCTGGAGGGAATGATCGCTTGTGTTTCGGGATTTTCTCTGGACTATGGTTCTTTTTGTTGGGCGTCATGACGTTGCCGTGTCTTGTTTGCGATATCTTTTTTTCTTTTCTTTGTCTTGAGATTTTTTTGTCTTGAGAACATTTGCTTCGTTGTTTTTTTTCTGAATTGTCAGCTTTAAGAAATATTTCTCGCATTTTGCTGATGTCTGCTCCGTCTCTTTCTCTCTTTCTCTTTTCTGTTTTTCTGTTTTTTTTCATGTGTTCTTTTGAGAGCGGGTGATGGTTGTTGCAGTGCATTCAGGTGGTGGTTTTTCTTTTCTTTCTCTTTCCGTTGATATATACGACTTTTTGTTACCCCTGCTTTGATCTTACGTCTATAAGAGAAAGTAATGAATAGTTATTTACAAATGATAGTAGTTGGTAGTCGTAGGAAACAGTATATGAGTAATGCAATATGTCGTCAGAATTTGGATTTTGCTGGTTATTATATGTGGTTGGGCTGTCTAAGATGTATACTCTGGTAGGCTCTTTTCTTTTCGACATGACCAGCGTGGGTTGATGGGCTCCTTTTTGTTTTGTGCATACTTCGTTCCGTCTTGCGTGGATTTATGGGTCCCTTGGTATTGTGATGAGTAGGAAGGGCGGTGAGAATAGAAGGACCAGCCTGGATGTGGGTTGTATTGCTTTGTCTCTCGTTTTGTTACAAGCGGAGAAGATGATGAATTGTGTGTGAACGATCAGAGTTCTATCCGTCTGCAGTAATGGAAACGCCTTTTTTCTTTTCTTTTCTTTGTCCTTAAGTTGTCAGAGTTGTCATTAGGATGATGACCTGGTGAAATGAGGTGAGATTTTCTTTGTCTGGTTATTTTTTTGTGGGAGATGTATATGTGTATACGTATTGTGATCTACATTGTGATCTACATTGTGGATGATAAAACTAAATCGGACGGTGACTCGATGGAAGTGGAGTCGTAGTTGATGGTGGGTGACCGGACCAACCTGACTAGTGAATAGGATGTGTCAAAGTGTGTGTGTGTAGTGTGTGTGTTTGGCCCACGGCTATACTTCGAGTAGAAGATCCGGCGGATGTGTGAAATGGACACGAGACATTTATGGTAATAATCTGTGAGCTTTCCTCCCCGGTTCAGATTGTAGTGATGATAATGGTCACCGTGGTGAGCCGTGAATTCAATCGTAGCAATGCTTATTGATCACCCAGGCTGAGCAAACTTGTTTTTTTTCTCAATGTGAAACGTTGTTGCTTGACAGGCATCATTCGAGAAATACTAGTGCGGAAGCAAGTCGGTGATGATCAGTGATTGATATGTATCGATCTTTTTGTTATGCAACTGTCTGTGGGCCAAGGCTGTCAGGTCAGCTACCAGAATATGGAAAACGCATTCGCGGGGTCGTTGTAGTAAATATAGACCATCCAAGGTAGGGCCGGGATCATATTCATAGTGTAACGACTTCTAGGATTTTCTAGGCGGAGAAATGCAGTTGGGAGCACCGAGGCACCCTAGATTTTAAAAAGGGCAAAGAGTTTCTCAGCATTCTGAAAAAAACTTGGGGAGGGGGAAGCGTGGGAAAGAGGGAGAGGGAGGCAGGTTGTTTTGGCTGCCAACTCCCTTTCTCTATTACTTAGTCCTATTCTCGAGCTACCATACTATCGCTGGGGGCTTGTGCTCTCTTCTTAGCCCTAGTAGAATTGCTCCAAATCTCCTGCTGAAGACCTAAAATCGCCTTTTATCATCAGGTCTCCCTCGAGCGAGCGATTTCCTCTAATTGCTAATCCCCCTTGACTTTTTCATATTTTGTATAGCCAACATCCATCCGGCATTCTCGTAATCCTTAATCCCTGTCTTTTCGATCTCTATAATGTCTTTATCGGCCTCTGACACCGGCTCCTATTCGAGGATTAACCCAAGTGGTAGTGGAAAGACACCGCCTCCTGCGCCTTCGGCTTTTGCTGCCAAGGGGTGTGTATCTTTCACGAAATTTCTCCCCCACTTCTCATCCAATTTCTGAATTGGCTTCTTAGACTTAACCAAATGCAGGCCAGAGGAGAATTAGGAGGTGCTATGTATCGTCCCCCTGCCTTACGTGGTCTCTCATCCGGACATTCACCTTCCAATGACTCACCCTCCGTTGCAACTCCGGAAGATGACTCTATTCTGTCTCCTACCAATCACCCTCCTGGTTTCAGGCGAGCTAGGGCAGGAACCCTACCTTCTAACGTTCAGCTTGCAGCCCAACAACGTTTCACAGAGTCACCCATTCCACTGCCCAGTGTATCTCAACTACAAGATTCTCTTCTCGATCAGACACAGCGTACCCTTACTGGCAATTCTGCCTCTAATCTGGCTCCCAGTCGTCCTCTGCTCCGACACACCGCTTCTGTAGCTACCGAACGCACCAATCGCCTTCGTGCGGGCTCTCTTACACTATCATCCGCTGGGTTGAGCAATCCATTTGGTTCATCTCTCTTCCCGAATCCTTGGATGCCTTCCAGTAACAACGGTGGGAGCGGAATACCTGTTCTAGAAGAACGCTCTGTTACCTCTGCTGACTCCGATACCGAAGCATTTGATGTCCATACTCTCAATTATCTTGGTTTGGATGATCATAGACCACCCGCAGCCACTTTGTCGGAGTTACGCAACCAGGCCCTTTCTATGAATCCAAACCGTATGCGTGCGAGTACTGTGTCTGTTTATGGCCGCAGACCTCAGGCTACCTCGATCCTGGCCAGCTCAGCTGATGAAGTTGAAGAAGATTATTTTACTGGAGACTACAGCGATCATAGTTACAGCCATCAGCCTCAACATTTGACCCCATCTTATGACGCTCAGATTCATGACAACGGATACACGTCCTCGTACCTTGGCCAAGCAACGAGGGCTACAGAAAGTCTCTCTGTAACTCGGCCACGCGCTATTTCTGTTGGTACCCTGGATGATCCTGTGCGCTCTATCACTCGCAGAGCCACATTTACCACAGATACCCTTCCTTATCTTAGTGAAATAAACCACCAGGCAACTAATCTCAACTTAGTCTCCAATAACCTTGGAAACCCTCCGAGCATCTTAAAATCTGATAACAAGCTGGCCGGGTCCAGGATGTCATCTACCCCCTCCGTTCATTTCCCGAATGGAGAAGTCCAGGGAAGCGGAAAAGGAACAACATCTGCTTATCTGCTTGCTCCCAATAGCCAAACCAGCCAGAATAGGTCTGTTTCTCCCAAGTCGGAAGGTCAATCGTCTCAGATACAGACCCCGACGCGTTCGCTCTGGATTGGGAATCTGGATAGTTCCGTCACAAGCGAGCAATTGATTCATGTCTTTGCTCCCTATGGTGCGATTGAAAGTTTGCGACTTCTTCCCGAAAAGGTGTGCCCCGCCGTTTTCCTCACTGTTGTCAAACTTGAATAACTCTTTTTCGAAGGAATGCGGTTTCGTCAATTTTGTTGATCAAGCCGATGCTATCCGTGCCAAGGACGATGTTTTGAATCGACTGGGAGGTAACATCAACATGCCTAACGGTCAACTTGTTCGGATCGGATTTGGTAAGGCTGATAGTGCCCCAGTCGCTCCGGCCAAGGGCACGCCCATAAGTCCTGGTCCTACTTCTCCCAATGCTGCGGGCAAAAATGCAGTTGGGAACGGCTCTCTCAACAGTATAGACGCTCAATTGCAATCAACTCCCACTCGTGCTCTCTGGATTGGTTCCATCCCTTCAACTACCACTCCCGCTACCATTTTGAGCGTTTTCAGTCCTTATGGGCCAATTGAGTCAGCTAGAGTTTTGACGCACAAGAACTGTGGTTTCAGTACGTGTCAGAGAAGTTTTCTTCAATTAGTCATCTTTTGATTCTGTTTCTAGTCAATTTCGAACGTCTTGACGATGCGGTTCGCGCTCGGAAGGCTCTCAATGGACGGGATGTTCTGGGAAGTGACGTTGGCGCCATCAGAATCGGATTCGCAAAAGTTCCTGTCAAGAATGGGCAAGAAGGTACTGGTGGTCCGGAAGAAAGTTCAAGCATTATTGTTCAAGGTGCTGGTGATCTGAGCGTCGGTGCCACAATTCATGCTCTTCGCAACGTCAAGGGTGCATCTACTATCCCCGCTGATCAACAAGTCCTCGGGGGGACTATCGAGAACTACAGGTCGAACCTTCTACTCAGTATGATTGGCTCTGGCAACCACAACGTGTCTGATGGATTGGCCAAGCCCCCCAGTCTTACTCTATCGGTCACCGAGCAACAGATGATAATGAGGGAACTGAGTGCTGGTAGCTCAGATGCAGAGCTGGACGTTCAAGCCCTGGCAGGTGAGCTACCTGTGTATGGAAGCTTGGGACTGCTTGAACTTAAATCAATCTGTAGAATTCCGTCCTCCGACCATGTATTACACTACTATTCCTCTCGTTTCCGAAAGGACCAACAACAGACGCTGGGATGCTGCTAAGCTTCGTGAACTTCGAAAACGCCTTGATTCCGGTCCGATGGGCACTGAGGAGATAGACCAAGTTGCTACCGATTTCACAGATAGCGAAATTGTGGACCTTGCATCTGATTGGCTTGGCAACACAGTGAGCTGGATGTTGTGTGTTGGCAAATTATGTACTGACCTGTCTATAGGTTGTACAGAAGTTGTTCGAAAAGTGTTCCTCTGCACCTCGCTTTGCGATGCTGGAACGTCTAGCCCCGCATTTGGCCATGATCGGCATCCACAAAAATGGTACATGGGCTGCCCAAAAGATTATCGAATGTGTTTCTGCCCCTGAAGAAATCGCATTGATCGCCCAGAATTTGAGGGCTTATGTACCTCCCCTCTTATTGGACAGTTTTGGGAATTATGTCGTACAGTGAGCAAGCGTTCTTCTGTGCATTGAAATCTACATCTGGATATTGACCTTTGGTTTTCAGATGCTGCTTGCATTTTGGCCAGCCGGCTAACGAATTCATCTTTGATGCCATTGTCGATCGCATGTGGGAAATTGCTCAAGGACGATTTGGTGCTCGCAGTATGAGAGCTTGCTTGGAAAGTCCTCATATCACCCTCAGTCAACAGCGTAGGATTGCGACTGCCATTATTCTGAACTCTATTCCATTAGCAACTAACCCGAATGGAGCGCTCCTTCTGACTTGGCTTTTGGATACCTCCAACTTCCCGTCGCGTTATAACTTGTTGGCTCCTCGCTTCACTCCGCATCTCTCACACCTGTGCACCCATAAATTGGCGTCGCTGACCGTCCTTCGCATCGTCAATCAGAAGAGCGAGCCTAATGCCTCTCGTCAGATTGTTGAGGCACTATTCAATTCCCCTGGAGATCACGTCCTCACCGATGTTCTCGGCGATCAGGTCAATGGCGTCACTGTTGTGCTCAAAATCTTGACTAGTACATCCATTGATCCTGCTGACAAACAAAATTACATTGAAGCTACTAAGCGTGTCTTGGTCGAGTTGAAGGTCATTGCTACACAAGCTTATCGCAAACTCATCGAAGAGGTTGGATTGCAGGCTCCCAATTATCAACCTACCTATTCCGGCCTCCCGCTCGGTGGCAGGCCAAGGTCCGGAAATCAGGCTGCATATATCGGTGTACCAGGACTTCCTGCCTACCCGCCTAATGATCAAGGATTTGCCTCGATAATGGCGGCTGTACAAATGGGAGGCCAGAATCCCCAGGCGGGACCTGCACCCATTCCGATAGATGCTGGATATGTCCAACCGCAATCTACTCAGGTTCGCCGACCCAACCCCGCTCAACCTGTCCCTGCTCCTGCTCCGTATAGTCCGTCTATTGATTCTTTCAGTCCCTTCGGTACTCGAACACCTGATGGAAACAATTCGAGGCAACTGCCTCGCTCCGTTCGTCTTCCAGGAAGTAGTACTGCTCCGCAGATACCAAATTATGGAGCTCAGTCCCCTGCAATGCAACCCGCCACCATCCTCGGTGTTGGGCAGACTCAATACGGGGGATTGCCGCCTCACCAAATGCATCCCCATGTTTACCAACCTTACATGTACCAAACATACCAGCAGAACCCTACCAATAACATGGGTGGATTCTAATCACTCTGAGATTTCTTTTTTAAAAATGAACGTTCATGCCATTTATCTATCTCCACACTATCTATTTCCACCTCTTCAAAATCACACATTCCTTTCCTTGTTGGCCACAGCTGTCAGTCATCGATTGAGAAATTCTGGATCGATCGTTCATTGCTTTATACCCCTCTTCCCACAACATGTTCTATATCCTTTTCCTCTGCCTTCTCCCAGAATCAAAAAGGGGCTTGTGCATCGTGCAATGTTTGATTGGTCTTAGCTTTGGCGCTCGGAATCTGTTTGACGGAATAGTTCACTTTACCTCTTCTTTACCCTCATGTGCTTCATATTTTTTTGTACAACAAATACTCGACTGTGATACTAGCGGTCGTAAAAAGATAGATTTAGTTTTCCCATTCTATTCTTCCGTTGCTACCTTAGTATTGGAGTTTTCGTTCCCCGAAAAGGTAAGGGGCTGGGTTGTGGGTGGATTCAATGATGCTGTCATGACGCTCTACGTACTCTGTATCTGTATCAGCATGTGTACGTTAAACCAAAGAAAAAATCAATTTTTATCTACAGAAACTTTGGGTGCGTAGATGCGTACAATGGTGAATTTGGATAACCATCTTCCATTGCCTTTACATCATCCCATGGGAAGCTCGGCATCAAAAGCAGCCAGAAAGCTTCCCAAACGCGTGGACCCTCCCAAGTGGGCTGGTAAGCGAACGCCAGGTCCATCTACTGGCACGACAGGGGAGCAAGTTGATGAGACATTAGCCAGTGAACACAGGTCGAAAGGTGCACTCGATGATTTTTTTCGTTCGTTGTTTCTAACAAAAATCCTGGTCTGTGTACGTTTACTCAGTGATTGAAAAAGATGCCCAAGATCCACATCTCTTGGCTAACCTACGGCAGCTGGGACCTGTCAATGTAGATCACCACATGAAAAGCCTTCGACACGTACGCCCTTTCCAATGTTGTCAGTGTGGCTACTCACCCGAACTTGTGCTGTTAACATACAGGAACCTGCAGCGTCAAATACCGCACGATTGTTCCAGGCGCGTTCAGACCATGCAAATGATCTAGAAACGACACGACAAAATCGGGGACAGGCAACATTAAACACGCAATTCTATACGTCGCAACTCATCAGCGCATTAAATGCAAGAAAGGAAGCAGCTGACGTGGGAGCGGTCAAGAGTGCGATACAAGAATTGGGGATTGACTTTGGGAAAGTAGAGAGCTTAGCGAGGTTTGTGAACACCCCGAGTGTTTCGGCAGAGAATGTGAAGAAAAGAGTGGATGAGAGTGGTCATGAGCAGGTCATTGCCAAGGTGCGATGGAAAATTCTTCGGTGAGCATGTTCAGAGGTCACTGATTCATTGGTAGGCTGTTTGGATAGATTCTCCCTATGCAAATCTGAACATGACAGCCAATCAACGAATAGCTTCTACTGGCTCGTTGAGTGAGGATAAAGGCCCTTAGTTTCGATGATCAGGAAAAAATTGATAACCTGTTACCATGTTCTCCAACTCCAGGTTTGTACAACTGTCATACATGGTGTAGAATGTGGCAGAGTCATAGAAAAAAGTGAGAAAAAGCATTGAAAGCTCATAGAAAGAAGCAGAAAGAAGCATCGAAAGCACATTGGCATCGACAGAGCTCTACACTTCGGTGCCAAAGCCAGAGTCACCTGAAAAGCGCATGAAAACATAGGTGAAGAACATGATATTACACAAGGGAGAACAGAAGTCGAAGCAAAGTTATTCAGGCTCATTCAAGCGAGCCCAGTTGGAGAAGAGGGATTCATTTGTACATGGATATACGGATGTCAAGGAATTAAGGCATGTGTAGAGGAAGATGGGTATCAAAACGAATGAAAAAGTTCGATCAATAGAATATCCTGCTGAGTGAATCCGGTGAATAAAAGAATTCATATCCTATCGTACATGTATGCTATCAGCCGCTTTGAAGCCAGAAAAAGCAAACTCACCTAAATCTCGGAGCATCAAACCAGTCAACGGGTGATAAAGTTATTCGCATCAAATGACATATCGTCGAAATGCAGGGAATCCAGTCTCATTTCAAAGTCTGGATCGTCACTGATCCGCTTAGGCAACTGTGGTGCCGGTGAATCGTCTTGTTTCCTGATTCCAAGTTTGTTTCTGAGGTTCTTCAGACTAAGACTCCGGGAGACACTGGCCCTACCACGAACTTTACGAAGCATGTTCTCAGGAACGGTGGCTTTATCCATGCCGTTAGCTGAAAGCATACCGCCACTTGGACTCGGTATCATATTGATGCCCAAGCCGAGATTCAAGTCGAGCTCCAGGTGTAAGCTCATGTCAAAGGGAAAGTCTGAGAAAGCCTCCGCCGGGCTGGATACAGCACTCTTTTGATCACTAGCTTTGGTTTTCCTACCGTCCGCAGTGTTTATAGAGATAGCGGAATGCGAGCTGGTCATCGAGGGTCGAGATAGCTCTGACGTAGAGTTATTTGTTAGGGAGCTGTGATGGATGCTCCGCGTCCCAGATGAAATGTATTTTTCGACGCAATGACCAGGCGTAGCTGCAGTAGCTCCGCTAGAGACAGAGCTAAAGGACTGATAACTCACAGAACCGCTCTGCAAGCTTGACCCTAGACTTAAACCACTGGCAGCTGTATTTGAGCTCTGCAAGGGAGCGATGATACGCCTAGTTTCAATCTCATTAAAGCTAGTGGGGGTTTGGGGTACAGAATCTGTGGTGGGAGATGTGCGCCCTGACTCGCTAGTGGGTGTAGAGGATAAGGAAGGACAAGTAGGGCAACTGCCGAAAGTTTGATGTGTGGATCGTGGGACATCGGGGGGTGGTTGAGGAGGGGATTTCTGGAAGATTTTACGAAGATTTAGAGCACTGAAACCTCTTTTAGCTCGGTTTCCGGAAAGAGGAATTTCTGTCCGAGATGAAGATGCAGGTGATATTGACCTCGGCTGGTCTTGGTAGATAGCATTCTGAGTTTGTAATGAAGGTGTGGATCCATCATCCCCAAGTTGAATGAGAAGGGTCGTGTCGTCTTTTGTACTTGAAGCTTCGTTTTTGATGCTAGACGAAGAGCATCTTGAGGGCGTACAGGACCCATCAGATAGTCGTGAAGAGGGCTTCTGCTGGGATGATATTTGAGATTCCTGAGTTTGTAGGACAGGCGTGGGTAAACTATGGTTTGATGTGTTGAACGAAGTCGATGTCCGGCGCTTGAGTGCGGAGCTAAAGAGGCGACCTGAGGGTCGCCGCCCAACCTTCGATGTGTAAGAGCAATCTGGCTGATCTTCAGTTGGAGAAAAGACATCCTGAGCCCGTGGTCTTGACTGTAACTTAGACTGCAATCTGGGAGAACTATGAGACAGCGAGCCATCCAAGCCTTTTGCTTTGAAAACTGTTTTAGATGACGTCTGAAGGTTTTCTTTGAGGATTTGAAACGCTCTGGTGGCTCGGGAGCGCAAAGTCAATTTGCTGGCAAGCCTATCCGAAGAAGACCAGGGGTGATTTTCAGGACCATCAATGAAAGTGGATTTCTTGCGAACTTTGATAATTTCAACTATATCTGAATCATTGTCAACTTGTGTACGGGAAAGCTGAACTCCATATTCTTGGAAGTAGTGTTGGTGGTGGCGAGCATACCCAGAGTCCGTGTCCATCTCAGGAAAAATTGCACCGTCTACCATGGAGTCCATTTCCATGCGCCTGTATGGATCATACTCATGATCTAAGAAGTCATCTGCATCGCCTAACGCATCGACGATTGACCTTGTCTCGGCTGATCCTTTGCGAATGGGCAAAATGAGGCCTTCCATGCCGGCGACGTCTCTATAGAAAAGGGGAGTATTGGTGGATGCCTGGGAGTATATCAAGTTATTCTCTTCCTCGTCCTCGGCAGACCAGCTCTGCTGAGAGTTGTAACAACACCATGGAGGGATTTGATCTTCCTCTGGGGGGACTACAAAGATATCTGGAGCCTTTGTGTGAGTATCAGAGATATTGTAGGCGTAGTCTGGGTGTAGAAAGGAGTGACTGTGCATGGAGGAATGTTGGAAACTCTTGAATGAATAATAATCACTATTCAACTGTCAGCCCAATCCGTCACGTGGACCTAAATTCTAGCTCACATGTCGTCCTGCGCCGTTCTGTGTATTCATCTGTGCCACACGTAATTAACACAGGAGTCCAGAAGCCGCTTACAATGAATGTGACTTTCTTAGGTACCTCTAGCGGCGGAGGGCCCACTCTGAATCGCAACTGTTCTTCCCTCGTCTGCGACTTCTTTGAGGGAAATAATCTGTGGAGTTAGTCCTTTGTAGTCTCGTCTCTTCTACCTCTCACATTCAACTCTAGTGGTTGACTGTGCAGAGGGGACTACTCGCCAATTCGTCCTCCAATGTCGAAAACCCCGCATCAAGATCAGCCAAATTGACAAACTCTTCGTGACTCACATGCATGGTGCCCTTTGCCATTATGTAGTCTGTGTATTTCTTATGTTCGAAATTAGCCGACCATATAATGGGAATCCCAACTCTTCTGCGGAATATTCTCCGAGCACCCGGCATCGATGATCCTCTCGGTGAGCGCAGGAAAGCGGTACATGATCTCTTGACTCCCTTATGAACCGAGTAAAAATCTCTTCTGTTTCACCCCCAGTTGTCGATTCATATCTATGGCCCTTGCGGTTTGCGTTCATTCATTCGTCAAAACCTTAAAATGACATTTACGCGTACTTCCGATGCATACGTCGTCCACGAGCTCTTGAGAACCCATGATCCCATAACACCTTGTAATCCGCCATTTGACGGGGATGATCCAAATGCGTCTTCGAGTTATAGGAATTGGGATGTTTTGCATTCCAGTGAACTTCCAGGGAGGGACATTCTAGCAGATGACCAAGGATTGTGGCGTGACGTAGATTCTCAGATGTACTCGCCTGCCTCAAGACGAACAATCCACTTCTCAATTCACGCAGGCCCTATTCTTCATCGTGGTAAGGATGCTTATGTATACCGATACTTCAGCCATAACGTTTCACAGAGCCATGCATTGGTTACATATTCGATGAAATAACATCTCCTAGGCATAAAATTGTGGTACTCGGGGATACTTATGATCCCTCACCCCTCATCCCCTTATGTCAAGACCCCAGCCCTACTCTACTGATCCACGAAGCTACTGATTCTACGATATCTCCTGGAAGAGATGTGAATGGAAAGCTGTCTAAGAGGAGTATGGAAGTCGTCATGAAGACAACTCTAGCAAGAGGTCACTCCACGCCTGTGATGGCTGGAGAATTTTCCAAACGCGTTGGTGCCCAGGCTCTTGTCCTTAACCACATCAGAAGCAGGTATTTGGACAAATCTTCATGTCTAGTGTTCCGCCATGTGATGTGTTATTTGCCTCAGATTTCCAGCCCCATCTCTGACTGACAAATTTAATTATACTCATATGCTCCTGGACGACATAGCAGAACAAGCGACAAGAGCCTGGGATCCTCCAACTGGCGAGCGAGCTGTTGTGGCTCTAGACTTCATGCGTGTCTCTGTGCCCGAACCCGGGCAAATAATCTCTCAACCGGGCGATACGGAACTCCCGCCCTTGGCTTTTTCAGCAGCATCAACCTTTGCTCTACCATCATCCCTCCCTCGGAAACCTTCTTTCAGCCAAAATGTGTTCACACCCACCAGGCAACCGGTAGGTGCCAACGACCTTACACGAGACCGTGGCATGCTGCCTACCGCTCGGGGGACCAACCACGACAATACTCCTACTTTCGATCGTAGCTTTCATCTTCCTCCGGGTGATGTATTAGGTCCACCAATACCAATTCAAGCAACAGGTCAGTCCGGCTATTAGTCTTCCTGCAAACTTGGATTTTATTCAGCAAATTCAATCTTTATACGCTTTTACGTAGATGATGCAACTGATCGGCATGGCCGACGCAAACGAAGCCGAATGTACGGGGAAGGGGAGGCTGAAAATGGGGTCAGGGACACAGATGCCTGTTTCAGCGAGGATGGGGCCTGGCTCAATCACAGGAGGCGAAGGGTATACTACCACGCCCCTTACCATGGCGGCGGCGGACCCAGCCATAGCAGACCTACCGGCACTGGTTGGGGCGTCTCAGCGCCGACCTCACATGAGAATCACTGGAAATATGGAGGGACTTGAACACGACCCTATCATCGCCAGGAGTATTGTTGCCGTTAATGTCAAGTACAATTGTACAAGTGAATCTAGGAACGATGATGAGAAAAGAAAGTTGGAGGGCTGAAATCCAAGATTCCATGAGATTGAACTACGAAACCCCGACGTAAAGATTTATTTTCAGGTGTGAGGCCATCTCCACCTCAATTGCGTTTCACGGGATCGTTGTTTTTGACTAGCTTCGAAACCCATCTTTCCTGAGGTTCGTTGCATAACAACATATAAACACCCATGATCGGATCGATTAATGACCCCGAGGGGACAGCCCGAGGTAACAGAAATAAATGAGATTAAGAAAACATAAAGCAGTTGAAGGTTGAATGTATCATCTTGTTCATGCCAGACTTGAAAATTTGATAAATAGGTATCATTGTAGGCTCTTTAAAATTACACCGCGCAGGGACATTGGTTTCGGCAAAGCATACACGTTTCCATCTATTCTTAGGCACGTGATGAAAGCAACCACTCCGAAATGGACAGTGTTTTTAGCTATAAAAATAGACTATCTCCAAATTTGACGAGTTGATTAGAGATCATCAGGAAAACACCTTGCTGCACAAGATGACTAAAATTTAACTTCTCGATCTGGGAAATTTGAAGGGAATCTGGGGAAGGTCTGCGCCAAGATGTCGGACATGATTTTCAAACATGAGGATTCTCCCAGACCGTTTCAGATTCCGTAATCTAGAGACCAATCGCCTTTGCGGATAGAAGCTGGAGGCTTATTATAGTGCGGAGAGATCGAAGCTAGAGATCTTGTCAAAGAGATTGGACGCTTGCTCCCTCCAGTGTCTCAGAGGAACCTCTTGTTAAGATGTTCTTGGCAAACCATGAAGAATATCTTTGAGGAAATTGAAAACGAATTCAGAGCTGTAAACTGAGGTTGAAGACACAGTTATCATTTTTTTCATTTTGCACGATCTCTGAAAGAGTAATCAGCGTGATGAGATTCGACTTTCAACCAAAGTCACATAGTGACATACTGTACGCAAATCTTATGCTCCAACAGCTTGGCCACCCCACCACCTGTAAACGAAAATACATCACCTCTAATCAAATAATTGTACATCAATGTGTGTCTGCAAGCTACCAACATGGACTATTCTACGACACTCCGCTTCACTGATCTCCGGTTCTTCAATCCCTACGCTGCCATCAACAATAGACTATGCTATACCTGTAAGAGATAGAAACTGCGGTACGATCAGCACAAGAGATGTAACTTGTCCTCGTGTATCTAATGGTATCACAAATAAGCTATAGCTGCCTCTTTCAAGTCGCATGACTCTTTTATGCCCTGACAACCCATCCTTGAACATGACAGGAGACACTTGACAACTCAGTATTTTGTATTGACGGTTACATGGATGGTAACAAAGAACCAGTTCTATTATGAAGTAATTATGATACCTCGAGTCGGTATGGCATATTCTCTTTTACCCATTCTAGGTATACGCATTGCTAGATAGCGAAAGTCATCCATAATGGGCGGTCCACGCCTTTGATAGGCTGTCTTCGCATCGAGTATGGCACCCAAGATCATCACATGTTGCACACGCTGAATTAGATGGAGTTAATAACCATCGGCGCTTCGAAGCTGCAGTTCATCAACACGTGCAAAACATGTGTCTGACCTTGCACAAGGGTGACTCCCCCTCCTCTCTCTCGCGTGAATGAAACCATTCCGAAAAAGTAATTAAACCCATTGCCCAAATTACCGCATAAGAAGATCAGGGGTGACGTATCTACTCCACTTCACTTCACATTTCGGCATAAACTACCCTTCAACGATCTGTCTCTCAAATTAAATTAGATAGCTTTTCACAAACATCACATTTGAGCGAATGACGGATGACGCAACAACTCCGAATGCCAAATTGACACAACCGATCTAGTATCATCGCGAAGAAATTATTGAACAACGATTGAAACGTATGATGATGAACAAGAATGACATGTGGGTAAATGCATCTATAAGAACCTGTCTAAACTATGGATGAGGAGCATAATCTTGTTAAGAGTCTGTGTGTGAAATAAATACAAATGGCGCTACCAGCTGAGCAAATCTTCTGTCGTTACATCCACAGATCAGCACCTGAATTAGGAATCTAAACAAGATGGCGTTCAGGACCCGCGAGGGAATAGTCGTGTACTAGGTGTGTAAATTATTGCTAGATTCAGGAATTTGTCCGACACGGGCGTGGTTGTTGGGATTCAAGTTCCAGGAACGAATGTACCCTTGGAATAGCGCAAATCTGTCGACTATTATTGTCGAGTGCCTGACTGACAAGTCCACATCGGGGGATTTCCTCCGTCGGCAGGGTAATTTTTTGATCATTGTCTTTTTCATGAATAGTGCCGAGCTGCGAGATTTTGCATTCATCTGCAGTCGATTTCGATGATGTATCTCGTCGGAGGTCACTATCTTTGAAAGCCACACGGGATTTGCTTCGAATCCACCATCCGTATCTCTATACCATCAGACAACAGGATAAGCGGCTTTGGCAACAACCTCAGGGAGCGGACATACCCAAAAAAGGATAGGAATGGGTGTGCAAACAGTCGCCAGAGCAGCAAACACACTCATAGCACGTTGATCTCCCAATGCACCGAACATACTCGGGCTGAACAAAGGAAATGCAGCGCCACAACATGATCTCAAAACAACCGTTGAAGCGATAGCACTAGCAAAGTACACGTTATACGTATCCATAAGGTACGCTGTGAGACTTTGCAAAATCTGTGCGATACCGAAACCAAATGGCGCGCCCGCAAGGATCGGGACTATCCAATGAATGTTCGGTTGTGATGTCCTGCAAGTTGGAAGTGAGGCCCGAGTTCATTTGGGAGTATGAATGCACTTGCCATGCGAACCACCAGAGACCCACAGGGGCAAAAATACCCCCCACGATGGCCATATGTAAGCGGCTGGAAAGCAACAGCACGTGTGAACTCAAAGAAATTAGAAACAACAGTGAGAGCGTACGCTTCAGGCGGAGCACGACCCGTCTCGCTCTGGTCCATGCTGCGACGGTAAATCTTATTCTGGATAGATTGCGTCATAGTACCCATAATGATGCCAACCCCGACACCAATGAAAGCTAGACCGCTTTGACCTGGTGAGAACCCTCTGTGTTGCTGGAAGACGATAGGAAACGCGGAGAATAGAGCGTATAAGGTACCATACATGATAGAGATGTAGAGTGATAGCAGAAGAACAATAGGTTCGGTTACGATGAAGACTAGATAAATGAATATGAGTCTTGAATAGCGAAATTTGCAACAGGAAAGCCTACCAAAAGGCCTGCTGAGATCTGTAAGCATAGTTTGGAAAAATGATTTGGAACGGTGAAGATCATATACTGTGGTGTAATATATAGTATTATTCGATGCCTTTTGCAGTTTCTGTGCCCGCCATCGGAGTAGAACTGGTTTGTACTAGCACCCAAGGATATCATTAGATTGATCATGCCTCAAAGTATGGTGAACGTACCGTTTCAGGAGTGAAGAAATACCCGACAACCAGTGTAAGGAAAGACAAAATCAACATAAGCCAGAAATTGAAGTGCCATCCGAGTCGGGAATTTTCTGCTACGAAGCCGCCCACAATGGGTCCAATGACTGATGGGTGTAGTGTTGGATACAGGACCAAAATAGTCCAGACTGTACGCACCTGGACCCAGAAATGGGACGGTTGCATAAATGGCAGAAGCTAAACCTCTTTCACGGTAATCCCAAATGTCTGAGACTGCACCGCCGGAATTAGTTAGAGCTATGAACAAGATTGAAACCAGGTAAGCGAGGAGACAGTGGGAGGGAAGCGTACGAGAAGCGCCGGCAATGCCCGTGATGAGACGGCAAGAAAGCAGAGTGGCCAAGTTCTTGCTAAGTGCACCTTGTACTTGGAACAAAGTATACAGTGAAAGTGTCACGATGAAAATGATGCGCTATGCAACCAATTGATATTTTGTTGATCAATGCCGATAGATGACTCACGCGGCCGAACATCTGAGTTTAGCCGAAATTATCACACTGTCGGCAGGTTTGAAGAAAGTAAGTACCTCGCCAAGGGGTGCAAATAATAGGGGGCTGGAATGAATTGAGTGCGTGGCTTCAAGATTGTGTAGGAGAATGAAAGCACCCTAAAGCGAAACCGAGGACGTAAAGAGAAATGCCGAGGATAGCGACATCACTGGAAACGTTCAAATCGTGTTGTATGCCTTGCAGACCTCCTGTGTAGGCAGAGCTGCTAAATGAAACGGTAAACGTGGACATTGCGAGCTGCGAGGGAGGGTAATTATTTTGCTATTGAACGAGGGCGAAGGAGAGAATGCACCGTACTTGGGCAGTTATAAAACATCGTCTAGTTCTTGACCAGTTGAAAGGGTTTTCAGGATCACCGAGGGCCCAGTCGACGACAAACGGGTCTTTGGGTGTTCCGCTCCCTGGATATGGTTTGTCGTCAGTGGATGCACGGCGATATCGGGTGTTGGTGAGCGGGAGGGATTGAGAGTGGGAAGAAGTACTGGTGGGTGGTGTACTGTCTGTGCTCCGTGCAGTGGTGGTTGTTGAGCCGGAAGCCCAGCTTTGAGGAAGGCTGGACATGATGGATAGAGAGAAGACCGAGGACAGACGGAAAGAGATTTATAGCATATGGAGGGAGATATAAATAATACAGGTTGCAGAGATTTTATGCCTACAAATTTACGGGATCTACTGGTATCTTCTTGTCGAGATTCTCGAGGATCTGGAGAGATCTGTGACATGGCCTGGGACATGACATGACAGGCGACAGGAGGAGATCCGCAGCGAGCTAGATCTAGTATTTGTGCGTATGTGTCGGTCACCTGATCGGATAGTAATCCCCCGTGCACCCAACACGCCCCCCGTGCACTGCGCGGACCTGTGCATGGATCCCAGATTGTAACTACAACCATCCACAGTCATGGCGACGCATGGGCCCATCAACGGTGTCAAGATATCTTGTGTGTTTTGTTCTCTTGTTTCTGCTCCATACTTACCCTACGCTCTTCTAGACCTCGACGATCCCCATAAGGTCGTCAAGGTCATCGCCTCCGATGGCAAGGATGGAGAGACCAAGGAGATTTCCTACAACAGTTGTAAGGTCGTCGGCAATGGCTCCTTTGGTGTCGTTTTCCAGGCAAAGCTTCTTCCTTCAGAACAGGATATTGCTATCAAGAAGGTACTCCAGGACAAGCGATTCAAGGTGTGTCCCGGATCAATGGCTGATCCCCTCTCTCTCGAGCAGCTGATCTTTTATTCTTGTTCCACAGAATCGCGAGCTCCAGATCATGAGACTAGTCTCTCACCCGAATGTCGTCGACCTCAAAGCTTTTTTCTACTCAAATGGCGACAAGGTCCGTTAGCCAAGCGCCCTACAGCGATCTGACTGATGTATCGAGGTAGAAAGACGAAGTTTATCTTAATCTTGTTCTTGAATATGTTCCAGAAACCGTTTACCGTGCCAGTCGCCATTATGCGAAACTTAAACAGCCCATGCCCATGCTCCAGATCAAATTGTACATGTACCAGCTCCTTCGTTCTCTTGCCTATATCCACTGTGTTGGCATATGCCATCGCGATATCAAACCCCAAAATCTTCTTCTTAACCCAGCGACTGGTGTCCTTAAGCTTTGTGATTTTGGTTCGGCCAAAATTCTAGTTGCAGGCGAGCCAAACGTCAGCTACATTTGCTCAAGATATTATCGGGCGCCCGAACTGATTTTCGGTGCAACTAATTACACCACCAATATTGGTAAGTATTCTATGAATGACAATAATTCAAGTGGACTGACTTGTCTCCTTTCTCCCAGACATCTGGTCAACAGGATGTGTGATGGCAGAGCTCATGCTCGGACAACCACTGTTCCCTGGCGAAAGCGGAATTGACCAGCTGGTAGAGATTATCAAGGTGCTGGGTACCCCATCACGAGAGCAGATTAAAACCATGAATCCGAACTATATGGAGCACAAATTTCCACAAATCAAGCCACATCCATTCTCAAAAGTGCGCTTCATGTGACTATTCTGTCGCGAGTAACATGACAGATTTGTTTTTCTTTCAGGTCTTTCGGCCCCGCACGGCACCTGAGGCCATTGACTTGGTATCAAAGCTGCTGGAGTACACACCTGGAGCACGGTCGAGTGCGATTGAGGCGCTTGCTCACCCATTCTTTGACGAGCTGCGTGTTGAAGGTGCAAGGATGCCGAATGGACGAGATTTTCCACCTCTGTTCAACTTTACACGAGAGGGTAAGTGCTGTTTTTTTCGCAGGATAAATGCTCGATTTGACGCTGGTGCAGAGCTCTCTGTGCGACCAGACCTCCTACGCCAGCTTGTTCCGCCGCACTGTGAACCGGAGCTGGCCTCGCGGTCTATTTCGCTGGACAACTTTGTACCGGTGCCTGTTGAACAAATGAGGCTGACACTGGATTGAGGCTGGATTCGTTTTGATATATTTTGAATTGAATGACGCGGCATGTAGGCTGAATGAATAAAAAGTGCTATGATAAGTGGCAAAAGGATGACCTGCGATGGCGACATCGCGGACAAATAATATATATATATACACATATGACAGTTATAGTAAACCAATCCTCCTACGTTTGTGATACTCTCCTCGCTCTCGGCCCCGGCGACGCCATGCACGTCCAACATGTTTCCAGCAGCTCGGAGCCTTGTGCTCGCCCGCCTCAGCAGCCCCCAAGGAAGCTGTGTGTGCGCCATCAGCGCATGGCAGACGAGGGTACCAATCTCAAGCTTCAGCAGGTCTGTGGTCTACCCGACATGACTCTGTTACTGACCCGTGCCAACAGTCGCTGGATGTCCTGCCGCTCGAGGAGCGAGAGCAGGTCAACGCCATCTGGCAGGCATTCTCCTCGTCGTCCCATCCCCGGCGCGCTTTGATTCTACAGGGCCTCCTTACAATGTGTTGCTTTTCCCAGCTTTCGCTCCTCACAGAACTCCTTGCTCATCTCATCCGTATCGACCCCTTTGCTGTCCTTCCTCGTGAAGTTTCTCTCAAAATCCTGACCTACCTCGATGCCACTTCCCTCTGTCGAGCAGCCCAGGTGTCTCGCCGCTGGCGGTCACTCGCAGACGACGATATCCTCTGGCGAGGCATTTGTGAACAACACATCGGCCAGAAGTGCACAAAGTGTGGCTGGGGTCTACCCATCCTCGAGAAGAAACGCGTCGTCCGACTTCCATCTCCTACGCCCATGCCCTGTTCACCCACCGCTCCCTCACTCGTACGATTACCTTTACCTTCGATCGCAGAGTCCACGTCCACCATTATATCCCTTACAACCTCTTCTTTGCTCAAACGACCTCTCGCCAGTGATTGCTTGACCGATCCCTCAACCCCACCTCTCAAACGTCAGAGATCTGAAGATGCTGTCTCGGGCAATGATAATGCCTGTTCTTTGATTGCACCAGGCTCCTTGCTTCTTCCAACCTCAGACACCCCATCGGGTTCGATACCACGATCTGTCACACGCCCTTGGAAGGACGTGTACAGCGAACGATTGTCGATTGAAAGGAATTGGAGACGAGGGCGGTGCACGGTTAAAACGCTCAAGGGTCATACCGATGGTGTAATGTGTTTGCAGTTCTCAGAAACGCTACAACATCCAGCTTTCCCGGTCCTCATTACTGGCTCATATGACCGCACAGTCAGAGTATGGAATATGGAAACGGGGGTGGAGCTGCATTGCCTAAAGGGTCATACGAGAGCTGTCAAAGCATTGCAGTTTGATGAGGTCAAACTTATCACAGGAAGCATGGATAGCACACTCAAGGTGTGGGATTGGAGGGGGGGAAAGTGCATTCGGACATTGTCAGGGCACTCCGATGGTGTAGTGTGTTTGAACTACGATTCAAATGTACTGGCATCTGGGAGTGTGGATGCGACAATCAAAGTGTGGAATCTAAGAAACGGAGGAGCGTTTACGTTGCGAGGACACTCGGATTGGGTCAATTCAGTACAGTTATGGGATTCGACTGCGACGAATGGAGATTCCCCGTCCTTGGGCCAATCGCTTTTGGACACACCCTCCATGACATCGTCACCATCGACGTGCCCACTCCAGATCGATCCCGGGAAGATGTTGTTCTCCGCTTCTGATGACGGCACAATACGGCTATGGGATTTAACGCAGCGGACGTGTGTCAGGCAGTTAACTGGACATGTTGGACAAGTGCAGAGTTTGCAGTTGCTAGTTGATGAGGACTGCGAAGGACAGACAGATTCTCCATCGGCTACTGCACCCCAAGAAATGGCGGCCGCGGTGCAGTCAAGCCCTAGTGCATCTAACGATTCTATTCCGCTTGATCCTTCTTCTTCTACCATCTCCCCCTATCCTACCACGGACTCGGAAGTGAAAGTAGTTGAAAAACGCAAAAAACCGATGTTGGTATCAGGAAGCTTAGACAATACGATCAAACTGTGGGATATAGAGACTGGGAAGACCACCCGTACGTTTTTTGGACATATTGAAGGTGTGTGGTGCGTTGCAAGTGACAAATTGAGGTTGGTTAGTGGGAGTCATGATCGTACTATAAAAGTGTGTGACGATTCCATCTCTATGCTCGACAAATTGAACTTTGAATTATAGGTATGGTCAAGAGAGGGAAAATGCACGGCGACGCTCGTGGGTCATGAGGCTGCCGTGAGTTGTCTTGCACTTGGGGAGGATAAGATTGTTTCTGGGAGCGATGATCACGATATCAAGATATGGTGCTTTAGTGGCTAATCGGCGTGAACTGTTATATCCTCCCTGCTGTTATGCCTGCCATCGCAGATCATTTGTCTCCTTATCCTCCGTGGTATTGTCTTTTGTACTAATCGTTACGTTCTCGTTAATTTGTCTACCTTATCAGCTTTTATTTGCGTACTCGTCGGTGCTTGTTAGGTGATCTCTTTGTGTTATTAGATTTACCCCCTTCTTGGGTGGAATACCAGATTTCTTGAGTAAATATAATTATTGGTTCAGTGTATTGAGCACATGCTTAAGATCTACCAGGATGATGAGAGGCCCCTGGACGATTTCAATTTTGGTTTGATTGGAAAAAAATCCACAGTTTGAGAAGAAAGGAATGCAGAGTTACCGGGGATCTCCATCAGGATCCGGGTACTTAACGTATATTTTTATCTTGCAATGCGGACCTCGGTACAAATGCCGATCATGTTGATCGAGCTCGCTCTTTTTCCGCTAGGCTGAAATACAGATCTCCTGCAGTAATTTTAAACGAGGCTTTGATTGTTCTGATGCTTCGTTGGAAATTTTTGGAAATTTAGGGGGGACGAGCTGGTTCTCTCAGTATAATGAACATTCCCCTAGGACCAGGTTCTGAATTCTTGGGTTCTTGAGGGTATGAATTTGATAGGAATGGGAGACGGCAAGTTGTCAAAGTTTGTCGTAAATTTGGATGGAAGAAGGTAGTAGGATTAGGCAAATGAAAAATCCAGCCTATGTTGTATGTTGAATTGTTTTTTCTGTTTGGAAATCTGGGGTTTTTTTTGGCTTTTTGTGTGATTGATCCGATGAACAGGCGAAGTAAACTTCTTTTTGAAATCACAATCACTTTCTTTATTCCATTTGTGGAACATTATTGATGAATGACCCCAATTAGGTTAAGAGCTGAGT
>Ga0153938_1000143_pt1 | contig 27343 bp, 38 predicted proteins | sample TSNY022MetaG_FD_104740 | JGI IMG/M metagenome (GOLD analysis project Ga0153938, IMG submission 104740) | Attine ant fungus gardens microbial communities from New Jersey, USA - TSNJ022 MetaG | ecosystem: Host-associated > Fungi > Mycelium > Unclassified | place: USA:New Jersey: Brendan T. Byrne... | reverse complement strand
GATCTCAATACTCTCATTAAGGTCCATCTTGGCACCGTCAACATCTCCCATTAGGAATTTGAACGTTCCACGCAGGTTAAGTGCCTCAGCCCTACCCTCCGTAGTTGAAATGCCTTGTCCAATGGCTTCGTTAACGAAAGTGAGAGCATGAGGGTAGTCGGACGCTTTTAGTGCTTGTGCAGCAAGTAGGAGTGTCTCGTCACCCTGTGAGGGGCTGTCGGGGACAGAAGGCAAAGGTCGCTCACGGAATGCAGCAAAGTAAGCAGAAATGAAGGTATGAGAAGGAAGGCGGGGCTCGCGATTTTTCATAATTTCAGCGGCCTTCTCCGTCGAAAGTTTTTTGAGGACTCGTTCCACCGATGTCGATGTTGTCTGGTTCTGGAATTGGTCCAAAATGGTGGCGGCAGTGTAATCTACGACGACTATGAGATCTATATCTGGTGTATTTAGTAACACGACATACCTTGAAGAGCAAGCTCGTTTTTTCCGAGAGCCTCGTAAGCACCAGCACGTCGATTGAGTGCCTTCACGTAAGTTCGTTCGTGTCGCAATGCTTCATCACAGTCTGCGATAGCCTTTTCATGCTGGGGTGGCGACATGTTGACGTAGCATGCTGCACGGTTGCTGTAGAAGGTCGATTCTGGAGTAGGAGATATTTGGATAGCCTTTGTGTAGTAATCCGCTGCCTGAGAATAGTTTGAAGACTTGTATGCATTATTGCCTCTCTGTTTGAATGTGGCTGCAATTTGGACCCGTTCCTGTAACTTTGAATGACACGTTATATGTCATATGAAGCATCTTACCTTGTCCGACTTGGATGCAATCTCTTCAGCAGAAAGTTTTTCGACATCGGCTATGGTATGCGAGTTACTCCTGACAGATACCAAGACCGAAGACTAATACTCACCATCAGCTTCCTGCACTGTCGTCTTGCGCTCTTCAAGGATGGGACCCTTAGCGTCTGTTGCAGCCCCCTTCTTCTTTTTTGATTTTTTCTTGTCCTTTTTCTCGCTTTTCTCGAGGTCTCCCTGCACCGTTCGCTGCCGAGACGCCGACGCATAGTAAAAAACACCTCCGACGACAAAGGCAGTGGTCGCAAGGCCAAGGATTATTGAGCGTCTGTTTTGTGCAGCAAAACCCTGAGCGCGTTCGATGAGGGAGGGGGCGGAGGAGCTGTCCATGGTACAAGTGGATGTCACAAATTTGAAATTGTTTTGTCTTTCCTGTGGGTGAATCGTGGGAATGGTGGCGTAAGGCTTCCTTTTCCAGGCTCTGCTTTCTTCCAATTATTGATGACAGTCATATTCTCGGCTGACCTGTCTGTCAGGCATAAACTCGACATGTCAGCCCATATACCCCCAATTTCAAACTGTCGGACCCCTCCAAATTCTCTTCTGTCACTATGCCTTTCTGGTCTAATCTCAGAACATGCGGCACCTACTTCGTCTACCTCTTCATCTTTTTCTGGATGCTTATAAAAGAATTTTTGGGATACCAAGTCGACTGGTCGCGGCGTCCATTCACCCAAACTAGACAAAGTCAGAAAATGGACTCGCACAAAGGTGTTCACAAAGACTTGGAGGCCAACCTGGATGCACCTGCAAATACTGTCTTTCCTGATGGTTCAAAAAAGATGACTAGCAACGAAAAGCAGAATGGTCGATGTGATTTGGACTATTTTGTCATATATGAGGCTCGTCCTTTACATACCAAAGAGGCTACCTCTGGGACCGACTGCGGACTAATCTCCCAAGTTCTACCTACGCCTCCGCTATCACCCGAACCTAAAACAGCGACGCACGACAGGACAAGAGACTCTTCGTGTGTTCATTCAAAGACACCGGCGACTGTCCAATCCAGTGAGAAAGATGTTAGCCACATCAATCCCAAGCTCGAGGGTTTTATCGCAGAAGTTGTAAAGGACTCCCTTCATGAACAGCAACAACTCGAAGATGCTGCTACGAGTCGACTCAATTTCGTTAAAGGTCTCAAATACGAGGAGAACAACAGTGGGTCCTGAACCGATCCGACCTTGATATGATATGCCTGACAATCACGTCTTTATCACAGATTTCAAGTTTCCAGCAATTCTTTCCGCTCTTCGTGCCAAGTCGACCAAGCCCAAGCGCGAACCCAAAAAGGGCACATTACCTAGAATCACCATCATTCCAACTACACGTCCCTCTCCCAAGCTCAAAGCTTCTTCTATATCCACAGTTACTTCGGCCATCTCAAAACAAACAACCCTCGTCTTAGACTCATCTTCTTGCCATTTTCCATCGCTTTCTCTCCCCCCGGTTCAAACATCCACTTCCTCCGTTTCTTCTTATTCTTCGACATACACGATCGTCGAAACATCTCTCCCTGACCTTCCCACTCCCACAGATGAAGATACTCCTATCAGTTTCAATCGTAGTCTTCCGAGCTGGCGTCGAGATCCTGATCGCGCCAAGTTCGTGTTTGGATCACTCGCCCGGTCTATCATCGATGTAACCAGCGACGGAAAATCCCAAGCCGGAGTCACAAATAATGGCGAAGGTCATCTCTGCTCTATTGAAAAGCCAAAAGCCGAAGGTGAACGAACTGGTAATATGACGGCTTCGCTACATGAAGCAGCTATCTCCGAAAAATGTAGTACACTCAAGGATCAGCGGCTTGAAAGTATAATTATTGCTATGGGTTTAAACCCGCTTCCTTCGGCCTCAACTCTCCATTCTGACATGGGAATGTTTGAGGACAAAGACAAGGAGCTAGGAAAGATGCAGCTCAGCAAGGATCATGAAATTACTCACACCGTCTCGACAGCTTTGATGGATACAGTGAAGAGCCGAGAGTCAGTAGTGAGTGACCTGCTGACATGGGTTGAGAACTCTTCTTCCAGCAGTTCTCAGTGACAGCGAAGAATCGAACAAGTGTCTTTAGTTTTTGTTTGTTATTCTACAGGCATGTATGTCAGTATCCCATACAGAGTTTCATCGTCCTTGTACACTTGTTGGATCATCAGGTTGAAATATCATAATCCGAACTTAACTGGTTCAGTCCAAACGATGATGAGATGAGACACGAATGTGAATGAGCAAGTTCAATGGAGGTTTGCTGACTTCTATTAGACCAAGAGAGCGAAATACATCTTTTCCAAGATTGAGATATCCCAGGATGGAGTCGAAAGTAGTAATGATTATCTCTACCTCTGGTGGACCCTACAAGCTGTCCCAGACAAGCATATCAGTATTTCAATCCTTGTTCCTTGTAGGATCCCCGATTGCAGAAACCAGTGCTTTAGCAAGACCAAAAATTTGGTAATTACGTTAACCCTTATCCCGACACTTGCCACCCAACTTTGACCCAAACAAGAAAAAAATCAGTCACCATCGATAATCGCTGGTATATAAAATGTCAAAACGCCACCAATCTCAGCCGAGCCGCCAAAATACACGTAAAGAATCAAGCAATGATGTTCGCATATACCTAGGTGATCCATCAGAAACCACTCGAGAACGGAGGAAAAAAAAGAGGGAGAATGAAGATTTACATGCGATTGTCGTTTTAGAAATAACGTGGCAGTTAAGAAACTTGAGAAAACTCCGGATCGACACATGAACAGTGAAAATCTTGTCGATATCAATCTCCTCGTCAGCAGATGGCTCTTCGTCAACATCTAGAGATCAAGATAAATCAAAACTAGACATTTAAAAGATAAAAACGGGATACGTTTTGGATTGGTCAGATTTTTCCACTCCGTCTGGACTTGTACCATTTCTGTGCGGATGGCTAGTTGGAGTTTGCCGTTATTGTTAGCCTGAAAGGCGAGTATATCCGACATTGGACGAAGCCTTTCTACAATGGTACGAAGTTTATGGAGTGGTGGAAGGAGAATATGTGTCTAGAAAACCTCATGTTACTTTCTCATTTCATTCGGCGAAAAAAAAAGTCAACTTACATTTTCCTCAGGACACAATGGTTCCACAAGCTTCAATACTTCATGCGGCTTCAGTATATCAACAAGGACATCATGAGAGACCTTGACATTTCTCCCTACAGAGTTAGCAGCGGTGATGTCGAATCTCAGGACTGCACGGTCATTCTTTTTTGCTAGTTTCATGACAGTCTCCTCTGCTTGGTAAGAGGATGTAGTGGAGGACGAGGTTGCTGAGCGCAAAGCAGCAAGAAGAGCTTCGGAAGATAGAGCCATGGTTATTTCATTTTCAGAGTTGGATTCAATCCTATAGTCGGTGAAAATGGATTCTACTTTGATCATTCTGCCAGATGCCTCAGCCGTATGTTTTCACCACAGGGGCAAGAGGACCTACGACCAGACTTGTGTGCCTCCTTCATTCGCCTCGTGATTACATATAATTTGTAAATGTTCAGGCGTAAATTTGAGAATAAACCGCTTCTGAAGCTTCTCTATCGACTGGGTGATTTCTGGCTAACATCAGTGTGATTTCCAGAAATATGAAATCAGTAGCTGACTATAAAACACCGATACTGATGCAATTGTTGCTCGGAAGCGCATTTTTAGGGCTCCTCTGAAAACGAGCGAAAATACCTGGAGTTTTTACCTCCCTATTCTATTTCAAGGAGTCGATTCCATGAGTAATGAGCAAACGCGTGTGTCACGCATCCGTCACGCTTTATTCTTCTCCGATGTCGAAACATATCTTACCCCACGCACTACAAACGCCAGCTATAAAAAAACTCGAGGGGAAGAGAATTGTTTTAGCATCAAGCAGTCCCAGAAGAAAAGAAATTCTGAAAACTTTCGTTCGTGCATTCTTGTTTCCTTTTCGGCATTCCATAATTCAACCCCCTATCTTGCGGCTGCGCGAAGTGGATTTAGGGTCTGACACCAGATATCGTACCCTCAACATTCGAAGAGGATCTTTCGCCCAGTTCTTTCTCGGATATACATGAATATCCGGTGGCGACTGCTTCACATAAGGCTGTTGAAGTTTATGAGCGACTTGTGGTGGGCACTCGAGTTGTACCACTCTCCGAACACCGATTAATTAGGATCTAGCGAGAAGATCCTGATAATGCGCCTGATCTTGTTATTGCGGGTATGGTTGGATCATTACTGTCAAACCAGAGCTTAAAACTCTCGATAGCCGATACTATCGTGTTGACACACGCTTTGCCATCCACTTCCCAAACATCTTATGATGTCCTTCCGCAGATCAGCCAAGAGCTATTAGAAAAGCCTCTCGACAAATCAGACAATCTGAGAATGCTCATGGATATGAATGGGGCCGTTTGCGAGGTGGTCACTGGTGTCTGTGTTGGTCAGTCTCCATCCTCGTGTCTCTCAACATCTGAATCTGATATGGATTTCCATCCAGTGTACCCTGTCATCTATTCACCTGGATACACTCTAAAGTGAGTCCCCGCCTCGTGGCTTCGAGTCTCCGCCCTGACAGCGTCTCGTAGATCAATCGATGAACGGACTTTGGTATACTTTGCCGACAACCCAGAGCACCTCATCCAGGCGTACGTTGATAGCGGGGAAGGTATCGATCGAGCTGGAGGTTTTGCCATCCAGGTAGTGTTGTTGCTCTGACAGTTCGAAAAATTGACTGACTGTGATAGGGTTTGGGAGGTATTCTGATCCGCAAGATTGAAGGAGACTATCAAAATGTCATTGGATTCCCTGCCGCTTCATTCTTCAAGTTTCTTGAAATGCTCGTAGAGGAGGAACCCGACTTTTTAGATATTTAGAACAGCTTTTCGCCCGCATACTGTGTATGCTCTTTGAACTAGCGTTTTCTGTGAAGCGTCTATTGTCTAGAGATGTCTGAGCTATTGATATCCATTCCTCGAGTCTGAATCTTGTAGCCTCAAAAGTTACCATCCTTTCTTGTAGATATGAAAACTTGAGTTCTGTCTTTAAACACAAATTTTATTTTATTTATGATCCAACATAGGTAAGACTGTAGTGATGTCCATGATGAATTAGAAGAAAACATATTTGTAGAGCAATTCAAGTTTTCCAGCCACATCACTCAGGAATTCTTCACCTCCAATCACCACTCCATGTTCCGAATCTGTGATTCCTGGTAGACGGTATGTTCTTCGCAGAGTACATAGGAGCAGTGCCACTGCGAAAAGGCTGTTGGCTCTCAAGTGCCTCTAGTTCCTCCTGCTGTGGTGGTGTTAATGGTGGACCTCTGGACCAATCAACTTCATAACCTAGGCATTCTTTGAAAAGCATCCATAGAACTAGTAAGACATATGAGAGATACGCAAAACAAGTCTTTAGGGTCGTCTGGATGGTTCCTCTAATTGACTTTGGCGAGGTCATGAGATATTCGGGGGCAAATTCTGGAGCAGGCGCAAAAGTGACTCTGTTCTATGTGAATATGGACTAGGCGGACACGCCCGTTTCACGATGGCTGACTTCAACATCGAGGGAGAGAGTGCGTCCAGACAGCCATCTCGATTACAGATAGCCTAGTTTTGAATATACTGTACACACTATAGCAGCTGGTCCTGCTCGTTTTCATAAGCTCCGTAATCCGTTTGATAATTCCTGGCAATACCGCTCCTGCCTTGCTCCAAAACACTCGGCGTATCTTTGCCCAGTCGGACTTCGAGGCCTCTATAGGTCCTTTCTTGAAGAAAGTGTGCTGAAGACGGATGAATCAGCTCCGACAGATCCTATGGCAATGGACCCATCATACCTGCAGCGCTGTCATCCGATTTGGAGACGGCAGAGTCTTGGTTACGGAGGACTACTGAGTCAGATGCAGCCAACTTTGGTACTGATTGTGTAACAGTATCAATGCCGGTAACATATCGTTTTGCGTGTCGATATTTTCCTGTAACAAGAGAGAAATGGGGCTTATCGAAATCCTGCTGTGCATCTCCTTCGGTATCTTCATCGTCCACCTTGGCCTGAGAATTATTATTATTGTTGCTACTTTCATCGACATTTTGCTTATTCCCTTTGCCTTCCTCCATAACCTGATCGAAATCCAAAACATATCGTCCGGTCCAACTAATTTCCTGCTTCAATGCCACTTCCAGTTCATACGGTGTAATGATAGGCTTGAAAAACTCTTTTGACTCGATCAAGCTGTTTTCAGGGCATGCAACTAGTACAAAGCATTCAATTTCGAGAAAATTGGCGAGTTTAGACGGGGTAAGTTTGCCGACAGAGATCGTGTAGGATTTTTTACGATGTGACGCGAGGATTTTGCGGATGTATGTTATCAAGGGTAAATAAGATGCTGGATACGCCAAAGAGAAGAGATAAGTATATAGTTTATATGGGAGTGCAAAAAAAGACGAACAGACACCTAGTGTGCCTACGAGAATGCCAAAGACGTCAGCATCCCTGGACTTTTGAACAACTGCGTATCGGCGCATAAGCATTCTGTTTGTGCGATGGGATTCCAGTCTACTGCTTCCAGTGCGTGGGTCATACGAGAATACCTGATGGTCGTAAGTTCTTGAAAAAGCATAGGGCATTGAAATATAGGCTGACGTCGCAAAAGGCGTGAATCATGAGGAGATTTGTTAGGGAAAGACTTTCGCTCCCAATGTAGAATAAAAGATTGTAATCCGAGATGATCGTAGAGTCAGCGGAAATGGTCGCGGAAGGTACTGATTTAGAAGCACATCTAACGTATTGAATGGTGACATTGAATGGCTCGAGGGCGACTTGTAGATGGGTCAGAATAGATTCTATGTTGGGTAATGTGAAGCAGATTATGAGGAAAATAAGCCAGCTAGGCTTACCTGCAAGATGTGTATAACCAACTTCGTGACGGAGGAGCGCCACTCGCGATGGGTAATCTGAACTATGGGACTGGTACGCCTCGATTATCCTCGAGACACACACCTGAACATCGAGTGGCTTATGTCCAAAGACGTATACAACGGGAAGACGAGAGGTCCTACTTGAGACTGAGTATGACTTTTTTCCAACGGTCAATTACTCACAAACTCATGCAAGCGTGACCATAATGGACCATCGCATCAGCATTAACGTGCTGAGCGGCTACTTCATCAACGCAGCAGCTGGACACAGCATGTCAAGCTCAAGAAATAGCAAGCGTTCATTCAAGATTGCATGCCTGCCGTATGAAGTGTCCGCAAGGACATAAAGATCCCTTCCGGGACCTAGTTTAGACTTCAGGCGCCGATATATTGGCACCGAGTCGTGTAGAAGCTCATCAGGAAATTGCAGTGCTATCTATAATGATCGTAAGCTCAGCGGCACCTTTGAGCTTTATCAGAACCGCACCCGCTTAAAGTCATTTTGAGTAATCTCATCTGCCGTTCTCTGGATATCGTAGAAATCGTCAAACTCCTCAGCTGACAGGTGATCAGCCGCAGTATCTGAGCTGATATTGATTGTACGCGCAATTGCGCTTTCATCTACGGTAGAAAATGCAGAGGTCTCGGCTGGCATGGGCTTGTGATTGTCAGAAAAACATTGTAGAGATACTTGACGTGACGGCCGTGACGCACACTTCCAAAATTGACCACCAAAGTATATGGTGCATGGTAAATGTCCTTGACAGTGAACAATACCATCCTACTCAATTTGTATGTTTTCCCTCAGGTATTCTCCTAATCGCCCTTGATGTCTAGTCCCAAAGAACGGCATTACTGGTCACAACTTCGCGCAGCATTGATTGCCGGACAGTGGTGTTCGAGTTCTCCAGCTAAAACACCCAATGGTACTCCTTTGCCATGGCCTGAGCTATTTCGCAAGTTCAACAAGCACTGCAGAGGCTCTCAGGATTTTGCTGAGCTTGCATTCCATACCAAAACCCTTGGAGCACTTTTGGTCATGGCAACCGATGAGGACGTGATTGGAAATCACATCCAACCACCATTGGATGTGGGGAATGAATGTATCCTGCCCTTGGGTCGTGCTGAAGAAATTTCAGTCAACTTTGAGAACTTGAAAGGCATGCAAGTTTCAAATGTGAGTCTACGTTGCCTTATATAACGCTATGTCTGAACGTGTCGCCAGTCCCTGAATTTCACCCTTGCCTACTTTGCTTACGCCTTGAATAAACCAGAGGAATGTATTGCCTACCTTGGTGGGGCTTCTGATATCTTGATGCTACAGGATCCTATTCCAAATAGCGAACAGCCTCAAACAGGTGCATGTGCGTCTATTACTACAATGATTCAAAGGGTGGTCTCAGTAATCTCATCGACAGCTATCCTTGAAAGCCTCTCTGATCCTTTAACCTCAGATATACGGGATGGTCGAGCATGGGCCATGGCAGAGACCCTTCGTAGCATCTGTCTACAAGGTTTGTGACTGATCCTCTGCCTAGATTTACCTCTCAATGTTCTATCAAGGAATGTCGCACGAGAAACTATACCCGTCGGAGCTCCACCGAGCTCTCAAAATATATCACTCTGCAATTCCTCTCTTGACTATTGTCGTTTCTGAATTCACATCACCACCTTCAACGCAAGGTACGGGTAAACTGGATTTTACCCCCTTTTATCAGTTATACGAGGTATGGAGATGGGTTGAAGGCCTCCTATGGCGTGCTGTCATTTTGAGTTCACGACTCTGCGAAGTGCATGAAAATGAGGCTTCCGATGCAACCGAGTCACTATGCAAGTGGTTCAGCCACTACGTGAAATGTAGTGCTGGTTGGCCTGCCAAATTTCGCACTGCCCACCGATCTGCCGTCATCTCCATTTATCTCCGTGCATTCGTCCTTCGTCATCGCGTACTCTCGGAATCCCCTGTCTCCATCCCCAAACCTCCCGCCTGGCTTCATGAAGCACGAACACTGTGTGCGGATTATCGTATGATACTCAGCTCCAGCACTAATTTCCCTCGTGCGGGGGAGCATAATGTGAAGGTTGAGGAGTTCGTTGACCTCTGTGTGGCCGTATGGGAGGCTGCTGGGGGGATGGGCGAACACGCGGGCTGGATTATTGATGTACGTCTCCAGTCTACTTCTTTGTCTCCAGTCACTTCATTTGGGTCAGATTCTCTGGTGGGCGACTCGATATACATTCAATTCTCCTCGGGTGTATAGACATATGACCCGTCTTTTCCATCTTGCAGGGGACACGTCTCTCGCAATCCGTACACTCAAACTTTACGTGCAAATCGTAGGAAAAGCTTACCAAGCGAGCAAAGAGGGTATACATGAGGACTTAGATTCTGACAGTGACTGGGTTCAGACCTTGGTGTTTGGTATCCGAATGATATGCCGCCACGCTGCTGCATCTAGCGACCCGGAGAGTACTGAGGATGTGAAATACGCGGGAACTTTGATTGAAAAAGCTAGATCGAGGTTGTCCCAAGACAAGCCTTTGTTAGTCGCCAGCCTGCACCTCGCTGAGGGTGTATGGAACTCTGTTATGGCTCTCAAGGGTATGAACTCAAGTTGTATCTGACATCATTCGTATTTATCTTCCCAAGCAGAAGAGGACCCATATACGCGTCCACAGCGACTTCAGGATGCGCATCGCAGTTTCATCCTGTCGGTTCAGACCGAACCCACGTCTTCCGGTTATTGCCATCTCGCGCTCTCTTATGCTCGTTCAGGACCCTTACAGGATCTTCAAAAGGCCGTAGAAAGTGCCGGCCTGGCTTTGGAAGCTGATCCTAAGGAGATTCGGTATTGGCATCTCCTCGGCTTATTACTTACCGCCCAGGAAAGATGGAAAGAGGCGGCGGAGATTTTAGAGCGAGGTGCTGAACTCGACAAAGAGGCATCAGGGGAACTTGAAGACGAAGATGATGAAGGCGGTGCTGATTCCGGGGAAGAACTTTTGATCGCTGCCAATCAATCTTCCACGATTGAATCTCCTTCACTTCGACCTGTAAAAGCTAAGCTATTTCCTGCCTGCGGGACGGTGTATGCTCTCGGAAAAACAGAGACAACGATACCACCTGCGTCAGGACTGTTAAGATCAATGCTCGAAAAGAATCCGCCATCAAAGAAGGACGTGTATGAGTATAGTCTGCAGTTGCGGATGACACAGGTGGCATTAGCTGAGGTTGTCAATGGTCCAGAGGGCGCGGAAGAAAAATGGGTCGATGTATTTTCTTGGATTGCGGGGAAGAAAGGAGTATCGCAGTCATCTGAGTGTTGGTCTTGCCCTGTCTCGCTGTCTTGTGATAAATTATTGATTATCGTGAGTAGATTCCCATCGACAGTCGCTAGACAGTGGTGCTCCACAAAGCATGATGGACAAAACATTCGTAACAATACAGACTCAAATACCTCCCCCCGCAGGCAACATATCAGAGACTGATGCTACATCACATGTCGATCCGATTCAAGGTCAACTCGTTGTACCGATCAACATCTTACCTGCAACACCTACCACCGATTTTATTCAGGAGACCAAGAGTCCCATGGAAGACTTACTATCAGGGAACAGTAGAGAAAAGAAAATGAATGGTTTGCGGGTAAAGAGATCTCTATCCGTCGATCGTGGCGATTCGTCTATGAGCAAGAAAGAAAAGGTACAACAGATATTGAAAAACCGTGTACATAAAGGTCGAGCGGGTATCACGGCCGTATCTAGGAAGATCGGCCATGGTGTTTCGAAGCATCATCAGTTGAGAAGAACGAACTCTACCCCTGGTATGTCTCTCCCTCCTGGGCCAGTCATGGTCCTTTGCACTACCTTACAGACCAACCTGCGTTTCTTGACGTCACAGATCTCCATGATGCAATTAGAAATACGTCGTACCAAGCATCTTCCATTCATTCTCGTCGCCGCCTCGGCTCGTTTCTTCAACTCAACGATAGGGCGTCGAGAGTGTCACCACTACCACCACCACCACCTCCTCCTCCTCCTCCACCTTCACCAACACCACAGCAAACTATGAAGCTAAGTAATTGGCAGGCGAAAGAAAATCGCCTGTTGAGTGACCTATGGTTGATGTCTGCAGCGACTTTCCGGAGACTTGGCAAGATTGAACAAGCAAAAGGTGCCATACAGGAGGCTGAGGTGAAGGACGAGGGCAATCCGAACGTCTGGGTTCAGGTATACTTTAATTTTTCTTGGCAATCCTGATGTTGATTGGTTCGAATTCAGCTTGGATTGTATCACCTCGCTCTTGGATACCGTCAGCAAGCTATTGATGCCCTTCAAAAAGCATTGACTATCAATACGGATGACATCCCAGCCACTGTTCATCTCAGTCGAATATACGTTACTCCATCAAGATCATCGCACCAGCGACAACAACAACCTTTACCTCTTCCTCAAAATATTGCAAGCGACCAGTTCCTTCCTTCGGCAGCAAAATCTAAACCCAAGCCGCCGAATTCTATGTCAACGGCTCTTAACGTCCAAGATCCCGATCGTGACAATGTAGATCTCGCTGCAGGCCTTTTATCTCATTTGACGCAAGGTAAGGGATGGGACGTACCTGAAGCGTGGTACTTTTTGGCGAAGGCATATGGAGTGCAGGGAAGAAAAGAGAAAGAGACAGAAGCACTGGAGACTGCATTACGTTTATCTGAAGGAAGAGGTGTGAGAGAGTTTCAGAGTGTGATAGGATGGTGTATTTGAGCAAGTGGTATATTATTCGTTTCATTCGGTTCACTTTTGTACCATACCCTCAAATCTGCAATATTACATTCTGAATTAATAATGATTTATCTGTCTGTATTACTTTGTCAAATGTTGATGTGATCAACTCCACATGTTGATGGGTCACGCTTCAGGGATATTTGGTGAAGTTAAACAGAACTCTCAACTAAAGACTCAGGGTGAGGGTCACTGTGTTCAAATGGTATAGTATGCAATAGATAAAAATTATGATAGGAGGCTCGCGGCAGTGTTTGTTGAAATATAATTATGTTAACAATATTTCAATAATAAATGGGTATAGTATCTTATCTTGACCTAGTGAGCATGTGCAGGTTTCATTGCTGCACATCCGATTCCCTCACTATTTCCTCATCTGAACTTGATCACAGAGCTTAGCCAAAAGCTGATACAATGGTCTACCAAGGTAGGTGATGAGAATACTACACAAGTGACTAATGCTCATGGTCGACAAAGTTGATAACCATGTTCGTCGGACATTTGATCAACTCCTCAGACTTCTTCCGGAGTCTGAAAGAACGAAGGTAGGCAGCTTTCTTGATTCCTTTTCAGAGTCTTACCAAAGTTGTCAATTGCAGTCCCAGGTCATTCTAATCGCTGGTCAAGTAACCGGTTATCGCAATGACACAGACAGGGAACTGCCTTTTCGACAGGAATCCAACTTCTTCTATTTGACGGGCTGTGACATACCTTCATCGTTCCTCTTAGCTACACTTCCGGCTCAAAGCACAAGCTCTACAGCTCCAACGACGACCCTCTTCATTCCTAAAGCGGAGAGAGCTGATATTATGTGGTCTATACCCCCTCCAGAGGTTTACAATGCCAGGAAGATGTTCGACGCTTCAGAAATCAAGCATGCTCATCTCCTCCCAGATGTCATCGATGCTACACTCGAAGCCTCTCCTGACACGATATTTCATGTCTTACCCCGAAACTCCTCCCTGTTTCCTCAGCTTCCCACCCAAGCATTGACCCAGTTATCACCCAATAATGCTACAGTTGAAGAGCAATACCTCCTCCCTGCACTTCAACGTACTCGGCTTATAAAGGATGCAAATGAGATTTCCCTTATCAGGAAAGCAAATGAAATAAGCTCCCGGGCTCATGAAACCGTCATGCGAGTCTTAGGACTTGCTGTCAAGAACAAGATTGCTCGCGAGGTTGCTCGCGAGGAAGGTGCAGGTGCTAAGAGACCTTTACTTCCGGGAGAGTGGTTTATCGAGAAGGAAGCTGAAGCTGAGGCCATCTTCGTTGCTTCATGTCGAAGAGAAGGGTACGTATACCTTGGCCTCTATCTTAGATACTCATTCCAATCTTCGGTTTTGGAAGTGCCCACCATCAAGCATATCTTCCGATAGTGGCGGCGTCATCCAGGGCATCAACACTACACTACTGCTGCAATGATCAAGATTTCTTGTGGGGTCCTTTGAGTCCACACACCCATGTCAATACCCGTGCCTCTGCTCCAATTCCTTCTCATCCTCATGTCTCTGAGCCTCACACTAATCAGCTCCAACCACAAGTTCTTCTAATCGACGCTGGTTGTGAATTCAATCACTATGCCTCCGACATTACGCGTACAATGCCCGTTGGTAATGGAGGTTTTTTTACCCAAGAAACTGCAAATATCTACGATGTCGTTCTTGAGATGCAACAGACTGCCTTCGATCTCATTAAACCTGGAGTTCATTGGGACCATATCCACCTTGAATGCCACAAAATCCTCGTCAAAAACTTCCTTAGACTCGAGTTGTTCCGAGGTACCGAGGAGGAAATCTTGAAGAGTGGTATTTCTGCAGCTTTCTTCCCTCATGGACTTGGTCATTCACTTGGTATGGATGTACATGATGTGCCGGAAGCAAGCCGGCCCAAAGACAATGATACAATACCCAAAGCAGACATTGGTAGCGTTCAGCTCTACACTTATCTGAGGCTAAGGTTACCTTTAGAAGCTGGGATGGTTGTTGTAAGTCTTATCTTCCCCTGTTTCACATCTATCATGCTGACAAAGTTTGATGAGACTGTTGAGCCCGGAATTTATTTCCATCCTCATCTTGTTGCACCTGTTCTAGATTCGAAGCACATCAATCTCGAAGGCATGAAGAATTACCAGTTCTTCGGCGGTGTGCGAATTGAGGATGTTGTCGTCGTGACTCAGGATGGATACGAAAACCTAACAACGGTAAAGAGTGAAAGGAGCTGGGTAGAAGGCCTTTGCTCCGGTGAGTTGTAGATATTGAGAGAGCGTAGCACGAAACGACTATTTATGTGTCTGTCCATATGTGAAGAAATAAGGAGTATGTAAATTAGTTTGATGTTAAGATTCGAATCTCAATTAGGTCTATTTTGTTTGTAGCTATCTCAAAGTTGATTGTGTTTGACCTGCTCTATCTTTTGATTTGTAACCAAATGAGCTGGCTGGATGAATTCCTAAAGATGCACATCAGTGAATAGATATCAGACAGTGTAAATCGGTTCCTGTCAGAGTGGGTAACTTCGTCTACGATATGTTATCTCAAGTACACCAAGATACCTGATACCCACCCTGAATGTCATCACGACGATCTCACAAATGTCCTCGCTTGATCAAGATTAAGTACATCGTCAGAATGTGAGAGACTGATAATCACATTCCCTCTCGGCTTCTCGGCATCTCACGCCAGCAAGTTCTTGGACTGAACTGCGTTTGAAAACCGGTGAAATCTCATTTCCTCTACAAATACAAGAGCAATGAATGTCCAAGGGTCCTCAAAACTTACGCTTCCGCCCATCCCGACCGCGCTGTCTCTCTCTATGCAACGCATTCAGATTATCAGGGAAAAGCATCATAATGAGCCAGTGGTCCCAGGCGGCTAGAATAGGATAGACGTTGGTGATATGGAAGGAAGAAGCAGCTGAAAATGATTCCACGTCTCCTTGGTTCACATGAATGAAACACAACCAATCAATACATCAGCTAGATATTGATCACCAGGTCCGTAACCATAATCAAACAATGATGCGTTGATCGGAATCAACTTAGCTCCGTACAAAGACACTGGTATGGTCTTCGCTGACATGGTAATCCCTTCTTTTATACGCAGCCATAAATACACGAATTCACTCCGACCAGCAATGTAATACCAGAAGAGGTAACCCAACTCTCATCATCACGGAACCGGAGATCTTTCGGTTTGTATCCAAGTTTTTTTTCTCTTACATGAAATCAATGATCAATTTTATAATTGAATTCTCAACGGATCCAGTATCACTTGGGTGATGACACACTCGGGTTATGTATCCAGGACTCAGGCGTTGATAGACATAAGTACCTATGCTAAACCGAAGGGTGTTTTGCTTTCCCTTCCCAACGTGCTCCTGTATGTTCTGCCCTCATTTCTGGAATTTGACGATCTACTTATGAACAGAGAACTAGGGCAGTCTTACACTGTTTTGCGCCTAGTTTCGAGGGCCCGCGGGTCGTAGACACTCCTCAAGTCTACAATATCGCACTAGGGTAATATCATCATTGAAACCTTCTTCTATGGTTAGGAGAGACTTCACTTTTCTTGACGATCTATTCGATCCCCCCATTGTCTCCCCAAGGGCCGATCCCAACAGCAAGTTTCTGGACACAACTCCTGAAACCGTCTTAGCTGAGCTTATTCTCAATGATCCCAAAGCTTGGGAGGTCCCAGGCGAAGGAAAAGTTGATAGCCAGCCACTCTTCAATGGATCGGAAGAACGGACGTGGTCGGACGAAGAGATACCTCTCAGCGACAAAGTGAATATTGCTTCAGCGTCACCGTACGGTTCTTCACCACCCCATAAACCTGGTCTTTCTGGTTTTCTCGACCGATGTGACATAAAGCTTAAGCCAACTGCGAAGAAGAGACCAGGCATACCTCATTTCTGTGACTATCTCAGACCCTTGCCCATGCTTCCTCTTCCTGACAACCTAATTGTCAATCCATCTTCCGTGCCTCAGAAGGACCATACATCACAATTCCGATCCGACAAGATCAGGATCCGGCGACTACCCCAACTACCAACAACCTGTGTTGCTTCGAACCCCAAATCTGATATCATCGGAAGTTCATCACCCATCCAAGCACCACAACAGTCACGCACCAGTGCATCTCATCATCCTATCACATCAAATGACTCGTCTTCAGGAGTAAGGCCACTGGCTATAGTACCCCGTCACACTGACAGTCCAACTTCATCGTCATCTACGATTCAGTATACCGTCTATCCTGAAATAACAAATTCGTCACACTGTCCTGCAGGACCTCGACGGCGGGGCTGGAGCACGTCGACGCCAATTGAGATCAAGCCTCTTCAATATACCACTTGTCAGCAGTGAACGACATGTCGAATAAGGGACCAAGGTGAATGAATACCTTCGCAATGACTTCACCAAATTTGACAGTCGATAAATTTCAGGAGTTTTCCGATATCATCTGGATGATCAAACCATATTTACTTGAAGACTCGATGGAAGTGAAGCCATTCTGCAATCCAATGCAAAGACGTATGTTGGAATAAGTGTATGAACAGCATGGATTTTTACACGATAGTGCCCGGAGGTCACTACAGAAACGATATTATTATCAGAAAATTTGATTTGCTTGCCTCAATTGTCACAACTGAGCCAACCTTGTGTCAGTTCCTGTTCTGGACTTCTAATGGACTCATGTTTTCCTCGTGCACTATTGTTCTCTTTTATTCTTCTTCCTTCATGACATCACTAAACTTTTCAGGTGTCATGGCTGGGTTCTAGAACAAACTTCTGCATAGAAAGCATCGATTTAATATCATATGTATCTCCTAAATGTTGCTCTTATTTGTTTTCAGTGTAACAGCACTTAGCATGTCCATTCCTTTGTGCATCATTCTTTTGTGACTGACATAATCCTACAGCAGACACAAACAAATTTTATACGAGCCCCTGCTTTCTAATCTTCACCAAGTTGATAATTACCCGCAACCTTCTCCCAAATTACCCTCGTATCGAGTGCAACATTCAACTTGCTCATTAATAAAAATGCACCACTTAATTTCCTGTCATAACAAGGAAACACGATAGTCAGTCATCTATGAATTCCACGTGTGCAAGATATCCCAAGCCACATCACTAATTGCCATTGTGATGAAGGGGAGGCCTGGGAAAGACGAACACGAAATTTGAAGAGTAATGTATGCTCACCGATTCAGACTATACGTTTCTCGTGGCGGTGGTGTCAATCTCTCATTCAACATAATTGGTATATAGTATCTGATCTGCGTCGTAATCTCCTCCCACTCGCTTCCAGGTCCGAATCTATATGGCTGGGGGGTAGTGGGTCGGAACGGTGTCATAAGGAGCGAACTGGACTTTATGAAAGCTTCAAGCATGGCCTATCAATGATAAGCACATGCGCAAACCAGGAGAACATGGACATACATTATTCTCTTCACCTGTCAAATAATTCAACTTGATACTCCGCTCTACCATCTCGTCGCGGTCGCCTTTCATAATTGCTTGTGCGAATCGATACCAGCTATCTACGAATGATTTTGAGTATGTCCTTGTCGCACCGAAGTCCACTAGCTCAATCTAAAAAAATTCAGGAACTGCTGTAATCGCGTAGATGAACGTAGATTGACCTGTCGTGTCTGCGGATTCCATAAGAAATTCGTCCAGTTCGGATCCGTCTGTATCGTTCGGAACTCTAGAAGCTCTTTGAAACACAACTCAAGGATCCTTGTTGCAATCTAAGACCTCTGTGAGCCAAAAAAAGAGTATGAAAGGGAAACTAATTTGGACCACATACATCAACTCGATCCTTCTCGCTCAACCCCAGACTCCCTGTCTCTCCGAGGCTGACACCATTTAATTTTTCCATCACAAGGACATCCTCCGTACTCCCCTCCCACACCCACGGCACTTTGAACCTCTCATCGCCTTCTAACCATTTTCTGAATCGTTGTGAATAGTCGGCCTCTCTTTTATACGAGCATTCATCTGCGAGTTCGGATTCCATTACTTCAATTGTGCGATCTAAGAATAACCCTTTCGGTAAAAATTTGGTTGCGTGAAGGAGCGTGCGGACATATGAGAGGTCAGAAGAGATGGAATGTCGGACACCAGGGAATTGTACTTTGACTGCGACGGGAATCGGGTCTGTGACTGAGGATCCATAGGTGGTAGTAGCAGAAGGAAGGAGAGTAGCCGAATGTACTTGGCCGATAGACGCCGCGGCAAACGGTATCCTGTCAAACGACGCAAAATAAGATTCCCAGCTCTTACCAAGTTCTGAAGTGAGAGTGGTATTCAGTTGAGAGTCGGGCATGTAATGTGCGCTATTTAGTACGGCACGGAATATGGCATCTACCTCTGGAGATATACTAAGTGAGTCTAAATGGGGCGAAGATCAGAAAATACAATAAGCCAGTGCAGGAAAACCCGCCTTGTATGCTGAGAAACTGCCCTATTTTCAGAGCTGCTCCTCGCATCTTTGATAACTTCGATACAAGCCTCCGGATATTGGCTTCACCCAGAATTAGTGAACCCTGAGCTTCGCCGGAGCCATAAGTCATGCGGCGGAGAAGCTCTGCTGTTACTCCGTAGCTTAGTGAAGCAGCCAGCCCTGAAGAATGATGAAAGGAAGGGCGAGGTAGGAAGAAAACAGAGACTTACCACCATAATTAAATAAACGCCCTATCCGGGAGGAGGGTACTTTGGACGATTGGAGAACACGGGCAGGCATCGGAGTGGAAGATGATGATATGAAAGATCCGGGTCCAGGTGCAGAAGGTGGCTGCTCTAATGCAGGCGAGTCAACAGCTGGTTCGGCTAACTCTGGGGTTTCATTTTGGATAGATGGCGCCGGTTGAGTAATGTTAGGTTCTGCATTCAGCTTGGCCTCGCAGGGGACCGACACCGGCATTATATTGACACTATCCACTTGGTCAACAGGGGCTTCAGACTTAGCGTCTGCCTGTCTTTTGGTATCAAACACACGATCATCCCTCATTGTACCCGTTGCCTGTTGTTTCCTCACAGCTGCGGGGGCAGCAAGACCAGGAATACATTGGGCTGCCTTGCGTCTCTGAACATTTAAGATTATTTTTGTGGTGGTTTCGAGAACACATAGCCAGTAGTATGATAACCCTGGTGCCATGTACTCAGGTGTTACGTGCTTTAAAATATCGGCAGCTGAGCTACTTGATTGAATCTGAAAATTTGTGGCACAGCTCAGCTTGTAAAATGAAGGTCCACTGCCAGAGCAACAGCCGACGGGGTACTTACCTGCAAAAATTGCAGTCACACAGCGTATCACATCACAGTGATGCAAGTGTGTCACGTGTACTAACATGTTCCAACCACCGCCGCTGCAACTACCTACATCATCCACGCAGCATTAGCATTTGGCAGGTTGGGAACTATCCAGTTACTCCTGTATCACTGAAGACTGTCAAATAGGACCAGCGAGCATCGCGCAGTGTTTGGATACACTGACTGACTCACCTAGGAAGTGCTCAAGTGAAGAGACAATATAGAGGTAGAAAACAAGAGATTTATACTACAGGTATGTAATGATGACGAAGATAGTATATTACATAATAACTCTACATCAATGTCCTCAAAGACCAGCTCTGTCATTGCGTACACCAGGATGGAACCGATACATGAAGGGACATGATAGTGATACGTTGCATGTATGCTCATATGCATGTGACAGTGATCAATCAGTGGCGGGCCGACCAGAAGAATGAATTGGTGGGGTATCGTATCCCAACGAGTGCTCCTCAAGTTTGTTATTCCCGCGGTCACCCTGGCTGGCAATTGAGAGTGCACTGAGCGCAGCTGTAGACTGAGTTAACAAGTTCATAATGACATCCTATGCACTCTCCCTTGGATCGATGAACAAACTCAGCTTCTTCAATTTTGGAGCACTCAATCCGCTAGCTGAATGAAAAACCAATTACCACTTTTTCTTGTTGAAATACGAAGGGGGGGTACAAACGGATAGTGAGTACAAACTAACTACGTTACTTACTCAGAACAATAGAATATGAAACAATAAAGGAATCACATGCATCGCGCAGGCCCGCATGAGATCCAAATTCCAACATTTCTGACCTCCGTCACTTCTTGTATGACTAACGATGCCAAAGACAAGACGATAGGCAAACTGTAAGGAGACCTTGACGAATTGTTTGAACCGCCGAATACGAATACAACTCTACACCGTCGCTTCGGTGCTATACAATGCTCAAAGTCGATCTGACTGTCGGATGCTGCTTCCGCTTCTGCCTCTCATAGACGACATACAACACCCATGAAACGGTACAGACTTTTTTCCAGAAATTCCAAATTCTGCAACAGAGCTTTGGGAAGATTCACCGTTCTGATGCCTTGCAATTCCTGTCGTATCGATAGATTTTGGGGATGCAATCGTGGATTCTGCTCTGAAAAGTGCCTCAAGAAAAGTGCTGGCACATAGCTAGAGTACAAATTACTATATTGTCGCGACACCAAAAAAAAAGGGAGGGGGGATTTGTCTATTTTCATGGATGAACAGCAAGAAATATTCCACCGTAACGATAGATGAGACTCCAATCAAAAGGACCATACCACCATAAAAATACACCCAGTTTTTCTATGATGAGAAGCCCATGGTCTCAAAGCTCCTCGAAGAGTATTGACAGAACCACCAGATGACTAGAACTGGACAGAACCGAACATGACCAGAGAAGACAAAATTCGGTCGACTTATTCAGGGAAAATGGTATCTGAACCTTCCTCGCACTATTTTTCCCGGGGGCTCCTAACCCTTTACTCAGACCGCAAGTTCTGCTGATCATTGTCTAGTGCAGTTGGACTTTTTCCCCTCAGGTCACTCCTCGATACACAGCACGGTGAAGAATCAGCATAATTCGCACCGCTTACAACAACCCTTCAGTCAGAGTTCAACAAGGGTCATCAATACCATCACGAAAACGAAGTAAACAATCGTTTCGTAGTCGGTGAGTCAGTTGAACATGTACATCTTCCGTCTTCAACTTCCACTCACAAAAACCCATTATAATCACAACGAACTATAACGTAGGGTCTCCTCAACAGTAGAACTTGCAGCGTCCACAACTCCAACACTCTCAACCATACCCAACCCAGCTCGATCCAACCGCCCAAGAACAGCCTCATACACCTCTCGCTCATTAGGCCCCGTGACACCTCGGACCCTCACTTTTCCATCCAAGACATCTAACGCGGCAAATGCCACCGGAAGACCAACAGTCTTGGCCATAGCTGAACCTGACCCGTCTCCGTAAGCAACCAGACTCGATCGATGAACCTCTTCCTGGTGGACACTATCACGTCCACGGACAATGACCTCATGCGAAAGCACGACCATGTCCCTTTCTGTGGCAGCATAACGCAGCCGGTGGGCCAAAACCATAGCAAAAAATTCCAGTGGGGTGTGGGGACCTAGGGGAACAGCTACACCGGCCATCACGTCTTTTGCGGATCCATTAGTTGACCATAGACCTAACCACTTGAGTGCACCGAGTGCGTCACGGAAAGCTTCTTCGGATATATTAAAAAATTGGCCTCCTAGTGATATCTCACGCATAAAAGTCTCCAAACTTCGGCTATTTATATGTACATCAGAAAATGCCTTGACTCTTGCTGAGAGCGTTCTTGGCAAAAAAGAACTCCAGGAATCAATTGTAACTTCCTCGTGATCGTCGAGGAGTCCAAGATCCTTGAATGACTGCATCAAGGAACAGAACCCAGGATATCTGAAATAATATATGCTCGAAAAGCGAGACTAGATATTCAGCAAAGCGAGACTAACCGGAACGTGCCCCGCATGAGGGTCCTCAGCGAAGAAGCACACTGGAGTCCATAAGTATCACGGTAAGGTAGGCTATCCCTGTTCGCGATTCCCTCAAGCTCAACACCTCCCATCAATGGATTAGGTAGCCGAGGGAATCCTGAACGTAGCAAGTCTTCTCCAGGGAATCGAACGACCTAAAATTGTATTATGATTCAGCCTTCCCATTGGTAAGATCGTAGCACTCACTCTTCCATTCAGTAAATATTGCACTCCTTGGTTAGCCGCTCGTAGCACACCGACGGGACTCCAACTGAACTTGTACTTGAGGGGAACAGCATTACCGCCGGCTTCATCAAAGATGGAGTCAGGAGCTGGGAGGCCACCGCAAAAGGACGTAAATGACACGATCTCCTTGCCTTGTGCTTTCAAGTCGTTGATTAAAGAGATAGCGGAACAATGATCAATTCCTGGGTCAAGGCCAATCTCATTGAGCAAGAGAACGTCGGCTTGAAGTGCCCTATCTTGTATTAGAATAGGAGGTTCTTTGAGGTGAAAAATTATAACCTATCATGAAGGTTTCGCATAGCCTCAGATATATAGGATGCCGTAACTAAGTGCTTCCTGTTCGCGATACACATATTTGCGACGTCAACATGGAAAGTTGCAGGTAACAGACTATCCAACGGTCAATAGCCATTTTTTTCTGTTTGTTAAGAGATACTCACCTAATGACGACATCAGCATCTTTCACCAGATGTTCGTATGTGTGCTTTCTCTCAACATCCACGATACGGTACTTGATGTTATTGTATTCCTGTCCATATCGTACGGCAAGCTGTTGTGCCTCGCCAAGCAGATTCGTGGCTAAAAACATTGAACTCTACGTGCGCCGCTTGTCAATTACCTAATCACTCACCAATAACGAGATCAACGTCTTTCCGCCTCGAGATTTCTTGGACAGCAGGACCTGCAACCATACCACTTCCCAATATTAAGACCTTTCGTTTCCTGGGTCCAGCATCTCTGGAAGCACCACTGCCCCCCAATTGAACAGGGACGTTGTTATCGACATGACCCAGACCCCTCTGTCGTTGGTGCCATTTATCTACGGCAGGTTGCAACCATTGATGCTTTGTCCTCAGCTGACCCCCAGCAGCAATTGTCGCCTCCTCAAGTGCATCAGTAAGCTTTGCATCTTCACCACTGCCACCATTCCATTTTTGACTGGAGCCACGCGACTTCATATTCTGGAGGAGGGTACGGAGATATGGATAAAACTCTTTCGAGAATTGCCGAGATGCGTCTAGTGGGAGAGCGGTAGGGAGGATGTCAATTGACATCATTGTCGTGTGTCCGCTTGTATCAGAGACAGAAAAGTGGTAAGTTGGTTCGGAAAGAGTGGTTGATTTCTCAAGAAATTCAAGGCCTCCCTATCTCGTGGTCGGGGATAGCATATCTCGAGGGAAGGCAAGTACGCACTCTGATATCACAACTGATGTCACCAATACATCTACCCCTGGAAGCTGCTCCGGGGAGATTCATGGATTGAGCTTTCGCAATAGCGTCAGCCAATTGCTTAGTAGAAAGCAGACGAGGGAAGCCAGTTGACCATCCGGTACCATTGATGAGAAGCGTCACATAGGGCATGATCTACAAACGAGGTATCAGAAGATACACACACGATAGATAGATGACGTACACGGTCACCGAAGACACTCTGCCATTCGTTTGGATTGGTGTAATAATCCTGACGATCAAACGCTCTTCCGTTTTTCCTGATAAGATAGTCTTCTGGCTTGGCATGGATTAGGTATATCTTGGTGCGGTCGTACTCTACCAAATAATCGTCAAGATAGGGGATAACTCATTTCGAGCATGAACGGCGAACCTTCTGAATGAACAAGGCGTTTAAGTTCCTCTGTGCTGATCTTCTTCAAGGGTAGTTCTTCGAGCATCGACAAACATCCACGAGCTACATTTCCCGTGCTTATAATAGTTTCATAGTTAGAATCAGACCAGGGCGTGGAATGAACTACAAACCCAGTAACACAGACCACCACTGGGCCGAGAGCTTCTGGAGTTCCTTGGGTAGATATCCATAGTCCTACTTCACGCAAGGCTGCTCGTAACCGTTCGAGAGAAGGAAGTGTGTGTGGTCGTGGAGTGTACTAGGACAACAAATCAGATTGATAGTTCGCTGTGGGGTTATGAGAAATTGATAGAGTTGATTACCAGAACCGTTTCACCAAGTTGTGGTGCTGATAGCATATGAACGGAAAGACAGTCGGCATACTCACGAGGAAGGGAGATGCGATCCCCAGTTCAAGATGGGCGTGAGCCATAGCGGAAAGGGACTCAAGAACACCAGCGGCTACGACAAAGAATGTACATCAGCGAATCTCTTGTGAATGAACAAGATAGTGATTGCAATGTACCTCCGGCAAACCAGCCGAACCCCACTGTCCTTTTGCCTTGGTCATTGGTAAGGAGCTCATAGTCGATAAGCCTAGGCCAGAGTTCCATTTTCTTTTCAAATTGAGCGGCTGAGCCTCCTAAAACCCTGTCCGTTGGAGCGACAAATTGCGATAGCAAACCAGTATTGTATGGTTGCCCTTTGGCTGTATGTGAGAACATGACATGGGTGCGGGGTATGTCCCCATTGGTGGACAAACGAACGGGAGGACGTTGTCGTGCCAATGCATCCATGGGCGTTTCCTTGATTCCGACAAGAATGTGTGCATGATCCAACGAAGGGCTTATCTTTGCACCCGCCTATAAACGTCCATGTTTAATAGCAACGCTTTGAGGAGTAAAGGGGATCGAACCTTCTCATACTCGCTGTTGGTAAAGATGCGTCTTTCGCAGGGCTCAAGGATGACTTCCACACCCTCTTGTTCGACCAAGATATTAACGGCATCGGGAGTCAAAGGGGTACGTCGTTCCCAAATCCTAAGAGGGTCCTCGCGGCGCAAGCCAACCGTCAACTTCTGAAGGACATTCCTAGTGGACCTCATATTGAACGATTGTTGAAGCAAAGACTAAAACGACTAGAGTTGGGGCACTGGGATACCCTTTAAAGCAAGATCCGATCCGTGCGATGACATCTTTAATTGAAGTCTATTATTATGATTTAAAATAGGCCTTGACCATGGTAAATTCGAGATCCGCTTCTTGGTACAAGTTTGAGGCCCTCCTTTGGCTTATTCGGGACGACCAGAAGCCTGCTTCTGACAAACACCAACTCGTCACGTGCTGCTGTGGCCTCCACCACTGAGAAATAGACATCCGTACTATGAGTTACTACTCAGGTTTTGATGCAATATTCAAACTCACCATCGATCGTGCCTGTTAAAAGCGACAACTTTGCCAGCACCCGAGGAAGCGCAATTATGATTCCGAAAATCGGCGTAGGTCCAGGATTGATCCATCGGAGCCTACTGCAATACCCGGCAATACCCGTTGCGATCATTTGGGCACTATCGCTATGATTAATTTTGTCGTTGATTGTCATCCAAGACGCACTTGGTGAAATCAACTGAACACAAGAGTAGCACTTGACCTGTGATATTTGCCCATCAGGTTATCCAACAAATGAGAGGTGCATAATTCGGAGGAGCAAGTTTGGCCGAGAATTAATACAGACCCGCGCTCGTGTTCAGTGTTTTCCTTCAACAGAGGAGACCGGAGGAGAGTATACGGCTCACGGAATCAATTCTGCTATCGACAACGCAACGCAGAAAATGAAGACACTACGTATTATCCAGCCGATCGTCAAATGTCCAGCTACCAATTATTATCTCCAGCAAAAAACATACCGGTAGTCAACGAAAATACAAATGTCACAAATACATTTTCACATACATTCAGGATCCAACGGTATATAAAGTAGAAGCAGAAATTGTGACTAGGATCACTACATCGTCAAACGACAAGCGCTCATCGAGAAAACACGCTTGACACTCTTGTAGCCAAGGCTAACAAGCAGTACATCATCTCGTTCTTGGACAACCTATACGTTCATAAGTTCCTTCAGATACGGGCGCTATTTCAGAGCAGTAAAAATAATGCGCAGTGATACCATTCTGAGAACAAAGGCTGTTTATGGGAAGTCATCTATACTATGCTACTATTACGCTATTATTACGATACTACTTGATCACCACCGCTACACTACCGATACACCAATCCACTCAACTGAGATCCTATATTCTCTAATGCCGTCTCAGAAGCATCAGTACCCTCGTAACCACCAGTCAACCACCGGTACCAGTGCCGCTAGAACTATCCAAAGCAAACGGCGGGAATTCACATGTCAGAAAACAATGAGACCCACTGACGCAGGTCTACCAGATGCGAAGGCTGAGGTTGAACTCGATGTGAAATTGAATGCTGCTGCAGGTTTGTAGTATTCCCTCCAAAGGCACTGTCAATTCCAGTAATGCAGAAGATACGAAAAGCCATGTTGCTGGATGACGTTGATGCGATCTCATCTAGAACAGTGGAGGCTGGTGCGAAACTGGAACAACATCGGCAACGTTCGGGCTAAACAATCCGTTTGACGCTGAGCTATGAGGGTATTCGACGTCCTAACGATCCTTGTAGACCCTAGTGTGCTCAACCAAGGGCATTGAACAGACTTGAGGAAGAAGGCTGCATCGTGTCAACAACAGAGGAACCGGCACCCATACCGAACTCAGGTAGAACCGAATCTTCCTGAGTCGCAGTGTCCATACTGGTCGACTGTCCTCCGGTCATTCCAAAATCGAATAGCGGCTGTGACGTTTGGGTAGCCTGCTTGTTTGCACCGATCGTTGCCCCACCAAAGACATTTGTGGGCCCAGCATCATTGAAGGAGTTCAATGTGCCACCAATGGTACCAGGGACAGATGTAGACGGCTGAGGCCCATTGAAACTGCCAGCTGAAGATGTCCCATCGAACTTGAACGAGAATGCATAGGAACCCATTGCCGGTGCAT
>Ga0153938_1000137_pt1 | contig 27723 bp, 34 predicted proteins | sample TSNY022MetaG_FD_104740 | JGI IMG/M metagenome (GOLD analysis project Ga0153938, IMG submission 104740) | Attine ant fungus gardens microbial communities from New Jersey, USA - TSNJ022 MetaG | ecosystem: Host-associated > Fungi > Mycelium > Unclassified | place: USA:New Jersey: Brendan T. Byrne... | reverse complement strand
GTATTTTCTGCATCCAGGCAATATCTGCACTAATCGCTGCTTGTTCCTCAGTGGGAACCGGTTCATTCAAGTCGACAATAGTTAATCTGCATTTTTTAAATGTTTTGACATAGTCTTCTATTGAGCCGCCTAATTTAAGATAACTTGCAAACAATGAGAGTAAATGCGGGGGCGGTTATCCCGCCTTTCGCTTTTCCTCGGTGTTGACTTCAATGTATTCCCAAACGTGGCGCATATCGTCTTTGTACTTGAAACTAACAACAATATCGCCGCCCTCATATACCTTTATCTGGTCTACAAGCTCAATCAACACTTCCCGCGTCAGCGCGTCTATGTTCTCATGCTTGCGGAAAGTTGCAAGGAATGGGTTTTCAGCGTCAACGCCGTTTTCCGTTTTGGATAATTCCGCTTTGAGGTTAGATACAGCCGTCTTAATCCGTCCCGCCTGTGCTTCGTAGTCCGCGCTCATATTCATAAAATCCTCGCGGGTGATTACTCCGTCTTTCCAGTCCTCATATAACGATTGTTTATACCGCATGACTTTGGAAAGCTCTCTTTCTTTGGCGAGTATGTCGGTGTTGAGCCGCGCCGCTTGGCTTTTCCGTCCGGGCGCTGTGTTTATCATGGTGACAAGCCCCGAATACGAAACGGCAAGGTGTACCTGTCGCTGTATGGCGTATAAAACCGCCGTTTCTAACCTGTGGTGCTTTATCGCGTGGGCTGTGCAAGCGTTCTTGGAACGGCTTGAATATGTGGAGCAACGGTAATATACATTCCCTTTGACCTCACTCCGTACCATTGCCCGTCCGCAGTCGGGGCATTTCAGAAAACCGCTGAACAGATAAAGCTGTTTTTGTTTGGGTGCTGTGCGCGTGTCCCGCATTAAAAGCTGTTGCGCTCTGTCGAAGTCCTCACGGCTTATTATAGCTTCGTGCGTATTCTCCACAATAAACCATTCATCTTCGGACAGCTTTTCCTGTATGTGTATCTTGTAGCTTTTCATGCGGGTTTTCCCCTGTACCATATCCCCGGTATAAATACGGTTCCGCAGTATAACGTCAATCCCCACACCCGTCCATAACGGTCTTGTTTCGGTTATGGCGGCGTTTTTGTATTTCAGCCCGTTTTGCCGCTTGTAGTCGGAGGGCGATATAACGCCGCGGTCGTTGAGATATACCGCTATCGCGTTTTTTGCCATACCGCCGAGGAACAGCTCAAATATCTGCTTTACCACCCCGGCGGCTTCCTCGTCAACAATAAGCGAGTGGGTATCTTCCGGGTCTTTCGCGTAACCGTAGGGGGCGAACGCTCCAATGTATTCACCCTTGCGCCGCTTGTAGTCAAATACCTGCCTTATCTTCTTTGAGGTCTGGGCGCAGTAGTTTTCGTTGAATACGTTTGTTATCGGTACAATCATACTGGTTATGCTGTCGGGGTTCTTGTGACTGTCGATATTGTCACCCAAACTGATAAACCTTACATTCATCTGAACAAACAGATTTTCAATCAGACTTCCCGCGTCCGTGTAGTTACGCGCAAGGCGGGACAAATCCTTAACGATAACGCAGTTTATTTTCTTCGCGTGAATGTCGGCTAATAGCCTTTGAAAGTCCTCGCGGTTTGTGTCCGTTCCCGTACAGCCATCATCAATATACGTTTCGCCGCTCATAAACTCGTCGGCATAGGTTAGCTGAAACTCGTCCAACAACTGCGATTGGTTCTTGACGCTGTAACTGTTGTCCCTGTCCGTTTCACCTTTCCGCAAATCCTCTTTGGAAAGTCTGATATACTTTGCCAGGTTCCATTTCTGTGTTTTTGACAGGGTGGAAACTTCCATTCCCCGGTTAGCTGTTCGTGCCATTTGTCCTCCTTCCGCTATCTCATTACACCTATATTATAGCATTTTTACGCCGTTTTTTCAAATCAGATACGGCAAAAAACGGAGCGGGCAAATCTTGTCCCGCGCCGTTTTTCGCCGTCTGCTTCGGGTCAACTTGACCCGAAGTTCCTTTTACAATCCGCTTTTCTTCCGAAGAAGCAACGCACCCATCAAGTCTTGCAGGGGCAAGCCGTTTTCGGCAAACTCCACTTTAACCACCGTGTCACCGAGCCGGAATAAATACGGATTGCTTGACGCTTCATAAATCCGCTTTGCCCGTTCTTCTTGTGAAAGGGTGTTGTCAAACTTGAAATTGCTCATATCGGGCAGGGCGTCCCTGTCTACCGTCCGAATATCAATATTTTTCATTTCATCAATTCGCGCCTGTGCAAGCATAGAGTATTTAACCCTCCGTTTCGTGCGCCGGGGGACGGCAAAAGGGGCAACGCTGACGCGCCGCCCCTTTGCCTTGCCTGTGCTTCTGCTCTGCGAAGCCCCGGAGGAAAACAAGCCGTACTCGTTTGGGCTGTCATAAGACAGTAAATATCCCGGCTTGTTCATTCCTCACCCCGTCTATGTTAAGAGGGGAAAATATCTCCCCTCATTAACCAAGAGAAATTAAGGGCGTTTCGCAGGGTAATTTTGAAAAATATTTCAAAAAACTTTTTTCATTGTCCGAAGCCCCCGGTCAATGCTCTCGTTTACCGAGCTTTCGCTCACTCCCTCGGCTTCGGCTATTTCTTTTCGGCTCATGCCGAGCAAGAAATGCGCTTCGACCCTGCGCCCCTGTATTTCGGGCAGGGAGTTGAGGGCGCAGCACAGGCGGCAATGCCTGTCCATCATTTCAAAAACCGCTTCCGGGTTGTCGGAGTGACAAGTCACCGCCGCCGCTTCTATGCCGTCCTCAACGTCAAGGGAGTAATGCGCCTTATTGTAGAATGTGCGCCGCTGATATGCCCTTTCGCGCCGCCTGTCTGCGAAAAGCTCCGCCGCTATCTCGTCGGAAACTTCCATAAACTCGTCATGCGTGTACCACGGGTAAAAATCCCGCAAATTGATAGTTGCCATTAAACATTTCCTCCATTCGATTTTTGTGGATTGCGTGAATCGAATGGAGAGCGGCGGCGAACGGCAACGCGGTCTGCCGCCGTGACTTCGGGTCAACTTGACCCGAAGTGCGGGGAGCTTGTCCGAAAGCAGGGAAATAAAAACCGCAGCCCGGTTTTGGGTTGCGGCGCTTCGCTTTGTGCTTCGATGTGATATGTGATTTACTCTGAAAGCCCCGCGACAGCGCACGTTGTTCCCCTCTTTTGAGAGGGAACAAGCGCGGCATTGAGCGGTTAATTCCCTCTATTTCGGTTTATTTGAGGGAATCTTATCTGGCAATCATTTCAAGTTTTAGTCAAGTTCATGTCAGAATCCGCGCAGTTTCATGTCAAGTTGTAATCACTTTTAGGGACATAAAAAAACGACCCAATCATGTCGGGTCGTTTCTGTAAACGGGCGTATACTATACTGCTATTCTATATCCGATACTGCGAACAGAATCTATATAGTCATAATCAATCGGTTCAATGCTTTTGCGGAGCCGTTGCCGTATGCGGGAAATATGACAGCGAACGGAGTTAATGGTTATCTCAACCGCTATATCATCGCCGTAAGCGTGTAGGTAAATCTGTTCGTATGTAAATACTCTGCCGACCTGTGACAAAAGTAGTCGGAGGATTTCAAACTCACTCTTTGATAGGATAACTTCATCGCCATGCACAAATACTGTACGGTAATCCACTACCATAAAGATGTCCCGGTGCGTTAAAATACCGAGCGCCTTTCTGCTGTCCGTCGGCATTTTTGCAAGGCGGTCAATGATGTCTTTGTTTTCTTTTATGCTTTCAATCAGCTTGTCCGGGTCAATGATAAACGTATCTGCTCCGCGTATAATGCTTTCGGCAAACTTGGTGCCGCTGTCGTTCTGCGATAAAATCACGAGCGGGATTTGATTCATTCCGCTCATAAAGTCAATAAGCGGCGTATTGTTTGGCACATTATATGAAGTGATTACAGCCAAATATTGCCTGGTATGAAATTGATTGATAGCTTCGGCGGCTGTTTCCACTGAATGAAGATATACGTTGTATTTCAGCCAATCGTTACGCGCCGCTTCAAAATGAGGGCGGTCATAGCCGACTACCATAATCCAATTTTCTGTCATACTAACCCGCCCTCCTTTCAAAGTCGGATTCCTTCTGTCACATGAGGTTTACTATTGGGCAACTTCGGGTCAAGTTGACCCGAAGTGAATCAGTTTAGGCATGACTTATACAAAGATATGCGTGATTAGTTATTTGCGTCCAAGAAACCGAACTAAAGCCCGTCGTTGTCAATAAATCAATAATTTCACGTTTGGAATAAATGTGTACATCCCCATCACTACTGAATCTAATAAAAAAGTTCATTACTTGTCGTGCCGGTGATTTAGTCCAAGTATCGCAAAGTAAAAATGTTCCATTTTCTTTTAGAACGCGCTTTATTTCCGAAAGAGCTTTTGCTGGATTAGGGTAATGATGAAAACTTTCGACACAACAAACTAAATCAAAACTATTATCATCATAGGGCAGATTTTCAGCATCCCCTATTGAAAGTAATGCGTTTGAACCTAAACGTTGCTTTGCTTGAACTATCATATTTTCAGATAAGTCCAAACCATACAATTCAACTGAATTATAGGCTTGTTTGATATGTTCAAGGATTACCCCTGTTCCACAGCCTAAATCTAAAATCTTATTAAACTCAATACCTTTAACTGCCTCCAATACAAAAGGATAACACTCTCTCGGATATTTGCTATAACCGCTGGCGTCATAAATAGCGGCTTGTTGATTAAAGCTATTCTTTGATTTTGTTTTTGCGTCCATAATCTTTTCCTTTCACCAAAACGAATAGAAGCATGGCAATTAATAGTCCAACAGCGACAATGAAAGAAGTCACGTTTTGAATTGATTGCCCTGCGGTAGAATCAACGAGTACATCCCAAACCGCGCCCACTCCCCAAAAAAACGGGAATATAATAAAGATGTTTCGGGTTATATAAAACACCGAACAATACAAGATACCAACAAAGAACAATTCTAAAAACTCCGGTTGGAAACCCGCATGGTGAAAACTATAAATCAACGCCGTTAATAGAATGGCAGGGATAATCCCAAACGCTCTTTCTAAATAATGGCGTATAAAGCCATATATACATATCATTTCAAAAATGCCCGCAACGAAAATGTAAGTTATCGCAAATATTATGTTAATGCTTATGCTAATCGGTGCGTCTGCCGAGAAAACAAACTGGGCTAATAGTAACACTGAAAAAAGAACATTCAAAATCAAACTAATTTTTAGTTTACGCTTTGTAAACCCAAGGACTTCATATTTTGTCGGTTCATTTCTCCGAACATAGAGGATGGGCAGACAGAACCCCATGACAAATATCATCAGAAAGTCGCGGAATACTATGTGCATAACCGTTTCTATTTCAGAACCGTCAAACAACGTCATCGCAAAACTTAAAACGATAATTGCAATCCCTATAGCAAATGCGGTCACGGTTGTTTTATCAGGCTTGAATTTTAACAGCTTCATATACCGTTGCCGTCCTCGTCAAAGTGGTCTACCTTTTTGAAGCCATTAAGAATTTTTAATGCTACTTCTTTCATTACATCAGCCTTGCTAATTGCAATACCGCTTTCTTTGTCCCCCAATACTAACAAAGTGTCACCGGGTTGAATATTGAATATTTCTCTTGCTTCTTTGGGAATTACGATTTGCCCTCTCTCTCCAACTTTTACGGTTCCAAAGATGTATTTTCCTTTTGGCAAGCTCATTGTGTTACCTCCTTGTATATTTGTATGATTTTCATACTTTTCATATTTATTATACGCCAAGCGCTTCGTATTGTCAAGGGTAAAAATATGTGTACATATGGTCTACTAACCAAAAAGCCATTATGTAGGATATATGCTCCGACTGGCGACTCCCACTAAATGGCAAGCAATTCAAGTGTCCGTACACACTTGAAAAATGCTTGTTGGGGTTAGCACCCCAAACCCGCCACTTCGGGTCAACTTGACCCGAAGTTTGCGCTTCGCTTGTTGTAGTCGCGTCATTCCGCTATCGCTCCGTTTCCTTGTTAATCTCCCTGCCCGTTATACCGAGCAAGTGGTCTATATTCGCTTTGACCGCTATGACCTCCCGCATATCCTTTTGGGCGGCGCGGTATTCAGTGTAACCGGATTTTTTAGCCGCCGTCAAGGTCTGCCATTCGGCTTTGAGGGCGTCCATTTTCGGGAGCCGTTCGCCGTTTAGCAATTCTTTCATGGTAGCCTGTGCCGCCCTGTAAACCGCTATATCCGCTTCATGCTCCGCGAGATATTTATTACTGTACTTCTTTGCTTTGTATTCCTCAAATACCGGGCGCGTCCGGGCATAATCCGCAATCGCCTTTTTCAATTCGGCGTTGCGTTTCATAGCCGTTTCGGTCTGCTGTAAGGTGTCCCCCGCGCTGTGCATACGCGCCGCCGCCGTTTCCGCTTTTGCCGCCAAGTCCTCATATACGAGCAGATTGTTTTCCTGTAAATATTGTAATGCCGCCGCCATCTGCTTTAGATTATACACAGTCGCCCATTTCGCATATGCCGCGCCCTTGCCCTGCTTCATTTTTTCCTGTATGTCGATTATCAGATTGACCTTGCGGGGCGCGGACGTTGCCCGTCTTTCGTGGAGCGGTGCGCGTCCCTCAATAACGGCGCGTATGTCCTCTATGTCGTAGCCATCCCCAAGCGTGGACGGGCGCAGACGGGTAAACCGTTCCTGTCCGTAATCGGGAGCGCGAAACGACAACACGCCGCCGCGCCCCCATTTATGCTCAAACCCCGCCGCCGCCATTGCCGCGAGGAAGGCTTCAAAATCCTGCGGCTTATCAAACAGGGCATTGTCAATCGCCGCCTTTAACCGCTCTTGAAAGGTGAGCGGCTTTTCACCGCCGAGCCATTCGCCATAGTGCTTGAATTGACCCTTGCTGTGCTGTTTCGGATTGACGATAACGGACAGGTTACGCTCCAAGCATACGCGGTCGGACAGCCGCCGAACGTGAAAAGACGAGCCGATAAAGTTATGAAACTTGCGGGTGCTGTCCTCTGCGGTTGCGTTGTAATAAATGTGATTATGCAAATGCCCCTTGTCGTTGTGGGTGCAGACGAAAAATTGATATTTCCCTTTCGTCCAGCGCATAGCCGTTTCATAGCCGATTTTCTGCGCTTCTTCAACGGATATTTCACCGGGCGGGAACGCTTGACGTATCTGAAAAAACAAGTGTCCCTTTTCCGCGCCCCGCCCCGTCACCGCTTCGTATTGATTTTTAACAAGCATAAACTCGGCGTGTGCCGTTTCGGGTTCGCAGAGGTACGAGCAGACCGCCGCGCATTTCTTCGGGTCAAGCCCGTAATCGAAACGCTCCCGCATTGTCTGTACGGCGGATAAACCTTTCGCCGTCTTGTACGGCTTGATGTATGTGGTCGCCACAGCTTGACCCCCTTTCGCACTTCGGGTCAAGTTGACCCGAAGTCGTTATGTCGTGATAAAGTTTTTCAAAGCGTCGTTCATATCGTCGAGCCTGTCAATCAGCCATTTCGCAATCGCGGGAAGTCCCACCGGGGAAATGAGGAACGCAATGACCGCGAACACAATCCCGCCCGTTGTCTGCCCCATGATGAACAGCACAAGCGCAATCAGCCCCGCAATGCCCGAAACATACTGTAAAAGTGTTTCAGCCCAACAGAACACGAAAATCAATAATGCCCATGATACGGTCAGCACCACCACGAACGGCGCGGCGAGTATTTTCAAGATGATACGCATAAAATAACCCTCCCTTTTTGTAATAAAATATAGGTATATCCTATGTATATATTATATCATGTGCGGGTTTTCGGGACAAAAAGGAAACGCCGATTTTGTGAGCTTGCGAATCTTGACCCGGCGCTTCGGGTCAAGTTGACCCGAAGTCGGCAGACCGTGAAAAAGGCGGGGAGCAATCGGCTCATTCCCGACGCTCCCCGCGCTTCACATCTTCACTATATCCGCAAGCTGTTTTATCAAATCCGACAACGGATTCCACAGCGCGGCATAGTCGCGCTGTAACGCCGTTAATTCCTGCGGATATATGCCGCCGTATGTGTTCACATTTACGGCAATCTGATTGAGGTTGTTTGAACACCGCCGTTGCAGGGAAACAAGCTCCTTGACGGGGGACAGGTCAACATGAAGGACGTACCCATTCAAAGCCATTTTGCGGATAAACGCGCTCATGTTTGCAGTCCCCGCTTCGGTCATGCGCTCCTGTATCAAATCATATTCCTCATGTGATATATGCAGGTCAATACGAATATCGCGGGCGCGTTTGGGTTTGTTCCCCGTCCGTGACGGATTGCTCACCGTTCAAGCTCCCTGCTCCGCTTCTTCTCGGTGGGCGGCTTCACGCGGTCAAGCGGTCTGTCCTCCGGGTCGGGAACGGGCGCGGGCGGCAAATTGTTGATAATGCCGTCAATCATATTCGCGTTCTGTTCCATAGACAGCTCTGCGTTTTTATTCGGGTTTTCTTTTTCGCTCATAATATAATCCTACCTTTCTTCACGGCTATGTTTTTTATCTGCCGTTGGAGCTTCGCCGCGCGGGGCATTTTTCGCGGCTTCGGCTAACTGCTCCATAATCGGCTTCGGGGCGGTCTGCGCCTGTTTGTTCTTCGCTATCACAAAATCGAAGTTGCCGGGGGCGGGGCGCAATTCGTAATCATATATTTGCTTTGCCGTCAGGGGCGCGTCATACACAAGATAGCCCCAAGCCTTGAATTGCCCCTGCTCCACATCCTCCCGCTTATCGAAGTTTTCCAAGCGGACGGGTCCATTTTCCGTTTTCGGGAATGTGCCAATATCAACGGGTCGCTGTGTCGAGTAATACTTGTATGCGTCCTTTTCGGATATGCCGTAATCCTTGAAATACCCGGTAATACGGTTTTCATAGTCCCGCGTTGCCGTATCTTTATTTGAAGCATAATGCCCCCAATAGTAATCACGCGCCCCGTTGTCGTTCTCGGTAAACTGCCAGGTCACGAACGGGTCGGGAGCGTTAGGGTTTTCGGCAAGGGCAAAGCCCCGGTTATTCTCAAAGGTAACGGCGCGTTGTATCTCATAGCCGTGTACCGTTTCTTTTTGGTTTTTATCGTCCATATGTTAATCCTACCTTTCTGTAAATGTTGAAAAATAGACTCTCAAAACGGGGGCGGGTAATGATATTGTATTACCCGCCCGGTTTTGAGGTCTGAAACGCCTGTAATCAAGCGGTTTTTTAGCGGCTACTTTTCAACTCTCGTCCCGTTTTTTCCTCATGTATTCCCGCTGCTGCCGACGTTGCGCTTTCACCGCGCAGGCGTCCGAGCAATAGGCTTTTCTGCCGCTTGCGGTAAACTCCCCGCCGCACAGGGCGCAGGGGCGCATTTCCACCGCCGCGCCGCCCGTTAAGGCGGCTTCAAGCGCGGGGTCGGTCGGCAATACGGCGTTGCGGAAATATTTGCAGTATGCGCCCGTCCACCACTTGCCGAGCATATAGCAATCGCAGTCAAGGGGCAGACAACCGTATTCGCTGTCGTAATTCGCGCATAAATCCTTGACGAGCTTTCGGATCGCGGCGCGCTCGGCGCGGGTCAGCTCACGCTGTACAACCTCCGTCATGGCTTCAACTTCGGGTCAACTTGACCCGAAGTCCTCCGCTGTGAATTATCCCCACCCCGTCGGCCGCCGCTCGGTTGCTTCGCGTCCCGCGCTTCGGGGTATCTGTCTTTGTGGGGGACATAGGGCTTTTGTTTCATCATTCTTTCAAAGGGGCTGTCGGTGAAGTTCATTCGTTGTCCTCACTTTCCCCCTCGTCCTCGTCCCACGGCGGCGAATCGTCGCCATCGTCCGAATCTTCGCCCCAATCGTCGGTATAGTCGTTTTCAGTTTCGTCCACAGACGGGTCGTATTCTTCGCCGCTTGCCGCGCCCTGCTGTTTGGGTCGGTATATCTTGAAGTACCATCCCGCGCCGCCGCCGGCAACGGCGATAACAATGATAAAGATATACATACCCATATTGCCGCCGCCCTGCGGCTGTTCCTGTTCAGTCGGGGTCGGCGTTTCAACGGGCTGTTCCGGGTTTTCCGTTGTGGTCGGCGGGGTCGTGACCGTGCCGACCTGCGTAGTCGCGGGTATTTCCGCAAGTGCCGCAAGGTCGGCAATCGTCACGGCATTGAGAAAATACACATTATCCGTATTGCTGTTTTTATCAATGATAAGATAAAAAACGTGTTCATCGGGCGTCATAATCGTATAGAATAATCTGCCGTCCGGGTCGGTGTTGTAGTCAATGATTGTCCCTGTACCGGGCGGGAGCGCGGGAAGCTCCGCCGCGCCGGGGGTTTCCGTGCCAAGGTCGGGCGGCGTTTCGTCCGTGTCTATGTCGGGAGTTTCGGGCGCGTCCTCCGCGAAAACCTCAATCTCCGTCAAGTCCTCTGGGTCGCCGCCTCCGGCATACGCCGTCACGCCCAAAAGCGGGAGCATGAAAAAAGCGGCTAACGCCGCCGCAATCAAACGATATTTCATTTTCACATTGCCCTCCTTTTAATTTTTATCCCCAGTACCGCTAACAGGGAAAGCGCGGACAGAGCCGCCGCAATTACGCATATTTTCTTTTTCATTCTTCGTTATCCTCCTTGTCGGTATCGCCGTTTTCGGGCGTGATTATTTTGGGCTTCGCTGACTTCGGGTCAAGTTGACCCGAAGTTGAGAGGGCGGGAATCGCCCCGCCTTTGAGGGATTGCAGAATAGCGGAGAGGTCGTCAAGGGGTATGCTCAACCCGCGCACAATATCCACAATCTCCATATTTTCAAGCTCGGTGCGCTTGGTTTCCAGTTCCTTTAACCGGGCTTGCTGTTCCATAAGCCGCTCCCGCGTCCTGTCAATCTCGGCTTGTACCTTTGCCGTTCGTTTTATTGCCATATTGATAAAAAACCTCCTGTTTATGGTCTGCCAAAGGCAAAAAAGTGACTTTGCCAATAGCTTGTATTGATAGATGTGTAACTGATTGGGTCGCCGCAATGTATCATCATTCCGTCACCGACATATATCCCAACGTGGGAAACGCCGGGGGTGTCGTAAGTACCCACGAAAAACACAAGGTCGCCGGGTTTCGCGTTCGCCGCCGAAACAGGGGTGCAGATGTTATATAGCCCCTGCGCTCCGAGCCGTCCGACGTTCCAACCGCTGTGATTGAGTACCCACGAAACAAAGCCCGAACAGTCGAAGGACGTTGCGGGGCAGTACCCTCCCCATACATAGGGGAATCCTAAATATTTCTCCGCTTCCGTTATTATCGCGGCAAAGGTTTCGTCCGTGAGGTATTCGGGCGGGATGTCATAGGGCGTGTACTCCTTGTAAGTGGACGCACCCGGATAGAGGTAAACGGGGAACAGGTCGGGGCGGTTGCCGAGCGTTGCCATATACAGCGCGTACCGGGAAAGCTGTTCCTCGCTCATAATGTAAATCGGCAAATGGGAGAGGTTAAAGTTTTCCAAAGTAACCGTGCAGATATAATAGTTGTAGGCTACTTCGTAGCTCTCCGTGTAGCTTTCGCCCGTTTCCGGGTCAGTGTAGGTTGATGTTTCCGTGCGGTATCGCACTTCCACAACAACCGTTTCCGTCAGAATATATTGACGTTCAAAAAGCGTTGTCAGCATACCCTGCACATCGGCAAGCGTCCATGCCCCATCTTGAAACGCGCTTAATATGGAAATCAGCACATATGGGTCATGCCCTATCTCGTCAAGGTCAAAATGGTATTCGTCGTAACCTTGATGAAGATTAGCATAGTTATCAAGCTCATACTGTAAATCGGCTTCCATTCCGGCATAGGCGGCTTCCGCCGCAAGCATTTCCGCGTCCTCGGACGGATATGTGCTTGCGCCCACCGCGCCGCCCAAACCGCTAAACAGGGTCAATACCATGCCAGTACAGGATTGCACGATAACGACAAGCAACAGGCACATCGCCAAAATCGCCGCAGCCTTTGGGTTCTTTTTTACGAAGTTCACGGCGGCGCGTCCGATTTTTGCGGTAACGGAAGCCGTTTCCTTACCCGCCTTTTTTGCGGTTTTTTTCGCGGCTTCGTTCGCTTGTTTTTGGAATTGCCTTTGAATACGTTTTTTGTGCAAATGGCGTTTGAGCGCGTTTTTCTTCAGCTCCGGGTTTTCCTTTGCCATTTCACGAAAACGGAAATCCGCGTTTGCCTTGATATTTTTGCTTTCCGCTTTTTTCACGCGCCGCGCGGGGCGGGTGCGTATGCGCCGCTTGACATGACGGACGGCGAAGCGCCCTGCGTGTTCTCCGATTATCTCGGCTCTGTGCGCCGCTTCAACGCCGACATTATCACGCTCGACCTCTCGAATCTTGCCGTGGAGCTTCGACGCGACCTCGTAACCCGCCGCCTGTGACAGTTTTTTCCCAATACCGGGCGGCTTCTGCGGCTTCTGATTTGCCAGTTTTTCACGGGCGTTTTCTAACTTTACGCCGCTTTTGTCGGCGCGTAGCTTGGATTTGTCAAGCTGTCTGTCCTCACGCGCCGCCGCCTTTTTCTTCCTCAACGCTTCTTTTTCTTCTGTCGTCAAAGGCGGTTTTTTACCCTTTGACTTCGGGTCAACTTGACCCGAAGTGCCGGGGGGCGGGTCGCGCCGCAGTTTGTCGGAAGGCTTCGCCGTTTTGCTGTCCTGTCGAAACTTGCTTTTTTTACCCGCAGGGGCGGGCTTCGGTTTCTTTTCCATACCATTCAGCCCCCTATCCGTTCGCGGGCAAGCAAGCAGTATTCGGGGTTAAGCTCCGCGCCGATATAACGGCGGTTCAGCCGCTTCGCCGCAAGCCCCGTTGTGCCGCTCCCGAAAAACGGGTCAATGACTATCCCGTTTTCGGGGCAACCCGCCAGTATGCACGTTTCCGCTAACTTCGGCGGGAACGCCGCGAAGTGCGCCCCGGAATACGGGACGGTGTTAATGCGCCATATGTCCCGCTTATTCCGCAGGGGCGATATATTAAACTCGTTGTACGCCCCCGCCGCCCTCGGTCTGTTTATCGCCTGTACGCTCCCTTGCCCTGGTACTTCGTCTGCGTACTTGTGGAACGCGCCGCGCCCGGATTTGAGCCGCGCCGCCGTGTTCGCCGCTATCGGTTCTGCTATCGCCAGATAATCAAAGTAATATTTCTTTGATTTTGTCAGCAGAAAAATATGCTCGTAGGAACGGGCGCACCTGTCGCGGACGCTTTCGGGCATGGGGTTTGCCTTTTCCCATATAATGTCGTTGCGTAAATACCACCCGTCGGCGCGGAGGGCGAACGCCAAAAGCCACGGTATGCCGATTAAGTCCTTCGGCTTACAGCCCTGTACCTTTTGGGCGATTGATACGCCTTGCCCCGTCCTGCCCTCCGGGTATTTCGGGTCGGCGTACCCGCTTTTATTCCCTGTGCCGCAGTAGGTGTCTGAAATGTTCAGCCAAAACGTACCGTCCGGGCGCAGTACCCGGAACAGTTCACGGAATACGGCGGTCAGCCGTTCTATGTACCGCTCCGGGGTTTCCTCACGCCCGATTTGCCCGTCCATGCCATAGTCCCGCAAGCCGTAGTAGGGCGGCGAGGTAACACAGCAATGCAGGGCGTTATCGGACAGGGAGCGCAGGGCATCCAGACAGTCCATGTTGTAAATAACGTCTGTTTCCAACTTCGGGTCAAGTTGACCCGAAGTCGCAATGCCCGGATTAACTGCCATTTTTCAAGTCCTCCGGGCGAGTGGTTAGCAAGCGGTATATTTCGGTATTTTTGGGGAAACGGTCTACAAATGGGATTGTCGTGTCGCCATAGAATAGTAATCCCTCACCCGACCCGCTGTGTGTAACGTAGCTTAATTGATGTGACGATATGCCGAGCTGTCGGGCGAGGATTTCCCTGTCACCCGCCGCCTGTGAGAGCATTACCATAAACTCGCTGTTTTCAAGGATATTTTCTATCTCTTTTGAAGCCAAAAGGTCTTTTACGTTTTGGGTCAAAGCACTTGGGACGCACGCTTTTTTGCGTAACATTTTCCATATCGCCACAAAATAGCTTGCGGTCAGCGCGTCACGGAGCAAAATGTGAAACTCGTCATAGTAGCACCATGTAAAAATGCCGCGCTGAAAATTATCGTCCACAACCGTCAATGTCAATTCATTGGTAACGTGCATGGCGATTTTCCGCAGGGACGCGCCGAGCTTTTTCAGCACAATGCAAGTTACGCGCTTGTCGGTAGATACGTTGGTATGGTTATTAAACACATTGAGCGAGCCGACACAATAAATCTCTAACGCCGTGGCAAGCCGTTTCGCTTCGGCTTCGGGCTGTTCCTTTAACAGTTCGTACAAGTCCTGCAATGTCGGCATGACCGCCGTTTCCGGGTTTTTCATAACGTCCATATACACAAGGCGGGTGCAACGGTCTATGACCGTTCGCTCTATCGGCTGTAATCCGTCCTTGCCGCCGACAACAAGCTCCATGAGGGACAAAATAAAGTCCGCTTTGAGTGCAAGCGGATTTTCCTCGTCCGTTTCGGTCAGCTTTATTTCCATAGGGTTAATGTGATGTGGGCTGTCGGGCGATATTTCTATGACTTCGCCGCCGAGCCGCTTTACAAGCGGCGCGTATTCGCCCATTGGGTCTACAATCAATATCCTGTCGGAAGTGGCGAGGAAAACATTGATTATTTCCCGCTTTGCGGAAAAACTCTTGCCGCTCCCCGGCGTTCCGAGGTATAGCCCGTTGGGTGCTTTAAGACGCTTGCGGTCTGCCATAATGACATTGTGGGAAAGGGCGTTCATGCCGTAATACAGCGACCCGCCGCCCATGCGTAGCTCCTGTGTCATAAAGGGCACGAAAATCGCCGTACTGCTTGTAGTCATACCGCGCTGTATCTCTACCGCGTTATGACCGAGTGCAAGGCTTGACATATACCCGGCTTCTTGCTGAAAATCTAATCTTTTGAGAGCGCAGTTATATTTTTGGCAGATACCCGCCACGGTGAAAATATCATTTTCGAGCCGTTGGCGGGTGGGCGCGGTGTTTACAATCGTGAAGGTGAGTAAAAACATTCGCTCGTTGCGGCTTTGCAAGTCCGCTAAAAGCGCCGCCGCGTCCTTTGAAAATGTTACGAGGTCGGGCGGGAGTATGTCAATATCGTAACCGCTCCGCGCCGCTTTTTTCTGCTCGTCCATCTTCATTTTATCAATATCGGTCAGTTTCGCTTTAATAGTTTTAATCGCTTTCATCTGGTCTACCGTGTTAATGTGCATGGTTACGGTCATTTCTGCGTCCACTTCCAAAAGCTCCGCAAGCAGGCGGTCGGACAGCTCCGAAGCCATAATTTGCAGATACGAAGCCGCGCCCCACGCCGCGCCCGTATGGAATACGCGGCTCTGCTTGAAGTCAAAGGAGGTCGGCGCGATAAAGTCTTTTGTACTCATGCCCGTTTTCGGTATGTCAGCCCATGAGAAAGTAAAATTACCGCGCCAGCCGGGGTTTAACTGCCTGTGCAGTACCTCTAACCGTTCATAGCCGTTAAGGGTACGGGCGGCAACGCCGAGCTTCTTGAAGTTCGCCGTTATGTCGCTTTCTATCCGCTCCATGCGGGGGCGGGCTTCGGCAAGAGACGCGGCGGGAAGCCCGAACGTGATATACTTTGAGCGCGTTATGCCGTTGTTGCTTTTGGCAATCTGCGCTTTTAACATATCGGTAAACTCTGCGCGTATGCTGTTGTAATCATCGTTCTGCATGGGAATATTCACCTTGTACCGCTTGTTTGCGCGGGAGCGGTGATTGATGAACGACAACTGGAACGGCAACGCCGAATCAAAGTAATTGAGAAACGCGCAGTAACCGTCAAAGATTGCCGACTGGTCGTCATTGGACGCAACCGAATAATTTATATCGTCATATTCGATTGTCTTGGTGTAATACCCGTCCCGTACCCGGCAAATGCCGTCTTGGAGCATTTCGCGGTAGGGAATGGTCTGTTGAGCCGTTCGCGGTATACTGCCTTTACGCTTTGCGCTTCGCGGCGGCTGTTTCGTCTTTTTTATCTGTGACAATAGTTTCTTCCTCCTTTGTCAGAATGGCGTAAATGTTTTCCGTCTTATACGGGCGGGGTCCCGGTCTGATGAAAAAGACGCGGATTATATTCCGCGCCACCTTTTCGGCGGGTAAGCCGTCGCGCTCGTACATGGCGAAAAAGAAAAACGGGAGCATGAGCGCAATCATCAAAAGCATTGCCGCGCTGTTGCCTATCGCGGATCGCGTGAACAGGTAGGTCGGAACGCCGACAACCGCCGCGCCGCCGAAGCAAAGCAACTGCCTTTTTGTCAGGTTTAACGCGACCTTTGTTTTAATCTTGCTTAAATCGTTTGGGATATTTACATAAGGCATGGGTAAAAAATCCTCCTTTCGGTAAAAAAGCACTTCGGGTCAACTTGACCCGAAGTGCTATCGTTCATCACGGGCGGGCGCGGCTTTCGCGGGCGGCGCGTGTTCGCGCCTGTTTTCCCGCAAACGCCAGTACCCGGGTTGACGCTCCCGCAAAGATTTATTGATGTTTTCCTCAAACGCCGCTTTTTCCTCCGCACCGCCGGGAACAGCCCACAACTTTTTATCGAGCAGTTCACGGAGCGCAACATCTTTCGCGCCGTTATCCTCAAAGCATACATGGTCGTTGTACTTAACGCCGCACTTCAAAGCGGCGGGCGAAAAAGCGGCGGTCATATCCCTTGCGACCATAATCCCGCCCTGTTTTTCGGCTGATACCATGAACACGCCGGGACAGAGCTTGTCGCAAACCTTCACTTCGCCCCACGGCGAGTTTTTCAAATATGTGAAAGGGCGGGCGGGGCGTTTTGTTTCCTCCTGCGCGGGTGGGTTTTTCTTTTCAACCGGGGGCGTCCGCTTTTCATTTCCCCGGCTGATTCTGTCCGTTACCCATCTTGCGATTTGGTTTTCTATCTCGTCCATTCTGATATGAGCCGCATATCCAGACAGTTTTCCGTCTTTGAGATTGGGAACGACATACACATCAACGCCGTTAATTTCCTTTACAGCGGAAATGATATGCGTGTCCCTGCCATCGAAAAACTCTTTTCCGATATACGGGTCGTTTGTGGGGTTTTCCTTTATCCGTTCGAGTTCGGTTTTCCATTTGACTTTGAGGGGCAGAACGTCAGCCAGTTCCCCGTAAAGTTCGTCCGGTAATCTGACCGGAAGCACAACACCTAAAACTTCATCGGCGCGGCTTTTGACAATCAGACAATGGGACATAACGTCATAGCCCGCGTTATCGTCAACAAACAAGCGGTTTTCGCCGCCTATGAAAACGTCAACGTATTTTTTGTTATATCCAAAATACTGCTTGTCGTCCGCGAACAAACTGACAAAAAAATTGCCGCTCATTTCAAATTCAAGCGGTTCCCCCGATAGCTCAAACTTTCCCCTGTCATTGCTCACATACGACAACAGCCCGGTTTTTTCAACTGCGGAGATATTTTCCGATCTCCGGCGTTTATTCACTTGTTCAAGCAAATCGTCAAAATCCGCTTGGCTGGTTTTCAACATAAAATGCCCGTTGCTGATATACAGAGAGCCGTTATCATGTTTCGCGTAGTAAATGCTCGGTTCTTTTGCGAAGGTGTTGACAACAGCCCTGCCAATGGGAATGACCGTTTCAGAAGAATCGGGCGAATCGGTTTTGTGGTTCATTTTTCTCCTTTCCGACTTCGGGTCAAGTTGACCCGAAGTCCGCTATCGTTCGTTGCGGGCGGGCGCGGAAATAACGGGCGGCACATGAACGCGCCCGTTTTCCCGCGAACGCCAGTACCCGGGGTGATTCCTCCGCAGGGCGGCGTTTATGTTTTCCTCAAACGCCGCCCTGTTCCTTACGCGGTCTGGTATGTCCCACAGCTTCTTGTCGAGCAGTTCACGGAAAACTATTTCCTCGTCCGCGTCCTGTTCAAAACATATAAAGCCATTTTTCCGCTGTCCGTACCTTCGGGCGGCGGGGGATAAAAACTCCTCAATCTCCCGCGCAACCATAGTCCCGCCGTGGTCGGGGGTATATATGAGAAACACGCCGGGGCATAAAATATCGCAAAAGTCAATCATGCCCCACGGCGAATCCTTTGGTTCTTTGAACATTTCCGTCACTCCCTGCCCCCGCGCTTTTTATCGCCTTTTTCTTTCGGGGGCAGGGCGGCGTTGTGCTTTTCAGCTTCTTTCGCCGCCTTTGCCATCTGGTCAGCCATGCGCGGCGGCGCGTCTGTCGCGGAACGCATTTTATCGGCGCGTTCCATTACACGCTCCACCGCGTCATAGTGTGCGGATAAAACCGTTTTGGTAAAATCGTCTCGCATATCCTTGTCAACGTGTACCGTGCTGCGGTAGCCTGTATTGCTTGATTTATCGGGCTTTGACGGCATACCGACAAACAAATGCCCGTCCTTGTCGGCAAGGATTTTGAAATCGTCTATCTTTACGCCGCCGATTTTTACGCTTGCGAAACCGTACAGGTTGCCCTGCGGTTCGATTGGTCGGGCGGTTACTTCCATTTTGGGCGGCGCGTCCGCTATCGCCGCCGCAACACGCCTGTTCACCGCTTCGTCAATATCAATCCCCGCGTATTTCGCAAACTCCGCTATCGGCGCGGTTTTCAAAAGGCGCATATATTCAGCCTGGTCGCTAACCTCCATTGCCGCGTCCGAGTTCGGGTCTATTGCCATTTCGTTTCACTCCTTTCCACTTCGGGTCAACCTGACCCGAAGTTATCTTTTTTTAATGCGCTCCAAAAATACTTTTACTTACGCTCCCCGTCTTAAACAGGGTATAGCACAGCAGAACGGTATAACCGATTGCGCCCCATATCGCGCCTATCGGGTCGCCGCTTATCGCTATTGATTGCACAAGCACCGCGTAAATCGCCACGCATACCATAATCAGCAAGCCTTGAAAGCCCACGGCAAGCAGGGATTTAAGGTAGTTATGACCCATTCCCGACATTTCGCGGTTCGTTAAAGTTGCCATTGGCAGGGGCGCTAAACTGGTGAGGATATATATTTCAATCATTCTGCCGTACACGATGATGAAAACCACGATATTCAAAGCAAGCACGATAATCTGTATGAGGAACGACTGTAACCACAAGCCGAGCAGGGGTCCAACGTCCATTGCCATCAGCTCCGCTTCAAGGGTCGCCATCATGCCCGACGTTATCGCCGTACTGCCGGAGATTACCCCCGCCGCGTTGTTTACAACGTGCTGTGATACGTCGAAAATCCCCATTACGATATTGAATGTGTTTGTCAAGAGCAGCACCGCAATCATGGTCTTGAATACCCACTTGAAAAAAATCCAAGTGTCAATTTGGTGTAAATTGTTTTGGTCTATGATTAGCTGTATCAGCTCCCATGTCATTACGAACGTGAGCAACAGCCCCGCAATCGGCAATACTACCGTTTCGGAGAGAGTCCGTATAAGGGCGAAAACGCCGGGGTTAAATGCCCCCGGCGTCATGCCTACGGTTGCCGCTATCTCTCCGACCTGGTTATTTACGTTGTCGAACAGGCCGCCGAGGTTGCCCATGATACCGTCAACGAGCAAACCTTTCAGCCAGTCCATTATCCAGTCGGTGAGAAATCCCATTTAATGACCTCCGATTAAGGTGTGGGGAACAGGGTCGCAAGCATGGGAACGAGGGTCAAGCCGAGCAAAATTACGCCGCCCCCCGCCATAAGCTGTTTCATGCCCTGCGATTTCGCACCTGCATTGTCCGAGCCGTAGCCCTCCAAAAGATTGATAACGCCCCATACCGCGAGGCCCGCGCCGAGCGCGACAACGAGCGTTTGAAGCGTTGTTACTGCGCTTGTGAAAAATGCCATACATTTCACCTTTGCCGGAATTTTTTCCGACCCTTTCATTTTTTTGTGGTGTTTTTGGGAATAAAAAAAGCCGCCATATGGCGGCGTGTATCTTCGGGGCTTACATCATCACTTCGGGTCAAGTTGACCCGAAGTCGGAACGCCCGAAGTTTACGCAAAAGCGTCCGGGTCGTCTATATCGTCATAATTGAGAATGTCCTCGTCCTCGTTTATGCTCGTTTCGTCAACCGCGTCCGCTTCGTAAACCTTAAATAAATCGTTCGGCTTCACTTTCAGTTTTGTATTGAAAAGTTCCGCCGGGTCAAAAGCGTTTTTCTTGTCCGCTTCCGCCGTGTGCTTGAAATTAGGGTGTTTCCGTAAATCGTACTTGGGCGAGAAAAAAGGGCGTAACCCGCGTAATTGCAAAATACAGCGATTCCCGTCCATTGTCGTGAGTTCGTCCACCGTCATTAGCTCCTTGCCGAGCCGCTGGGTGTTCTGCCCGTAGCTTTCCTGTTGACCCCGCGTTCTGCTCTCGGTCTGCATGGAAATGGTTTCTTTGCCGAGGGCTTCCGAAAGTTCTTTGACCGTGGTGTGTTCCCGCCCTCCGAGAAAAATCACGCTGTCCATATTCCCCATGATTGTTTCGGCATGGTCTTTATAGAGGGCTTTGAGTTGCGACTGTGCCTGTAAAAACAGGCACAGGGATATTTCGCGGGAGCGGATGACGGCAACCAATTTTTCTAAATGCGGCACTTGCCCCGTGTTTGCCGCTTCGTCCCATAATATCCGAACGTGGTGGGGCAGTCTGCCGCCGTATTTTTGGTCGGCGCGTTCACATAAGAGATTAAACATCTGCGAAAAAGCAAGCGCAACAATAAAATTAAATGTGGGGTCTGTGTCGGAGATAATAAAAAAAGCGGCAGTTTTCCTGTCGCCTATCCTGTCAAGCTCCATTTCATCATCGCTCATTACTTCCCGCAGTTCAGCTATATCGAAGGGCGCGAGCCGCGCCCCACAGCTAATTAAAATGGATTTTGAGGTTTTGCCGCTACTTAACTTGAATTTCTTATATTGCCTAACGGCAAAACAATTCGGCTTCCGTTTTTCCAGTCCGAGAAACATATAATCAACTGCATTTTTGAAATCGTCGTTATCTTCTTTTACTTCCATGCCGTTTATGAGGTCGGCAAGGGTGATAATGTTCCTGTCCTCTTCGGGTCCCTCAAACACGATATACGCGATAAGGGCGCAGTACAACAGGGTTTCGGCTTTCGTCCAAAACTCGTCACCCTCCTTGCCTTCGCCTTTGGTGTTCGATATTAAAGCGTTTACAAATTTCAATATGTCGGCTTCGGTCTTGATATATGACAGGGGATTATATTTCATAGACTTTTTGAAATCTATGCTGTTAAATACTTTGATTTTATATCCCTGCTTTTTCAAGAAAGAGCCTGTTTGCCCGATTATGCCGCCTTTCGGGTCAACTACCACATACGAGCTATGCGCTTGTAACAGGTTTGGGGTCAGCCAAAAACGGGTCTTGCCGCTGCCGCTCCCGCCGATAATACAAGCGTTAAGGTTTCGGGCGTTCGCGGGATTTGCGGGGCGGGTGTTCATTGTCAGCGATTCCGTTCCGGTTAAAATTACGTTGTTCTTGAAAACGGGGTCTATAAACGGCTTTATGTCCTTTTCCGTTCCCCACCGAGCCGAGCCATATTCCACATCCCTCCGATATTTTTTTGCGTTTTTTACCTTGTAATAAATGATAACGCGGAGCAGGGCAGCCCCGGCAATCCCGACAAGCCAGTCAAAAGGGTCAAGCCCCGGCGCGAAGTCCTGTAACGCCGTTCCTATCGTCTGCATTGTGCCTATCAGCTTCATGCCGATATTCGCCCCGTCCGCTATGCGGTATGCCGTGCCGAGCTTCAAGAAAAACCACAGCGCGAACAGATACAGCACATTCGGGAGTATGTATTTCCGTATTTTAGCTGTCATTCCCGCGTCACCTCTCTTTCGCGTTTACGCTCCTTATGCTTCGGGCGGTCACGCTCTGCGCGTTCGGCGGCTTTTTTCAACTCGTCCATGATGGGCGGGCGTTTATCTTTTGCCCGTTTCATCACAAGCGCGGAGTATTCCGAGAACACCGTCGTTATCGCGTCGGCCTGTCCGCTCTTGAAAAGAAGCAGATATTTGTTTTTCCCGGTTTTATGGAAAGCGTAATCAACATTCCATTTCCGCGCCACTTTTTCAAATAGCCCCTTGTCGCCCTCAATCGGTATGGTGCTTGTGGGTACGTTGTGGTTCATCAGCTTTTTTACCGATTGTTCGCCGTGAGGGGTTTGCGCCTTTTGGTGTTCCTTTTGGATTTTATGCACAACAGCCATAAAAGCCTTTGCGAGTACCTGCGCCGTCAGCTTGGACGCTTTCAGCGTTATCGCTATACTTTCGCGGTCAATTTGTTCCTGCAATAATAATCACCGTCCTTTCAACTTCGGGTCAACTTGACCCGAAGTCTATAACTCGGCGGCGGGCGCGGTCTTTGTCTTTTCGGGCATATTACGGGCGTTATGCGCCGCCGCTTGTTTCGCCGCCGTGTCAAGCTGTTCCTTGATAGGTTTGGGGCGGTCGGCGGCTTTTTCGAGCCGGGACAGGCTTTTCACCGCGTTCCGCGCCGCGTTACGCATTGCCAGATTGCAGACGCGGACGGCTTTAATCGGGGCTTCAACCGTTTTTGCCACTTTTCCCATAGGCTTCATTGAGGTTATGAGTTCCTTGCCCGTCATAGCCCGACCGATATTTTTCAAATGCTGCCCCGTCTTGTGGTACTCCTTGCTTATGCGCTCAATTTTGATAATTGACTGTGCGTTTTCTTTTGCCGCCTGGTCGCAAGACTTCGCTATCACTTCAAGCGCGGGCTTCACCTTGAAAAACTTTGCTACATTGTTTAACGCCGCAGCGCCGCGCTCCTTGAACGCCGCCAATGCGTTTTTACAGCCATTAATAATGTTTTGTTTCAGTGTTTCAAGCTGTTCGCGCAACGCCCGTATTTGCTCCTGCATTGTGTTTATCGCATTTTGCACCGCGTTTCGCATAGGGTGGTTGTCCTCATGGATTGCGGCGAGTTCCCGCCGCATTACCGCCATTTCCGCAAGGGCGGCGTCAAGCTGTTGCTCGATTTTCGCGGCGTTCGCAATCATGCCTTGTAAATCCTCCGCGCCGGGGGGATTGTGCTTTTTTAGTACGTCAAGAAGTTCCTTTACATAGGGGTTTTGTTCAAGCGGCGGAGTTGTTTTTTGTTTTGCCATAGTGTTTTATCACCGTCCTTTCTACTTCGGGTCAACTTGACCCGAAGTCAGCTCCTTTCATCACGGGCGGGGGTCAGCCTGTCGGCGGCGGGCACGGTTATCATCTTGGCGTACATTTCAAGCTGTTGCGCTATCGGCATTTTGTCGGGCGGGTCTGGATACGCGAAAATCCTGTATTCTTCGGGTAAATCCTCCCTGCCGCTGTAATGCTCGGTAAAGCCGCCGCCGTTCTCCACATACCCGCCGCCGTTTATGAAAACGCCGCCGTTGTCTTGGCATATTTCGTCCCCGTATGCTTCATAGTCAAAAAACCGTTCTAAATATTCCGGTATTTCCAACGCGGAAAGCTCGTCAATGTAATACCGCCCTAAATCTTCCTCATTGTGAACGTCAGAATAATACTCGTAACAGTCGAGGTTTTGGGCGAGATTGATTAAGTCCTTTGCGCTTCCTGTGTATTCGCCGTATGCAATCGCGGCTTCAAACTTTTCAACCTCCCATTCTTCCATATCTTCAAGCAGGGCGGCGAGATAGTTCAGCTCGTCCACGTTTTCGTATTCGTCTAAATATTTGCTTAACCCGTCAACGTCCGTTTTGTAATCCGTGATAATAATTTCCTCATACAAAACGCCGTCCACGCCGATTTTTGACAACAGGGCTTTTACGTCCTCTTGACTTGCCGGGAATCTTATCCATTCGCCGCATGAATCGCCTTTGAGATACTTGCCGAGATTGTCAACATACGCTTCAATCATCGGCTTTCGTCCGTCCCTGTGTGTTTACGGTCAATATGCCGTCAAGCGTGGTCGCCGTTATTTTCAGCCGCGCCGCCGTTGCTATGTCGTTTTTCACAGCTTCGTCAACGCCGTCACCGCAAACGACAAGCACATGGGCGCGGCGCAAAAAGTCGCGCCCCATGTCAATACCGCTTTTGTGTTCTTCGGGTATTGCGTCATTAAGAAAAAGCGGCATAAACAAAACTGGGCATATGGGCGAAAAACCCGCCTCATAAACCGCCCTGCAATACTTCGCCGCTTCTTCTGTTATTTCATATTCGCCGCCGCTCCACGCGGCCGTAATATATGCCAATGGTCGTTTCATTGTGAAAACCTCCTATCTGTCGCCCCGGTCTGCCGTTTTACGGTCAGACGCGGGCGTGTCTTGTTTTTCCGTGAGCGGCGGCGTTTGCTTACCCGCGAGAAAATCATCACAGTATTTTAGCAATCTGCCGCGCTCCGCATCCTTATCGCCTAACGCGGCGATAAAACCATGCTCGTAAACATATCCGCACATAGCCTTTATCGCTTCCGTTTTGCTGTCAGTCATTATAATCAACTCGTTCCAGCCCGGAATATACGGCGTTTTACGGCACAGGGCTTGTTGTTCGGGCGTCATAATGTACTTGTAAATGTAGCAGTCCACCGCTTTTGAATTAGCGAAATTGTAATCCGGGTTGTTTGTCCGCTTGATAAGCCCGTTTATTTTTCTGCTGTCGATAACATGATGTTCCGGGTTGTTGAGGTTATATATCTGCCCGTATATGTTGCTGTCAAAGAACGTCATAGTATTATCCACGCGGTCTATGAAAATCGGGCTTCCGTTCAGAAAATCATGTACGACATACCGCTTTGTGCTTGTATCTTCCATTAAATCACCGTCTTTCGCTTGTGATTATATGTTTTCGCGTTTTCTCCAACGGGATTTTTTGAATCATATCCGTTAAATCCTCGTTAAAGTCTTTGCCTGCGGGCAATTCGAGCCTTGTATAAAAACCCCTGTCCGCGTACTCCCGCGCCATACCTGCGGCGGCTTCGCGCCCCGCCGTGTCGTTGTCAAGACAGAAAACCAGTTCATTTACCGATTTTTGCTTATTCAGAAAAAAAGATAGTGCCGTGTCCGAAGTTCCCGCCAACGAAAGGCGGCTGTGCTGTTTCCATGCGTCTTTGTCGCCCTTAACCATATTGTCAATACTTGCATGGCTCATAGCGTCAATAGCAGATTCATAGATATACAGCCGTTCGGAGGGTGATAATGCCATATTGAAGCCGTACCGTTTATCGCTCCCGGCGCAATCCATACGGAAAGCGCGGTCTAATGTTCCCCGCAAAGAAGCGAAACGCGCTTTGCCCTGTTCGTCATAACCGACAAAAACCACGTTCCCGCGCTTGTCCTCGTACAGGCTCCCTTTTTGAATAAGCGCGTCCACAATACCGCTGTCAATGCCGCGCTTACCGCAAAGGTAATCATACAGGCGCAAGGGAGTACCCGCCTTTTCGGGCAGTACAAGGGTTTTCGGCTTTTCCGCGTCCTGTCCCGGTTTTGCGGTTGCCGCAGTAATCCCCGCCGCCGTTTCCACCGCGCTATTGAACGGCATATTTTCAACCTTTACCAAATAATCCAACACGCCGAAGCCGCCAATCCCTTTACTGTGCCAGTACCATGACAGGCGGTTGCTTTTTACGGCAAGGCTTGGGTGCTGTCGGCAACGATACGCGCCGCCCTTTTGGGAAAATGTATAACCGTAGCTCTTTTCAAAGAACGCGATAATATCGGTGTTCCTTGCTTGCTCAACAATATTTTTATCAATCAGCATTATCACCCCCTTACGGTTTTGAATACTATAAAGACTTCGGGTCAACTTGACCCGAAGTCTTTACTTCTCCTGTTCTTTTTTCTTGTCGGGCTTGGTGAGTTCGGGTGGCTGTTTTTCCTTGTACTCGTCAAGCAGCTTCAAAATGGTGTCTTTCATTTCCTTGGGCGATTTATCCGCCCCGAAGTATTTGCCGAGTTCTTGACTATTGATTATCACTTTTATTTCCTCCTTTTTTTCTTCAAGCATAATTCCGTCGATAACGTCACCGTTCAAAACGCCTTTACTGTCAAGCTCCCTCATGCGCTGTGCCTGTGCCAACGACGGCGCGGATTCCTGCGCGTCTATCGTCATGGCGATATAGTCTTGATTTTTGGGCTTGATATATGACATTTCAAATGCGGTCATAAACGGGATTTTTTTATCGTCCGCCAATTTCATCAAATCGGGGACAAGATTGTTCAGCGCGATATACCGCTGTACCGTCTTTGCGCCCATTTTGTTGCGCTCTGCTATAATTTCATTTGAGCGTTTGCCAACGTCCCCGGTCGCCACGCCCTTAAAACGCTCACCTTGCCGCTTGATAGCTTCCAACTGCATTTTTAACGCTTGGGCGCGTTCGCTTGCCAGTATTTCGGAACGCTGATTGAAATTGCTCTCGGTCATGGCGAGTATGGCTTCATCGTCTGTCATGTTGCGGACAACGCAGGGTATATTTTTTATCCCTGCCATTTCGCTTGCCTGTTGCCGCCTGTGACCCGCCACAATTTCATAACCGCCTTCCTCACGCGGGCGCACGATTGCGGGCTGGTCTACGCCGCGCTCTTTTACGCTTGTAACAAGGGTTTTCATAGCGTCATCGTCCCGCACTTGGAACGGATGATTTTTGAACGGGTGCAATTCGGAATGGTCGATATATACGATTGTTTCCGTTTCGTTTATGCGGTTCGCGTCCCTCGGCGGTTCGGGTACGGGCGGCATGGTGGGAACGGGCGGGGCGTCCTCTTTCGCGGGTGTCTGCCCGGATGCGCCGCCAATACCGCCGCCGCCAACACTTGCCGCCTGTTTTCCTTTCGGTGCTTTCGGCGGTTTTTCGCCCCGCTTCGGTTTATCGGGTTTTTCCTTTTCCGATTTTTCCGCTTGCGGTTGCTTTTCGGATTTTACCGTTTGGTGTTCGACTTTGGGGTTAAAGGTTGTGGGCTGTCTGCCGCGCCGTTGTTTGGTGGGGGCGTCCTGTTCCCCCTTGTCCTGTTCGGCGGCTTGCTTCTCCGCTTCTTTCGCCGCCTGTTTATCAGCTTCGGGGGCGGGGGGTGTATCGGCAATATCCGGCGCGGGGGGTTCCCTCGGCGGTATATCGTCCGATTTTTCCTGTCCCGGCGTTTCCACTTGCGGCTGTTCGGTCAGCGGCGTTTCCGTTTGCCTCGGTTGTTCGCCGGGCGCGGACAGGTTTTCGTCAGGCGTTTTTTCTTCTTGCGAAGTTTCCGCGCCGTTCAAAATTTCATTTTCGTTTTTTTCTGCCATGCGTTTTTCCTCCTGTTTAGATTTTTTCGGGCAATAAAAAAAGCCCTGCTTTCGCAAGGCTTGGGAAATTAACAAATTCCCCCTTTCAAAAATATTTATTTTTTGCTATGCTTTTATATAACTTCGGGTCAATTTGACCCGAAGTTCACAAGATACCGACTAAACAAAAACGCCGCCCTGTGTCTTGTCAGGCGGCGTAGTGTGTAGGTTAGCACCGTGTTTTCAATGGTTTTTGGTAGTTGTACATTGTGAACAGTTGTTAAGTTCATTATTTAACATATCTCTTGATCAATTAATCAAAGGAGATATAAACATTATGAGAGAAGAAATTAATAAAGCTGAACTTCAAAAATTCAATCGTTACGGTTCCATATTTACCCTAC
>Ga0153938_1000136_pt1 | contig 27781 bp, 27 predicted proteins | sample TSNY022MetaG_FD_104740 | JGI IMG/M metagenome (GOLD analysis project Ga0153938, IMG submission 104740) | Attine ant fungus gardens microbial communities from New Jersey, USA - TSNJ022 MetaG | ecosystem: Host-associated > Fungi > Mycelium > Unclassified | place: USA:New Jersey: Brendan T. Byrne... | reverse complement strand
TACAAACTTGCACCTTGAAGCCAACGCTTGCCGCTAGCGTGCAGCGCCTGTCATTGAGCAACTGATTTTGCGCTCGTCACTTAGGCGAAGCGGAGAGGACAGTGTATATACGCCATGTTTTGGTCAGTGACCTCAATAATGCCATAATATCCAAGTTAGTCAAGTTCAAGGGGTCGGAATAGCCAATCTAAGGGCCAATGACATCAATGTACCAATCCATCAAATAGTCAATCAACGATCGATGGTTATGATAGTTGCCTCTGTCCTGACCGATAGCTGTTCAAACTGAAAATAGAACTAATCTGATAGCTCACGGCTATGAAAAAGTTAGTGAGCAGTGATTTTGACTAGAAAATCTGTCGTAACTAATATTCTGGAGAGTTGATAAAGCTTAGTCCGAGAATTCTAAAAGAGCTAACCTTTGATTGCTAGATCAAGATATTTACTATTTCCTAATACTGTCTCCTTGCCAGTTTTGAAAGGCCCAGGATACTACAACAGAAACAATTAAGAGGAACCTAAAAACCTACTTGCTAGAAAGGACGAGATAGGGCAAACCTACCAACTTATCACATGTAAATAGGGGTCTGGATGATGAGAGATCACCACTAATTCAACAACCTGAGAGGCACGGAAGGCTCAGGAGGAGGACTGTTAATGGTTGTTGAGATGAGATCTGTTAAACAACCGAACACTCATGCTTCTACCAGTCTGAAAAATGCTATCAAATCTGAATTTTAGTTGAAGTAGACTATTTGACAATTATATAATATGTGGTGTACTCTTGAAGCTGATGATTCTAGGCCATGACTGAGGCATATCAATTAAGAGAGTCGTTGGCCATGGTTTGAGAGACAACACAAAGGTGATAGAATGTTAGGCTGTTATCAGTCGTACACTGCGTTAAGCAGCTGTGAGATCTTACTAGGAAGTCAAACTCGCGTGAACAGGATTTGGTCACAGCGTATGCGCAGGAACGTCTTCAGATGCTAGAAATGCTGGACTGAGATCCAGACAGAAAGACTCAGATAAATTATCATAACTAGTAAAACAGTAAGCACACATACCTGAGATCCAGACAGAAAGACTGGGTCTCAGGTTTACATCCAAGTGGTTTAAGTACTGTAGACAATGTGTCTGTATTTACTGAATAATGAGAGAGAAACTCAGGGTAACAAGATAGTCGCTAAGTAACAATAATGAATAATAAAAAAAGAACAGAATATAAGTGGAGTAGGGGGTATTAGCGAAAAGATAACGAAGCGAAGAATTCACTCTGTGCAGTCACTTCGGCATTTGGGCGCAGTGATAATCATTCGTGATTTGGGACGGAGGTTGCGACCAGAGCTACAATGTATGCAGTATGGCCATAACCATTTAGTGTACATTTGGGTACCAGAGCAGCATTGCAGGGGGAAGCTGCAGATAGAATGCAGGACACACAGTCAGGGACTTAGAATTACACAAACAAACAATAGTGAGGGATACGACGTCACGCTGATGCATCGTGATACGTTTGTGCATCACACGGCATTCTGTGACACATGGAATGTGCCTTTCAGCAATTTGAGTCCAGCTATTGGAGAGACATGGGGAGCTCAGACGCCTTCATGCTACAGCGCGGACAATTTTTAGTCAAGCGGGAACCTACAATTGGGTCTCCGCCGAGTCTGATACGGAAGGTGAATGTTTGATTGCATTGTGACAGTGCATTGTGACAAAACCCAGCTGACAATGACGTAAACGAAATGCATGCTCACCGAGTCACGCACACCGAAGTGGTGGTACAAAAGATTAACTATAGCATACTTTTGCGGATGTTTCGAAACGGAATCTCTTCATGACAAATCACGGTAGTGCATTTATCCTATACATATTGGTGTTCTATGAGTGCTCGTTGTGCGCCCCTCATGTTAAGTGTTCTTGCGCTTCCGGCGAGTGGACTTGGGTCAAGACTGCATCGTCATACTCCAATTTTAGTGCATGAAGTGTCTGCAGAATGACATTTCGTGGCGTACTATGTGAAAAAGAATTGTGACCTCATTGGAAAACAAAGGAAATTGAGTTCTGTCAGATCTTGTTCTCAACTAGGTAGCAAACTTGATGGTGACGACGCCCCTGTATTGGGCCCTTGATGATTTTTCTATATGTCGGCTCTACATGGAGTGATTGCGACTGTTGAAAAGATCCTAGGATTATGTTTTGAAAGAAGACCTCCACCAGACGATATACTCCAGAGGAGATTAGATCGGTCGCCACAGAGGCGTAGGTTTTCTGGTTTTGTTCGACATCTTTTGTTTTTTTCAGAACGATCTCCGTGGACAACAAGTAGACGATCGGCATTTTATACCCAATGAGGGACTCAGGAGGCCCGTCAATTCATGAATGAGGGAAAATCTGGGAGCCGTTCACCCGTACGTTCGATTCGGCATTGTCAGTGACCAGATAGGCGCATGTTCACTAAATCATATTCTGTAGTATATGTGGTAACGGAGTCAGAATGGGTGTGCAAATCTATTGTGTGCTTTATCACGGGGGATTGTAGGTGTCGGAAATAACCGACTCATGTTTGCTTGTGCTGATATATGTGGGTCCCGAAATCACCATCCAAATTAGGCGAATCTAGGTGGATTGGTTTGATGGATTGGTTGGGACCCATGTTTCTATTTTTACATGATTGGTTTTTGCGCTGGTTATAAAGCCTTGTGCATTCTTCCCAACCAACCAAACTCCTCTTTTCTCCTGCCATGGTCCTCCACCCCAACACCTCCTCCAAGCATCACGCCTTCTTTCACAGTACTCCGCTCAAGTTCGAGAGCCAGACTCTGCAGCACATGCGGGCCTGTGTTCAGGCAGCCGCTGACCGCAAGCGCAAGCAGCAGAAGAGGTCCAAGTCTACCAAGTTCGCCGTTGAACAGGCTAGGCGTAAGAGCATAATTAAGTTAACGGCTAACATGATGACTTTCGCTCTCGGCCGTCCTCCGCCACCTCAGATTAAACAAGAGGACAGGGACTCGGCAACACTAGACAAATCCCTACCAAAGACCGTCGATCTTCCACTGTATCTCGGCTTACCTGAGTACGAGGAAGTCCCTCAGGCCTCAATCGAAGCCGTCGATCCATCGCTTGTCGGCACCAGCGTAGGTTATATTCGAGGCACCTTGATCAAGTTTGGAGTTTCACCTGGGTATGTTGGACGCCTTTCTATCTATCTCTTATCATCTGACTCGTTTTTACTTGCAGCATGTATATCTCTTTGCAGAGGTGCACCGCCAAAGACCGCAGCGTCATGAGTGCAGGTACCTTGCCCAAGGAAATAGTCATGACTACGGACGACATCAATTGCGTCTTACCAACTCACATGATGGCCGTCCATGGCCCGCGCCCCACAAATGACCCGGAGGCCAAAACCAAAGTTACTCTTTATCCGGTCCACAGTCTCGTCCTCGCTGCTTATTGTGCCAAGCTCCCAGCATTCCCACCTCTTGAGGTTGCTGATCCTGTAGAGAACCCCACCTCTCGACAGTTCACACTTCCTATCCGCCCTTTATACCTTCATTCACCCCAAACCTTCTCTGCTATACTGGAGTATCTTTACTTGAGGAGTCCCGATATCCTCCTCCAACGCCTCATTCCATTGCCACTCCCAACGGTCATGATCCACAAACCAGAAGAGCATGCATCACTCGCACGCTATATAGGAAACAGGCTGAGCATCCCAGCACTGTTTTGTCAGGTCAGCGTCGTGCACGGTATCTGGCAAAATACTTGTGCATTAGGCATCTTTGATGATCATCTTTGGGGTGTTATCAGCTTTGCTTGGAAGCTCGCAGTAACGAGTTTGGGCGTGGCTACTAAGAAGCCAGGGGTATTTGAGGCATATGAAAAGTATGAAAGGCATTTTGTGATGGACAGTGACACCGAAGAGGAAGAGTCCTCGGAAGATGACGAGGACGAGGGCGATGACGAGGACGACGAAGACGGTGACGAAGACGGTGACGAAGACGGTGACGGTGACGAGGACGACGAGTAAACTGATTTTCTCCGGTTGTTGTAGCTAACTACACTACGTTCATATTTGCACAATACCTTTCCGCTGATCTCGTTCAAATACTGCATGTCGATTATGTGCCTCAAGTTGTATATGATGTATGCCATTATGTACATATACATTTCATTGAATAATTAGTTCTGAATATTTTCAGGGAGTAGCTATCGTGCCTGTGCTTGTGCCCTTCATTCCAACGATCTGTCACTCAGTGGTCTTCAGGAACACATTATGTACAGCGGTCCAGTGCATTATTTATGCGGTCCAGTGCATCGTGGTAGGGCCCGATTTCCGAAAACCCTCGTGTATTGAACGTGTTTCATGAACGGCACATCCATGATGTCCAACCTCACGCTCCTTATGTATCCACTGTCTCGCATTATTCCCTGCGCATTAGTGATTGTCAACCGTTAAGGTCCGGCTGCAGAGACTCTGGTACCTATCTCCTCACATGTGGCCTCAAGGCAACCCTCAGTAGTGGCCTTGTGTAGTAACTATCATCTCCATCACGTCTGATTTTGGTTGGTTCAAGAGCCTTATTAGTGAAAAATACTTTTCAGGTTGCTATTCGTCTGGAAATTCGAGCAAAAACATCATGCCAGACAAATCTGAAAAACGTTTGAACTCCAAATTCCATCCAGGTCTCCGTTAGTGGTCCATCGCCCGAGCACGAGTTGGACGTGATTACTGGTATAGGTGATGTTTAATCGGAACTAGGGATTATGATCTACTACTGTATCTATATCCAGGTAAGTCGCTTTCACGAAAACAGAGAAACCAATAGAGGACAAATAATTAGGCTGTTACACCTTGTCTATCGCCAGCGTCACCCGATGGAATCATTTCCATCGACTACTCAGATCAAACTGGCCTTGAGGTCAATTTCACGTAGATCTGCCAGGGTTTTTCTCAGATCAGGACAAGCCCCGTCAATGACAAGACCTATGGGCACCTCAAGCAACCCACTTCGCTTCTGAGATGTGCAGGCAAGATATTGCATCTTTTGACTGGACTTGGCAAGTCCCATACATTGAGTCTTGGGGTTTACATTCCCTTGTTGACTGTATCAGCTTAGAATACTAATCTGTCTTGCTTGGTCTGCTGTTCAATCTGAGCAATGATTTTTGAAGACTGTGTATGAGTCGATAAGGTTTAATGAGGCCACCGACTTATAAGAAAACCGTGGTGGGGCTTCATGTTGACCAATGATGCCATTCAATCATCCGGCTCGCCAAAATGCTTTGCTTATCAATGTCGATTTCTCTTTGTCCTGGGTGATCAAGAAAGATAAGGAGTGCTTCAGAGTGACCAAGTGTGATCACGGTGTCTGTCAAACTGGATGACATCAGCAAGATCAACCTTGCATCTTTATAGCCTAGGTGATCCTAGTGACTCTGCTAACATTACCTGCTAGACTATTTGGACTAAATTATAGCTGAGGAAGAAGCTTAATAGTCTATTCTGCTCAGTTCTGCCAAAGAGCGATCATACAGATACTTAGTCTAGGCAACAGAATAGAGACAGTGCAAATGATCAGAGGAACAGCGGGGGAAACAAGATAAAAGCAAAACCACAAAAGCTAGCTACTGTTAATGTTGCCTAGAATGAGTAAGATTTTGATTCTGATACCAACTATAAGGAGTGTCCTACTACTACTGGTACTTTAAGGTATTACATGAGGTAGGAGTGGCACAAGAATAAGGGGTATCTACCCTGGGGTTACCCTTGATGAGCCCTAGTTCTACATTACTCAATTATCCATAGACTATGAGGAGGAACTCACGTATTCTGCTAGGTAAGTGTTCCAGAAGTGAGGATGATGTCAAAAAAGTGACTAAAGTGTAACAAAACACTTGTTCAATAATAATTGTATAAATAACTATTCAGTACTGTTTTTCTGGGAACCAAGTCTTCAGACTCACCAAGTTGTTGTCAGAACAGTTACTTATTTTATTGCTGCTTTGAGAGCTTTCCCCTCCCCCAGTAGCAGCATGTGGTATATGGGTGAGCAGGAACCAAAATTTCATCAAAGCATGCAGAAAATCTAAGGTTCCTGATTCTTCGAAATTCTGAGCATTATGGTCAATCTATTATTCAAACAGTTCACCAGCAATAGGAAAAACACAAATCAGTAACCGGATATTTCATGTTAAAAGGTCTTGTACAATAAACATTTTGGAATAACTGGGTGTATTGTATCAAGTACTATAGGTCATAGTAGGAATATCATTATATGTTGTGGGAATGGAACGACGTTATCGGATTATCGGAAGTATGGATCACGGACCTTGCTATCAACGGAAAATCTAGCGCCAATTGCCGACTGTGTAACTATGGCTTCTCGGCGCGTGGAAGCCATATCAGCCCCACATAGGACGGTTAAGGATAAAGTAGTCGGGAGTCCAAGGTCGTTTCATCGACGCGGCTGGGGTAAGACTTTCTGCTGGCGCTGTCGAATCTGACGAGCCTGGGTTGCTACCTTCCAAGCTGTAGTTATTATCTCTATGATCCTCTGGTTTTTCAGCCCAAGAAAGTAGCTATTATCCCGAAATCCTGCGAGGTACATATGATAACGTTCGAAATCTCGCTCGGGGAACTTGGCAAATATCTCCGCCATGGCTGGTGCAGCTGGAAATTCGGCAATGACTGTACCTGGTAAAAGACGGTAGGGGAGATATTCAATGTCCATTTCCAGTCCTAGCCCAAAGAGGAGCACCAAAGGCAACGACATTAAGTGAGGAACCGATATGGGATATACGGGAAGTGAGAGTTTCAAGACGGGAGCATTCAAGTAGGGTATCTTGACAGGTACGTCCGGTTCGTCAGCGTCGGGATTATAATTCTCATGCGGATCATCCTCTTTGGGCCAAGGAAGGTCAGGGGAGAAGCCCTTCCTGTAGAGGTCTCTGCATACGGGAAGCATCAAGACTGGAGAATTGGGAGAGTTTGATTGCCTCACGGCCAGATAGTGAGTTGCGTAAAGAGTGCCATTGACAGTGGTGAGTTGCATCTCGAATCGTTCTTCGATCGGGCCTATGTGATAGCCAACTTTGACAGTGTTGAAGTAACGAAATAAAGCACTAGAAAAAAATTCAATCCAAAGCTGACTCTCGGATGTTACAGAACGTACTCTATTGGGTCTAAGTTGCTGAGAAACCCGGGCATATTTTATGGGGATTATGAGACTTGTTTTTAGCAGACCAATGAAAGGCAGAAAACAGGGTGGAAGTGGTGCAAAGAAGGTGAGTGGTAAAAATGTGCATATATAGCGACGGGACAGACTAATTAGAACCAATACAGTGGAGCCGGGTTGACAAGGTCGTGTGATTTATATGTTTTTCTTCATGCCACAAGGCACCTGAGTTTTGATCATCCGATGTCTTAGATCAGATCTAAAGTTGAGGCCACCTGGAATAGCATTTGTAAACTCTGCCTACTGTCATGGATGTGCAAATGTGTTGAAGAAGCGGGTTGTCATGAGGCCAGTACTGATTCGCCCAAAACCTCACACGCGTCGTCCAACTCCCTGTCATCTGCGGATCTATTCTTTACTAAAGACATATCTGAGCTCAGTACCCGACGACACGACGTGGTTTTCCCCGGATTTTTGGCAGCATCCAGTATGAAGGTTGCTGATCCTAGCACGATCCCCGGCTGTTGCAACAACTAATGACGTGTCATCTTCTATGCCGTTGAGTATCACTCGATGCGGCATTTCTTTGTCCCTTCCGCCTTGGGAAGATCTCTTTTCGTCAACTCTTGCCCACAATCATAGGTGACCATCCGATCTTGATATGCTTCTGAAGATTATCTTAGACAGCCACTACTCTGATCGGTTCCTGCTGTGACTCAAAAGTTTGATATCATCGTGTTATCCGCCACTAGATGAATGTCGAGTTTTCGGTTGAACGGCATGTATTGCTCATCGAGACCGGCCCACACCCTGATTGTCAGGGATCTTGTTGCTGCGTATACATAGATCGCTCACATCGGATCTCCTCCCTACAGAGGCGATAGCATGTGTTAACCGCCACAAGATGCTTACCTTCGGTTTTATTTGTAATAGCAGCGCTTAGCCCGAAGCACGGGTGTATTCTTCAGCAAGTGATGTACCTTCCTGCTTTGTACAAGTTACTCAAGGATGTGATGGGGAGAGCTATGAGGTCTGCACAACAGATTTCTCCGTTTTCGAGCATTTCTGCAATAGTATCTGAAGCATTCCCTGCATCTGCAGGAAGGGTGATATTACAAGAGTGTATATCCAAACAGCATGTGTGACCAATTGTTATTATCCTTCTGTAATACTATTAATCTCCCCCATGATTTCGGGCATATGATTGGAAACAGGCTTGCTGTCAAATGATTGTGGTTTTCCGTAATGTTTTGAAATTTACCTTCAGATACGATCACGCGCGGTTTCGTTGACTTCAACATCATCAACTGTAATGGAAAGTGGCGAGTCATTCACTTGGGCCTCAGGCCTCGCTATCAGGGAAAGCATGTATCTTGAGTTGAGTCGAGTGGCACTGAGGATATACATCGATTAATAGGACGGGATGGACGACCAGACTCCGATGATATGAGAGCATGATAGTGTTTTTGTGGTACCTTGGATATTCTTCGATAGTGACCTTGCGGACAGGACCATTTCAATTAATTTTGTTCATGTCACCTTTTGAGTGTATATAGCACACCGTTCTCGTACGCCAGCATGCTTTATGAGAACTAGTTATGATAAGCGCAGACGTATCCTCTGTTGAAACCTTCAGAAGATATGTGACTGTCGAAGATTCCGATACCTACATCAGGTCATCCAGTAAACGCTCGAGATCGCCACCATCCACGCAGCCAGGTGTTAAACCCTCACCTTCCCTTTTCAATTGGCAAACCCCAGACCCCAGCAAGAAGCTCTGCTGAACTTCTTAGGCAAAGCTACGCACTCACTGATGGCGCGTCCAGTACCTCGTTGGAAAATGCCGACTTAGAAATGAATCCTCCGGCTTTTCCCTGGATGCCTCCTATTTTGGTAGTCAGGCTGCTGAGACGGATGGTATACAGCAGTAGGGCCAATGAGACTTCACTTATGACGACGACGGAAGCCGGCTCCCGGAAGTACATGGAGGACAATGAACAGGATTTATTGGATCATGTTCTGTGGCTGTTCTGAGTCCGCATAAACAAATCTCCGGTCCGTGGGATCATGCATCCGCCGATCGTGTTCTATTAAAAGACAGTCCGGCTATTCGTATGTTCACCGGTCTTGCGCATGAACTGTTAATCCAAGCTTTTCCCTTTGCATTCCTTCCCATTTCATTGAACTGTGAGCGTTCAATATCGCTGTTTGTATCTCTGCACTGTCTGAGTCACTGATTCGTGCATAATTCTGTGCAGTAGTCCGATCTTTCTGCTGCGTATGAAAGTCAGTAATACCTATTTTATACGCAGAGAGAGTAATCAGCTTCTACATCTCATGTAACGTGTCCAGTCGGGAAGATTCCAGCACGCTGTTGAGTTCAGATATCACAACGATTACCAATACTCCTAGATTCTTCTTCCACTGGGATCTATGTTTCATGTAGTCTACCATGGCTTTCTAACAGCTATATTATCAAAACTGACGGAAGCGCTCATCTTGGTGCAGCACCTTGAGGTTGAATGAATGAACAGATTCCGAATAGTTCCGAAGCTGATCTTTCGGCGATTCGGATCACAGGTACATTGTCTCGTGTTTTTGGGAGTCATTGGAATGACCAATGACTGGCATTTCCAGCGATTGAGAGCAATAATGTTGCTGATTAGAAGTTGGACATTTGGTCAAGTTCTCTAAAAACAGCTCCCGCCCGGCGTTTTCCCCGCGAAATCGGATCACTTCATTACTTTCATGTACACCTACCCATCCGGAATATGATGACCTGTTAATCTCTCCAGCTCCGCCGAGGGATACAACATATCGGTGGTCAGGCCAATCTGTACAGTCTCTTCTGAATGACTCACGCTCTCATCATCCTTCAAAGTATGTCATCGTCCTTCCTATTTTAGGTTCGACTAACCTAATTTTTTCTTCACGACGACATCCATTGAACATAATTCTAGAAGTGTGATCTGCATACATTCTTTGAGACAAAAGTCTAGTGGGCCTGATGCCCTAGCGAATCTCACTTTGCTTGATTCTCTTGTATGACCTCGTCACATTTCCATCTCAATTTCCGATTGAGTTTACACGCAGAACTGACCTCACATCTGGAAAAAGATCGGAGTTCAGATTTCCGACTCCATTGACCATAAACCTGTTTGAAGTTTAGTATCATCAACATACATCAAGTAGCTATACACTGAGTCTAGAATTAATCGTTAGAACCATCCCCTAAGCCCTCTATCCGATGCTATCTGAGTTTTTGAAGCTAAAAGGTGAGCAAGACACGTCGCTAAGTCCCTTGAGAAGGATTATGACTCATTGACTCCTCGCCTCAGATGACCAGAACAGGAAAGAAGGGTCAACTGCGATGCGGCCTCATAACTCGTGTGGATATGTGCATGCTTGGGTCGAATGAAACGCCTTAACTATTATATCAACGATGAAGATGCTGCATCTTTCCCTCTCTGTTTGAAGAAGGTTGTGCCTCTTAGCCAATGACTTTTCCAGGTCGATCGACATGAGAACGGTTTACATTCAAAATGTTCAGGATCGTTTATTGTTCTTTAATTGTTACTTGTTACTGCACGCAACGTAAACCTGCAGAAAATGTACCCTAACCGAGAATCATTTCGAACGGTATCTCAGGAGTTAAATATGGCCCATTGGTGAAGACCGCGGTGTCATGTATACATATACCATACCTGTTTTTTTTGACTCTGGAAATGTCTAGGATGATGAGATCCAAGTTTAACCAGGATCTCCTAGAGAAAGGTCTGGTCTTCGATCCCAACCTCAAGAGAACTCCAGGCCAATTTCTCGATTTTCGACGTGGCCTGACCATCTGTTGTGCTAATTCTTTCGGAATCTCCGAGGTTTCTACGAAACCATCTGGAAGTTGCTTGAAGGACTATTCACAGTGGGTTCTCTAATTTTAATTAATAGTAGGTAGCATGATGTATGGAGCACAGAAGAATGCAGAAACAGACGTGGACAGTGTTTATGATCAAGGAACACAATAGCTTAGCCCCGTGTCTTGCGGACAGGTACACCAAGCGCGATCCAAGTATTTTGCTCCGTTGGGCAATCATGCAACCATGGATCATGTCGCTGCTCAGAAAACAAGATTAATAGGTGGGTGATGCATAATGGCCCTCTAGTAGAAGAATCGCTGGCAAGTCAAAAAATGAAGGACAAGGTCTAGACTCCCGTGTCAGTTCCTGTTGGAATCGACAGGCACTCTACTACATGTCAGCATTACTTTATATATCTCTATCACTACACTTACACTATAAATGCAAGTATTCTACTCTCTGATTCGGTGGACATAACTCGTTGTCAATCTACTTTCCTCAAATGTTTCAACGATATTGACACATAAATGCGAGAAAATCTATTCTTTCCTCCCGCAAATATGTGTTGGAATATCGAGCACTACACTAAAAATAGGTAACGTTTCATCTCTTAGTTACCAGACGTTTCGGGTTAGTATGAGTAGCGCATTGACCTTTGTATCATCTATCCATCTGTACTCTCCCCCTTCGATAACAACATAATCCGTACTTCCGCGTCTTGGTACTAGCTTGCTTGTTGCGGAACGGAAACGCCGAACCAAAAAAAGTTATCCACGTGACATCAATACCATCTACAAGCATGACGTCACTATGATAAATCTGAGATCCATATCTTCCAAACATCAAAGCACCTTGGACAAGTTGCAAATCAGCTCCTACGGACTAATGATATCATATCATCTCTAGAGCTGTGCGCTGATCCTGCTCCTGTTCAAGAGCCTTCAGAAGCTTCCTCCCGAAAGGAAGACACGTGTCGCGTACATAATGACTCGTCAGGTCCTTGCCAGGCTCGTGGTTTCCTTTGTCCTGGTGGTGTACCTGATGACCCGATCCTCAGCTGGTTGCTAGCAACCTACGTACTTGGAGCTTTGTCTCTTATGGGGTATTTCGCCGCACCGTGCCGAGGCACCGACAACGGCGCCATTCTTTACGAAAGAACCACAATTCAAAACGACCCACTCAAGGACCAGTTGAAGCCTAACAACCATACAGGTGGCTCAAAGACAATCAGTCTTCTTTCTAAAAAAAATCCCATGGGCAGTCGGGCCCTCCCTCCCACCAGAGTAGTAATTAAATCAGAAGCATAATTCCCGTAGGAACAGAGTCAACAAAACCAAAGTTCTTTATCTAGCTTCTTATCTTCTTGTCTTCAAAAGACTCTATCCTCAAGCCCGCTATAATCAAGCACTCGAACAAAGCCAGTCATCATCTTCCTTTGCCTTCGAGAAGCACACACAGACGCGCGACACATGCACACAGAAAAGCTCCTGACAGAGATGAACTCATCGCCTCGATCGGGGAAATGAGGAGCTCAAAAACGTGCATGATGTACGATGATGGATAACATCCTAAATGGATTTCATCCCTATTTGGTTCTTGTGTGCGTGTGTGCCACTATTAGTCAATCTGCTATGCCAGGTATGGTTTCCAACAAGAATAGCCCCTGCCATTAATACAACCTTAACACCCACATCCTTCTACTAGCCACTCTACTGTTATAACAACATGGCCCGAATCCCAATCTATCGCGTTGTGCTGTAACCTTGGTCTCCGGCTAATGCCGTTTACACTGTTAGGTATCGTTCCAATCACATGGATCGCTCTCGTAGTCGCGCTCTGAAATTACAGTTGAGCAGAAAAACCTGTCAGCCACAGGTCTACACTTTGAGATAACTATTGCATTGAGTTATCATATCTGAATAACTTTCTTGGACAGCTGCCCCTGATATCCAACAGATCTCAATTTATAGTCATTATCTCCTATCACCACCACACCATTCCACATCGTTAGCACCAGCTGCATATGAGCCCTGGATCTCACCATGGTCAGTCCAATCATAGCACCGCTCATGAGATCAAAATGAAAAGATTAGAACAAAAAGTTGGTATTCCCCTCCACAATTTTCAGCAACTCTGATTCAATTCTCACATTCAACCTGATATTTAATCTGACTTGCAACAGATCGAATTATTTCACACAACGAGACAAATGAATTATCTGAATATCTTATCATATACACAAAAACAAGACCAGTAAATACAACCGAGATAAAGAAAAAAACTTTAGTCTAGATGACTCGCAGTCTGAAAAACAACCTCAACCTAGTCCACCACTACAAAATCCTGTTATCAAACGAAACAGGCGAGACAGACAACGAATGATATTGACGCCCTTGGAGGGATGATGTCGGGTGGACTGACGTCGGTGCATTCCCACCACCACCCAACAATGAATGTTGTTCATCCACAGAAGACTCAAATGACGTCGAACTCGTATCAGAATCAGGATTACTGACAGCATACGTCACCGGCACCTCATCTTGCCGTTGCAAATGCTGATGAGCAAAATCAAAATCGGTCACATTCGTCGTTGGCGGTAGATATACTGCCGACGATAACGCATCCCCTCCTCCACAACTGTCACTCGAGGCAAGACACAGATAGGGATCCGAATAAAATCCGCGTCCGTTGATGTACATGCTCTGCTGAGGTGCAGACAGCCTGTCATCACCATTGAATAAATGAGATGGGAACTGATCGCCACCGTGGTGAGGTGAAATTGATGGTGAACGACTCCGAAATGCATCCACATCAGACATAAACATACTTTCACTCGTTGAAAACGTCGGAAAACTAGACGAAGCCATCATATCTGGCGCCACGATCGCCGCAGATGGTTGAGGTGACGTCCTAACGGGTTTATCAGTGGCACTCACAGCTGCAGAATACTGCTGCCGGACGCCATCATCCCAAGCCGCATCAGTCGACATTTGACGTATCCATTCATCAATTACTTCTGCTTGCTGTGGTTCAGGCATTGACAAAGCTGCGTCAGGGGGAAGGGATAGTATGGTACAATCCAGACAAGTATGACACAATGACGGATTCTGACAGGTGGAATGGGCAGAAGGGGAAGGGGTAAACGGGGTATTATTGTGATGGAAGCATCCAGGACAGCTACAACCATCGCCGCAATTGCAGGCTGAGGGAAGCGTCACATTGGTGGTTGCGGGAGGAGAGGTAGCAAGAGGCTCGGAAGGAGGGCCGGTCAACGCGAGGTGATCAACAGCGGTGATATGAGGAAAATGATGAGGATGATTGATATCATAGGCCCGACCATAGGGACTGAAAAAAGAACTCTCATGATGATGGCGATTGGGATGGGCATGGGCCATACTAGAAAAGGGGCCATGATGAGGAGGTGGACGTGGGAGAACAGGTCGAAGTTCTGAGATGCGGGCCAGAATATGAGAAGCGGGTGGACATGGAGTGGCAGTCACAGTAGTCGGTGGTATAGTTGTCCCGACAGTGGGGGTGATGACTGCCCACGGTCTTGTGGCTGCTAATGTGGCTGCTGATGTACCCGCTGACTCTGTCTTTCGTCTTGGGCGGGGAGCCGACTTGCGCGGTGTCCAACAGTCGCACTTTGCAGTGCCAGAGCAACAACAAGAAGATGTAGCTACGTGAGATAAGCAGGTGACTCGACAGCAAAAAAAGCTGATGCGCACCGCTGTGGATGAGAGGACTGTATGCAGCCGACGCCAATGCAAGAGGGAGACCGTTTGGGAAGGCGGCGCTCTCTGGAGGTTTTGCAGCGACTAGTGCAGAGGACCTTGGCAATGAGCCAACCGTCGTTGCGGTGGGCTGCATGAGGTCAACACACCTTTGCCAGTGTCCGACCTGACCTCGCAGATGCATTTCACATGGACCTGTTTTGTTTTACGGAGCTCTCTGCAGTGCTCGCACTGAGTCACTGGGCGGCCCTTTTTCTTGATCTCAAAGAGGGGACGGTCAGTATGCTTGCATGCCGAGGATCTATGGCCCTTGATGCAGGTTTCACTGAGGGGCGGGCTGAGAGCGCTGTCGACGGCGACGACGAGGAAGACACACACCAGGCGTACTTTTTGCTGTCAATAAAAACCTATGACGGGTGAGCAATGGAAGACAGGCAGCAGGGGAGAGACAGACCATGGGGGTTGCGGAGAAAGATCAGTCGCGCGGTATTTAATCGCCATCGTTGACCAGAGTTGACAGGCCCGGAGCTCCTCACATAACGCACGGACCAGCTGACTCAGCATTGATGCGACATTTTCGCCATTGACTACGGAAAATACACGTGATCTACCTACGAGCCGAACTCGGCCTGAAACTCGGCATGGAAAGTCTCGAGTGCAGTTACGTAATCTTCCACACCTGGACAAAGACACGTGACCCGATAGTGCCACGTGCCTTCGACCTGCCCAAATCCGCTGCCCGGCACTACACATATTCCTGTCCGATCGAGGAGCCGAAGGGCGTAAAAAGTGTCGGGCTCCTTGCCTTGGGCGCGAGCTGCAGCCTGTGCCTTGGCGGAGAGGGTGATCTGCGGATACAGGTACAACGCCCCAGGGGAGTTGACGCACGTGACGCCAGGTAGCTTGTTGAGGCGTTCGGCCATAACTTTTGTACGTGACGCAAGAACAGCATGAATTCCGTCGGTTTCTGCCTTCCATAGCTCGTAGCTGGGTTCGCCCTTTCGTGGCGGACGCACCATCGAGTCTACACCTATCTGTCCTGACAGAGGCGGACACAAGCCCACAGATACCATCTTGTATATCAGCCCTAGTATATCCTCAGACAAATTCGTGCACTCAAAGTACCCTCCGCGGCGACCACATTCGCCTGTGACGCCTTTCGACGTCGAGTGGAAAGACACCAGCGGGACCTCCGACTGTAGCTTGCTCACCACCTTTTTGAACGACGTGAACGGGTGTGTTGTACGTTTGTGCAAATTGTCCTGGTACACCTCATCAGCAAGCAGCACCAGCGAGTGCACCTCACACAACTTGACGAGTTGTTCCTGCGTCGCCTCATCCAGGAGAGCACCAGTCGGGTTACCAGGATTAATAATAACCAGGGCCTTGGGTTCAACATTCCGAGCGACTGCATCTTTGAGCGCAGTCTCAACTGCCTCGACCGAAGTCGACCAGCCCTGCTGCTCGTCTAGGTAGTAGGGTATCGGTGCACCATTGAACTGGGCGAGCGCAGCGGTGTATAACGGGTATTGAGGAATCGGGATGAGCACACCCGAATTCGAGTGTTGAATCAACATGGACAACAAAAGTGATACGCCAGCGGAAGCACCAGCAGTAAGAAAGATGTGATCCGGATCCGAAGGATATCCATCACGCTCTACAAATGAGGTAAGCTCCACAACAAGAATTCCGCATAAAATAAACACACCTTCAATAAACCTAGCAACGTTCTGACGGATAAAAGGAACACCCTGACTGTGCGAATAGGCACCGATCGATCCAATCTCATCAGAGAGCTCTTTTGCCCTGGCAACAACATCGGGCGGAAACACACCCGGGGCGAGCTCAGCCAGTGCAGGCCACTCCGTCAAGGCAGCCACCTGACGAGTAAAAGTAATTGGTTTTTGGTCAAGTCCTTTTTGTTGGGGATTCCCAATGTTGGACGAAATGACTTTTGGAAACGGCAGAGTCTTGTTGCCTGTTTTGAGCTTGTCGCGCAAAGACTCTGCTTTTATGGCAAGTTCTCCGCGCACAGCATACTGAACATTGAGGATGTTCGGGTTAAGATGTTCCGGGGTTAGTAGACGCATGTTGGGGGCTCCAGAGAAAAAGAAACGGGCCATCATGTAATGTGATGTAATTGGGTACTAAAAAAACTATTATTTCTGGGTTATGCCTGTTGCCACGTGACGTAACTTTTGTTGGAAATCTATCTCTGCTCGGACACAAGGGCCTAAACATGAGCGGCGTAACTACAAAAGGCATGAGGCTAGAGAAGGAAGTTATGGGGAAGTTTTCTAGTAGATTGTTGGGGTAGCAGTATACCCGGAAGGTTATAGCAGTAATTAGGGGAAAGGAAAGGAAAGGAATTAATGTAGATTCATTACGGGGCCTCATCCTCAGATCTTCCTTCAGAGTAGCTTTTCAGGGGTCTGTCATCGATGGTAGGCTTCTGTTGATAGGGGCTAATCCTGACCTAGTTTGGGTTGGATTTGGACAAGAATTCTGCGAGGACCATAATTTATTAATGCCTAGAACACCAGGTGGGTATAAGGAGGGTGAGATCTTGTCTAAGATAAGGTCTTTGTAGAGGTGACACTCTCGTGACATTCGATGCACGTGATATAATTTTACATCTCTTATTTTTTCTGTCATTCCTGCGGGTCATGCCAGACAACTTTTTCGCCACTTCAAAAACCAGAAAACGGAAGCGCACACAGACCTCGCGCCATGCAACCAAAAGACCAAAAATGGATGAAGAATTATCCGATCAACACTCCAGCGGCGAAGAATGGGGCGGCGTGCAGGAGCAACAAAATTTGGACCCCGGCGTGAGCGGCGACGAGGACGAGGACGAAACACCCGCAGAAAAGAGACTTCGTCTTGCCCAAGTCTATCTCAACGGTATCAAAGAGTCTCTTGGTGCGTGTTATTACGTCGTTTCCAGAAAAATGCCGGAAATGAACACACGCCTTTCTCTGATCTAGCCGACGGCGAATTTGATGCTGCAGAAATCGACAAGGAGCTTATTTCTTCGCGTTTGAAACAAGACATTCTTTCCCACTCTGGAAAAGTCTATCTCTTTATTGCAGATTCTATCTCTCCCCTCCTGTCCGACTTGTCCACTCTCCCCATTCTCCGTACTCGCGGCCACAGATTCTCCGTCACTTCCGCCGTCACCTTGTCCTCCTCAGAATTTTTCTACACTTCAGGAAAAGAAGGCTCCATCATAAAATGGCATCTACCTACCGGCAAAAAGCTCGCGATTCTACACAAAGCCCCCAAGAGTAAGAAAAGCAAGGGTACATCATCCCACTCCACCACCGTATCGACTCCTGCAGAGACAGGACACACAGATGAAGTACTTGCGCTTGCCCTGAGCTCGGATGGAAAATATCTTGTCAGTGGCGGTCGTGATCGTCGCCTGATCGTATGGGACGCAAACACACTGACCTTCCTCAAATCCTTCCAAGGTCCTATGAACCACAAAGACATTATATCTGTACGTTCAATTTCATCACCTCATTTATTCACCCATTGGCCCTTCCACAGGCTCTTTCATTCCGCCACTCAACTCACCAACTCTTCACCGCTTCCTTCGACCGTACCATCAAACTCTACGACCTCTCTCCTTCCATCATGGGTTACACCGAAACTCTGTTTGGCCACCAAGATCCAATCCTTTCTCTTTCTTCACTCAGCGGTGAAAACTGTGTGAGTGTAGGTGGAAGAGATAAAACAGCTAGATTTTGGAAAATTGCCCAAGAGAGTCAACTCGTTTTTCGTGGTGGTGGTGATGGTGGTGGAACCAAAGGAACAAAAAGGAACAAGATGAGAGAGATTCTGGAAGGTGGGTTAGGAGTGGACGATGAAAACCATGAAGATACAGATGAGAAATCGAAAGACCAATATCAGGAAGGCAGTTTGGAATGTATAGCTATAATTGACGAATCAACTTTTGTCACAGGGGGCGATAGTGGGTACGTCTGCCTTTTTTTCTTTCCTTTTTTTTTTTTTGGAAAACAACACTCACGCACGCATGAAATAAAACATAGATCAATATCTCTCTGGTCGACTCAAAAGAAGAAACCTATCTTCACTCATCGCCTCGCGCATGGGTTACACCAAGTTCAATCATCTACTGAAGGTCTCTTAGAATCACCACGTTGGATAACTGCTCTTGCTGCACTTGCTTATTCTGATTTATTTGTTTCTGGTCCGTTGACAAGTCCTCTGAATACTGACTTACTCTTGAGATCCTTATGGTTTCTCCTCTTCTCAGGTTCATGGGATGGTCAAATCCGACTATGGAAACTTGACCCAAAGCTAAGATCGTTCACTGCCCTGGGGAGTGTACCTATTCCTGGAGTTATAAATTCTCTTCAACTCGTTTCTCCACCGTCACTGCCATCATCATCATCATCACCACCACCACCACCCATCCAAAACAACCATGTTGTCCCATCATCACAAACACAATCAAAATACGAACAATCAAATTCATCAGAACAAAAATCATCCTCATCCTCATCATCATCGTGGCTACATGCCCATTCTCACTTCCGTACTCACACTCACACTCACACTCACACGTCTTCTCCAGCGGTGTTGGTGATAGTAGGATCCGGTCAAGAACATCGATTCGGACGATGGTTGACCGTTAAAGATGGAGGCGCTGTGAATGGCGCTTATGTTATTGCTCTAGTACCATCCTGTTTATCGTTTGATGATTCTGCTGTTGCTTCTGCTACTGCTGTTAATGGTAGTAGTCGTACTGAAAAGACGTTACGGACGTTGTAGATGCACAATAACAATTATAATAATAGGCTCAATTTAGAAGCGTCCAAGGGAGGTGGGAGTGAATAGTATCAGGTCTCAAACTCTCAAAAGAAAGCTGGAAGAGGAAGGCGAATACTATATTCATCAAAGTCAAGTCAAACCACATACATCAAGAAAAACAACAAATCCTAGTCATGCAAAAACACAAAAGGAAGAGGATCTATTTTCACAGACCCGCTAATTTCTCATACTCCATTAGAGGAACACCTACATCATAGTAGATACATAAAAAAACCGACCATCAATAATTCCCACCCATCAGAGGCACACCATTCATCCTAACACTCCTCCGCCTTGCAGACTCACTCTGTCTAACCCTCTTCTTCGCACTATCAAGCACACTTCGCTCCTTCACACCAACACCACCAACACCAATCGTATCAGCACTATTTCCCCTCACATGCCCTTTCAGCGGTGCAAAACTCGATCTGACACGTTTCCCATGAGTATGGGCTTTAGGTGTCGTCGGTACAGCAGGTATCATCCCGCCTGTAAATGACGGTCCAAGTTTCGTTTGAGGCACAGAAGGAAGCGTCGTCAACTTGGTCATGGCTGTTGGTTTGACCGGGGACGATGTAGACCGCTGCGAAGCCAATTTTGCAACCACTCTGGACCTCGGTTTTTTCGCAAACATCGGCTGTCTCGTCCCAGCTACTAACGTTTTCAAAACACCATCGACACCATGGATCTCCATATCTTCATTCTCCTTACCCTTAGCATCACCATCCTCCGTTCTCTCCTTTAGAATTCCTAATTTAGGTTTACTAAATATCCTCCCGCCATGGTTCAAATTGGCAGCATTACGATTCGGTGTAAAAACCGCCATGTTCCTCGGGCCACCTCTTCTTGACGACAATCCAACTCTCGGACTACTCGCAGCTGGTTCAAGCAACATCGTCGACGGCTTCATCTTAGCCAAAGAGCTGGCCGTAGGCGCCAACAACCTGGAACTCGTCAATGCATTTGGTCCTCCAGATGTCGGTTTTGGCACGACTTGAGTTGCAGTCCCACAGGGTTGTATCCTGTTACCACTCCCGGAAGCAGCAGAACCCGTCCATAAAGAAGATGACGTAGTCTGAGATTTACCACAGAACGAAGGAGGAAGAGGTGGTCTCGACCTTACTCTTCCCGTACTAAAGGCGTCCTGAGACTGGCACGGTGCGGTGGCTCTGCCGTTATCCTTCATCACAGTCATAGCCTTTGTGGTATCAACTGTAGCCGTGCCCATTGCACTGACAGTAGCACCAGCATTGACTTTGGTATTGGTATCAACGGTGGGCGCCATCGGCTTGACAGAAGATTTAACGGGCGCAAACCCGTCCGTACCTCCCTTCCGTTTCAGCAAGCTCGATTTTGTCGGAGCAGTGACGCCATCTCGCGCGATGGATTTCAAGACAGGATTTTTGCCTCTATTCCAAACACTTGCAACTAGACTCTTGGCTGCCGTTGTCAAGAGCCCAAATTTCGAGGAAGGTTTAGATTTCGGAGCTAAATCAAGAATGTTCATCAGTGCTTATGACGGCAATGATGGAGTACTCACTAGCTGGACGATACTTGTAATTTCTCATTGCGGCCGATTTCGTAGCAGCAGCAAGAACTCCTCCAACAGAGCTCCTCCTCTTCGCTCTACTGATTTCTAATTTCCGTTTGATCGCTTTCACCTCTCGTTCTCGGTCGCGTCCTTCAACTTGCTTTATCTCCTTGTTGTTGTTATTGTCTGCATCCATTTTACACGCCTCTGAATTGGTATCAGGATCCATGCGCAGCCTCTTCCCTCCTCTTCCCTCCCTGTCTTCCTCATTTTCGTCTTCCTGGTCTTCATCATACAATCCTCTAGGAGGAACCATACTCTTCTTCGCCGGTCCACGACTACTATCTAGACTGGCAGCATTCAGTGGTCCAGCAGCCAATTTCCTCAGTTCCTTGTCCAGTTCTCCGAGGACATTAGACTTTCTCTTCGTCCCAGCTACTCGAACGGTAGTAGTAGAAGACGACGACGGATTCTTCCTTTCCATTTTCCTCTTCACGAGCCCATCTATTCCCTCCATTTTATCAAATTCAGCTTTGTGCATGTCGTCAAACTTCTTCGTTATCTCTCTGTCACCATTTTTTGTTGGTAGGGCAGGAAGAGGTTTCGTATCACAAGCAAGTTGAGCTTGTGTATGCGCTCCAGGTTGCAATTTAGTGACAATTTCCATACCAACGCCTTCGACTCCAGACGTACCGAGGCGTTTGTTCATCTCTTCGAGTACGCTGGTAGCCGCAGCTTGGAACTGGGTGTTAGATACAGAGTGGAGCGGCGAGCCAAATAAGAATGGCTCAGAAGAAACTGTGGTTGTTGCCTTCGAAATTCCGAGGGTGCCTTTATTCTTGCTCGCACTGCTTCCAATGGTGCTATGGTCAGCCTTCTTGAGTGGACTGGAAGGTACATCGGGTGGGAGATCATCAACCGTCAAAGTAGGATAAATCTTCTCGAATGGTCCAGGTCGAGTGTCTGGAGCCCAGAACGCACCGCTGCGAGCAGCAGACGGACTCATTACTAAATCAAAGGTCGTCGCGAAGGGTTTCAACTTCGGCGTCTGGAAGGTATCCCTTCTCGATTCGAATTCTGATTTACCGTTGTCAGCAACTGAAGATGAGGATGATTTACTGGAAACTAAACGGATAGTCGTAGTAGGCTGTGATAGTTCCTTGGCTTCCGCTGTGTTGATAGGCTGTTGCTGCGGGTCAGCCAGTCTGACATCCATACTGAGGCGAGCATTGTCAGGGACAGGTTCACCGGGTCGTAGAGGGCACCCAGGCAAAGGCTCTGCATTAGCAGCATATGACATGCGTCTGGGTGGTGCAGTTGCAGTATTAAATGTAAAATTGTCGTGGAGAGGCGGCGTTGCAGCTCGAATAGCAGAATAGGGAGTAGAATATTGTGCGAGTTCATCATTTTGCTGTCCAGTGGCTCGAGATGACCCTAGTGTTGAATATTCGTCTGATTTGGGAGCCCGTTTGAGACCAAGAGACACGGCAAGAGCTCGAATCGACGAGCCTACAGTCGCTATGATTCATTCAGTAAACAAGCAACTTTATAAGAAAGCCGCTTACTCTTTGGATTGATAGTCCCAAGCTCGTCAGAAGAATTTATTGTCCTGGATGCGCGAGGAGAGAACGTCCCCTGGAGATTCTCCTCGACCTCCTGGATACTCTCCATCACCTCCCACTGCTTACCAGACCTCAGAGTTGGAGTCTGACTACCATAATCTACATCCTCCTCCCCATCTTCGTCATCCAGGTCCATTTCACTCCGAGCGGCAATGCTCAACGGATCATCTTTTGGTAACGTCAAAGCATGCCTCCTGAGCCGGTCGACGAGTTCAGTGTTTTTTCCATTGGCTTTTATGAGATTGAATTTGCATAGCTTCTGGAGCTGGTCGCGCCGGAGAGTGTGGAGGCCAGGAGAGTTGAACAGAATTTCTGTCGTTTCCGACATCATTCAAAAATACAATCACAATGCCCAAGTCGCGTCAGTGAACAAGTCATGTGGATATATCACGTGCCTAACATATCATGTAGATAAATATATACGACAAAGACAAAGTAATCACAGCTCGTCCCTTCTATCACTATCATTCTCATTAGGTATTTTCAAATCTGCAGTCCCATCAAGAATTGACTTCAAGAATTTAGTTAGAGGCTCATATTTGGTAGCGCCTGCATTGATCAGGGTCAAAAAGTCTAGCCCAATGAGTGGATAAGAACACACCTTCGTACTTGATGGGTTTCGCCGATCCTGCGGGAAAGACGAGGACTTTGGTGTTCTCATCAAAGCCAAAAATCTCTGCCGCCCCTCCATTTTCATTACGATGGGCAGCCAGCTCAAGTTTTGTGAAATACTGGTTCGCTATGACTTTCCATAGTAGCGGGACCTTCTTGTCCTTGGTGAGGAGTAAGAGTGTCGTCTGATCTTGTGTCTAAATCATTTCACTATTAGCCGATATGCCCCCAAGGATTCCGTCATACACACTTTTCCAGCCCAGGTCTGTACCTCCGCCACAGTCGAGAGTTTCGTTACGTGATTTGGTACTCGTCTTGATGCCCATTTCATGATTGCGTTCGAAGTCCGTTCTCCCGACTCATATGTCATGGGGGCGACCTTACTACCTCGAGGGAAGAGCTAAGGTAGTGTAAGAGCTTGGATGGATAAGAGATAGAATATCAAACGTGCCTTAACTGTTGGGAAGCCCTGTACTCGCTGTTCAGCACAGAGAGGCTTGTTATCTTCCTGATCACAATCGACAGCATAGGTAGGAATAAGGGGATGGAGTTTGTCTGCAGCTTTGGCATATTCTGGTGCTAACCGCTGGCAGTGCTAGAGATTCGGGTTATAATAGCAAACTAGAACCAGGCTACATGTACGTACACCACACCAAGGCGCCACGAAAGCAACTAGACTCGTTCTCTGCGTAGATGATCATGATTATTTCACAACCGACCGACAGACCTACGTACATTTGCCTTCAGAGCCTTCTTGAACGACTTGGGATCGAGCATCTTGACATGGGAGTTAGGAGGGAAGATAGCACCCAATGCCAACGAAGGCACAAGTGCTAGTGTAAACAGTGGAAGGGACAACTTCATTGTGAAACAAGGCAGTCAGTGAATAAATATCTCAGAATGATGTGTTGCTTTCATGCTCTACGTGTTGCTAATACACGTGACTAGAACGAGATCAAATGTGCTATCTGTCGCAAATCATATCTTCCCACTGCTCTGCAGGATTTGAATCAAGCAACTTGGACACAGAATTATGTCAATCACTACTTGCATCAAAGATGATTGGATCTCATTATCTTTCTATTTTGCTCAATTTTACCTGTATATCTCTAATTGAACACCACTCTGACCCGCATATTCCAGTTGTGAGAGCCCCAGGAGTCCTAATCCATCGTCACAGTGGGTCCAGGTTATGAATTTCCTGTGTCATAGCAGGATTTCTTTGCTTGTGTTCTCGACTTCCCAGCCAGTAGAACACCTTTGGAATGGACGTTGTTTTGGAAGCTGACCATTGGAAAGGGTAGCCCCAAATTTCCTAGCTTAGCCAATGTGAGCATGGCCAGAAATACAAAGTCAGACCTTGCAGTCACCATCTGGTGGTAGGTTTCTGAACGTGTCTGTTCCTGGTACTGTTACAAAATCCTCCCCTCCTCAAATAAGAACACAAGTACCAAATTAGCTACAGATCTTGCTGGATCATGACGTAATATATCACCGATTGCTGCCATCCAATGCCTGGCTCCCAATCACCTTCGTCCCACCATGAATATACTTGGAGAACTTACACCCCAATTCACAGCAGCTTATCTTCGTACACTGCCGGCTATTCGAGAACGCTGTTCACGCGTACACGATCTTGCCACTCAAGGAAAGCTCCAGTTCTTTGATTATCATCCTGAACGTGAAGCCGAAGTGGCCGCCTTTTGTTTAAACATCATCAAGGTATGCATGACGATCATGAGCTCATGATCCTCATTCACAGAATCAGAGGGACTATAACTCCGATCCAGCAAATGTACGCTATCACTGAAATTCCAAGTTACGGATAACCCCCATATTGTAGATTCAACCACACGGCCGCTGGCGCCATATAGATGCTGGAACACCTCGTGTAGAACCACTTCTCGCAAAATGGGATACAGAACGAGTCGACCAGAAGGAGAAAGCTCGCAGGCTGATTGACCTATTCCTCGTCTCTGTTCTCCTCGACGCTGGTGCTGGTAACCAATGGAACTATATCGAATTCAATACCAACAAGGCCTATTCTCGGTCTGAAGGGCTCGCAGTCGCAAGCGTACAGATGTTCAACGATGGTTTTTTCAGTGGTTCTGAGGACCAGCCATATCGTGTTGATGGTAGGTCTTTCGCACGTATCCAGCTCATCAACCCGTCAACTTTGACGTATAGCTTCCGGTCTATCGAAAATCACTATTGAGCGTACAAGTGTAGCGATGCAAGTATCCGAGGCCAATCCTATGACTGGACTTGAAGGGCGGGTCTCTCTTCTCACCAGCCTCAGCCAAGCACTCACTTCCAGCCCACAATTCTTTGGAAAAGAAGGAAGGCCCGGTAACCTTATCGGTATCCCTCTATCACTTCTCAGATACAATATTTGAACCTGATCTTTTGATCCTGACAGATTTCTTGGAATCTCAAGCCTTGCCAACGCTGCCCCCGATTGTTCCCCTCTCTGCATTCTGGACAGCTCTTCTTGACGGTCTCAACCCGATTTGGCCTTCCCGTCCCACCCTTGGTGGAATTTCCCTCGGTGATGTCTGGCCTTGTCGAGCGCTCGCTCAATCAGGCCCTGTTGATCCTGATTCTGACACCATCCTCGTCCCATTCCATAAGCTCACGCAATGGCTGACTTATAGTCTCGTTGAGGTTTTACAAAAGATACTTGGATGGAAAGTTGAGGGCCTCGAGGACATGACCGGTCTTCCGGAATATCGTAATGGTATGCACTTCTCTTGTCTTTTGCAATACCCGACTTGATAGCGTTCTCTGCCTGAAATAGGTGGTTTGCTAGTCGACTTTGGCGTCTTGACGCTCAAGCAAGATGCTCTTCCATTAGATGTCAAGTCTGGTTTGCCGATTGCTGCTCCCTCCCATCCAGCAATCGTCGAATGGCGCGCGATGACGGTAATCGAGCTGTACGTTCCTCTTACATCAACAATAACTTAGTAGATCTTGACATCTACAGGGACCGAATCGCGGACCTTGTCCGATCCGAGCTTGGACTCACTCCAGTACAGCTCACCCTGGCGCAAGTCTTGGAAGCTGCCACGTGGAAAGGTGGAAGGGAGATTGCCAAGATCAAGAGACCCAAGACGGGCGGACCGCCTATTGAGATTGAGAGTGATGGCACTGTTTTCTAGTTGTAGCTTAGACTTGGACTGTGATTGGATTGAGTTTGTGAAGATTTGTGTACCCTCTGTCTTGTATATCTGTGGTGAATCAACCGACCAATCAATGTGTAAGTGACATACAGAGTGCAAAAGCAATCTGTTTTCCGGCCTTTGAAAGCTGACAGGCGCATCCAAAGTCGACGTCCGACAAGGGTCTCCTTGTAGCCTGTAAGAAGTTCTTTTTTCTCACCAATTCAATCATCCACCTTCTTAGGCGGTGGTAGGTCCCTGGGTCATTTGTGTCGGCTGTGGTCTCAGCTCGAAGTTAATCTGGTGTATTTTGATAAAAACCTTCTGACTAATCTGCCAAATTCAAGTTATAGTAATCTTTTGGGTTGGACTCCCTGTACGATGATGAAAAACGAAAACCAACTTACAACATCTTATGAACGTGGGTATTTATATTCATCATTCCTTGTACAATCTGTTCCGAGTTGATGGCATTGCAACAATAACCATGCAGATCCCAGATTCGGCATAGACCCAGTGCCGATCCCACTACGCTCACCAAACCTCCCGAATTGGCTCGTTGATGTCATGACGATTCTGTCGATCATAAGAGCTCCACCTTGATGGATCAAAATCAAAACTCGGAACCGTAAACGTGCGTCGGGGGAGGATTTGGCTGTGATCCGGATTAGCTCGCACAAGCCCATTCCTTTCTATTTTCCTCGATACCCGTTCCCTCCGCCTTCATCATGTTAAATCGTCATCGACCCTCGCTAACCAGATTTGTGATTGGTCATATGTTTCTGGCCTTTGAAATGAACTCAGAGGCTTGCTCTTAAACAGGATTCCATTTTATTAGGTACCCGCGTTGAAAAGAGTCGGAGAAGCATAAGTGAAATAGCGCTCGGACATGAGACTGTATGTCTCAATCACACGGTCGAGATCATTTCCATGAATACCTACAGCGACACCCATGATCATGTGCTGTGGCCTCTCAGCGACACGACCATTGATGCGAAGGAGGTAAGAGCGCTCAAGAGTCTCAAAACCGAAGCTAGTCGAAGAATCAGCCATCAATCGACCTCAGGAGTAGTAATATTTGAGCTCACTAACTGTAATTGAAATCGCGAGTGTAGATGATTGCGGAGCTCAGTGTATCAGCATGTACCATTACTATATCATATATTTTCTCTTGAAATCATCCCGGCAGGCTGACCATTTTTCGGATTCACTAAGACAATTTAGTGAATAATGATTCAGGTAGAGCTAAT
>Ga0153938_1000135_pt1 | contig 27928 bp, 30 predicted proteins | sample TSNY022MetaG_FD_104740 | JGI IMG/M metagenome (GOLD analysis project Ga0153938, IMG submission 104740) | Attine ant fungus gardens microbial communities from New Jersey, USA - TSNJ022 MetaG | ecosystem: Host-associated > Fungi > Mycelium > Unclassified | place: USA:New Jersey: Brendan T. Byrne... | reverse complement strand
TTTTTAGTGAAGTTCTTATTGAAAAATTATACCATAAAAAAAAGTGAATTTATACTTGTGTTTCACTTTTTGATTACAAATCATTTATTTGACATTAACTATTTTTTTATAGTTTTTTTGTTAAATCATAGATGATTTTACTGCTATCTTTCATGTTAAGTTCTTGCATATGATGAATTAAATCTAGTTGCTTTTCTTTACTATTTAATGTCGATTCAAGAAGATTAACAAAAGAGTCTTTAGAAATATCTTTTTCTTCTAACATAAGAATTGCTTTTTTATCACTAAGTTCCTTAGCAGTATAATATTGATGATTATTAGCAACAAATGGTGAGGGAATAATAATTGAAGGAATTTGTAACGTAATAATTTCACAAATAGTTGCAGCTCCAGCTCTAGAAATAACAAGATTCGCATCTTTTAAAATTCCGGTTAAAGGATTGATGAATGGAAGAACTTTTATATGATTTGGAAGTTTTTTATCTTTCATAAATGAATCATAATTATCTTTACCTGTAATGATTAAGAATTCGACATTTGAATTTGGATAATTTAGAATTGCTTCGTAGATTCTTTCATTTAAAGTAAAACTTCCCAAACTTCCGGCTGTAATGACAACTAGCTTTTTACCTTTTTTAAATCCAAGTGATATTTTATCTATTTTTTTTGTTTCAAGAGCAACCGCGGCGCTTGGGTGTCCTGTATATACTATTTTTTTGGCTTTTTTAAAATAATTTTTAGAAGTTTCAAAGGTAATTCCTATCAAATCAGCAAAACTAGCAATCATTTTATTACTTTTCCCTGGAAAAATATTTTGTTCATGAATAAATATTTTTTTATTTCTTTTATGAGCCGCTTTAATTACAGGATATGTCACGTACCCTCCACAGCCAATGACTAAATCAGGCTTGAATTCATCCATAATTTTCAAACATTCTTTGTAAGCTTTTTTAATACAAAAAAAATTTTTGATATTTTTAGACATATCTTTAGAAAAACCATAGACTTCAATCGCTTTATAAACAATTCTTTGTTCTGGGACAATATCTTTTTCCATTCGATTATGTGTTCCGATATATAATACTTCTAAGTTTTTTTCTTGTTTTTTATAGTAATTAATTATAGCTAAAGCAGGATTAATATGACCTAAAGTTCCACCGGCTGTTACGATTAGTTTCATAAATAATCTCCTCTCTTTATCATTATACTATATTCTTCTTTTTTCCAAACTAGAATACTTGAATACTTAACTCTTTATTTACTTTTTTTCGATTAAAGCTTATAATTAATACTATATGGAGGATGAAATTTTATGAAAAAAATAAGTGTGATATTAGCAATAGGAGTTTTATTGCTTTGTAGTGCGTGTAGTTTACAAAAAGATTTAGATTTAAATAAGATTGAAGAAACGATTGGAACCCTTAAAACTAAAACTTTTGATCCCACACAAATAAATAAGGCATTAGAATCAACTGATTATAGTGATATGGCAGTATTAACACAAAATCAATTTGAATCTATATTTAAAGTGAAAACAAATTTAATTGAGTCTTATGTCGGATTTAAAAAAGATAAGGATTATATCTTAGTGATTAAACCTACAGAAGATAATGAAGAAGAAATCAAAGGAATCTTAGATGAATATTTTTCTAAAGATGATGTCCTAGTAAAAGATTACCAAGAATATATTATCTATATAAAAACTTTAGATAATCAAAAATTATATAATGCTGTTATTTCTTCTAAAAAACCTATTTTTTCTAATTTAGTAAAATATGATGAAAATTTAAATATAGATGTTTTAGGTATTGATAAAAATAAAATTGAAGATTTTGTAATTATGCAACCGGCGTTTATTATTGATGCAAAAAGTTATTATATTATTAAACCAAAAAAAGAGGTCTATAATGATGTAAAAATAGCAATGGATGAATATATGACTAATTATGAAGCAGAATGGGAAATGAATATGCAAGATCAATATCAGCTTGTTAAAAACAGAACATTTGCTGAATATAATGGCTATTTGATTTATATCATTTCTGAAGAAAACGAAACAGTATTAACGGAAATAAAAAAATTGACAATAGAATAAAAGATAAAACATGAATTAGTGTCAAATAATGACACTTTTTATTTTGGATAAAATACTGGACAAGCGCATATATTATATTGGTGATAAAATGTTTTTTAAAGAGATACATGAACGAATTAGATTCGTCTATTTAGTAATATTAGCTATTTTAACAATTATTATTATAAGGGTATTTTATATTCAAGTATTCGCTTATGATAAATTAAGTTCTTTATCCGATTCTTTATGGAGTCGAGAACTTCCCATTTCAGCTGATCGTGGTGTAATTACTGATCGTAACGGAAAAGAATTAGCAAATAATATTACCACTACATCACTTGTTATTGTTCCAAGTCAAATTGAGGATGCTAAGAAAGTTGCTAAAGATTTATCTGATATCTTGGCAAGTGATTATGATGATATGCTTGCACACGTTACTAAGAAAACTTCAATGGAGCGAGTTCATCCCGAAGGAAGACAACTTGATTATGAAACAGCAGAAAAGATTGATAATCTAAATTATGATGGAGTTTATTTAGTCAAAGAGAGTAAACGATATTATCCTTATGGAGAAACTTTATCCCATGTTTTAGGATATGTTGGTATTGATAATCAAGGGTTATCCGGAATAGAATTATATTATGATGAATATTTGACTGGTGAAAATGGTGCGATTAAATACTATTCTGATGGTAAAGGAAATCGATTAGAAATGACAGAAGTTTATGAAGAACCTCAATCAGGCATTGATATTCAATTAACAATTGATTTAGATATTCAACTCGCAGCAGAACGCGAACTTGATAATGTTATTGATAAATATAATCCAGAACATGCAATGATTGTTGCAATGAATCCAAAAACAGGTGAAATTCTTGCAATGGCTTCTCGCCCTACTTTTAATTCAAATGAATATCAAACAGCTTCAATTGAAACAATTAATCAAAACTTACCGATTTGGATGACTTATGAACCTGGATCAACATTCAAAATTGTGACTCTAGCTGCATCATTAGAGGAAAAAACGATTAATTTATTTGAAGACCATTTTTTTGATGGTGGTGCTATTCGTGTAGAAAATGCAACTATTCATTGTTGGAAAGCTGGAGGACATGGAGCTCAAACGTTTTTACAAGTAGTTGAAAATTCTTGCAATCCAGGTTTTGTTGTAATGGGTCAAAAACTAGGTAAAGAAACCTTAATGAATTATATTCATAATTTTGGTTTTGGAAAGAAAACCGGAATTGATTTGAATGGTGAAAGTAATGGAATTATGTTTAAAATTGAGGATATGGGTCCTGTAGAGCTTGCTACCACTTCATTTGGGCAAGGAATTAGTGTTACGCCAATTCAACAAATAGCAGCAGTATCAGCAGCGATTAATGGTGGGAAACTATATACACCCTATATCGTTGGTAGTATGGCAGAACCTGAAACTGGAAATGCCATTAAGGTAAATAGTCCAAATTTAGTCAGACAAGTTATTAGTGAAGAAACGAGTGAATTAGTAAGGTTTGCTTTAGAAAATGTTGTTGCAAATGGATCTGGACGTAATGCGTATATTGAAAATTATCGAGTTGGAGGAAAAACTGGTACTGCTCAAAAAGTCCAGGATGGTAAATATTTGACTGGTAATTATATTGTATCATTTGTTGGCTTTGCACCTGCTAATGATCCTGAAATTGTTATTTATGTATCAGTTGATAATCCTAAAGGAGTCACTCAATATGGTGGAACGGTAGCTGCGCCGATTGCCAAAAGTGTTTTACAAACTGCAATTGAGGTTCTAGGAATTGAAGCCTCTACTGAAGGTCTAGAAAAAGAATATACCTGGTTAGATGAAAAATATGTAACACTTCCTGATGTTACTGGAATGAGTGTTGATGAAGCAAAGAAGACATTAAAGGGCTTTAAAATTGAATATTCTGGAAATGGTGAAAAAGTTTTATATCAAAGCCCTACTGCTGGATTTTATATTAAAGAATCAGGAACTGTCAAATTAATGCTTGGATGATTTTGCATTTAAAAAGAGGAAAAATTTTAAGTACTATTTCCTCTTTTTTATATTTTTGTTTTTTTCTTCTGAATTTTTAAATGTCAGTTATTTTTTTAATGCTATTATCAAATTCTTTATCCATTAAAAACTCATGAATAATTTCTTCTTTATTCTCTATTGCCATTTCTTCGATTCTATCAACTCGACATTTCTCTGAAATAAGGATTGCTTCTACTTTATTCACTGCCTCTTCTAAAATATCATTTACAACAACATAGTTATATTTATTGATTTCATTAATTTCACGATAAGCAGTTTCAAATCGTCTTACTAACTGCTCATTGGTATTGTTTCCACGCTTTTTTAATCTTTGTTTTAATTCATTCATTGATGGCGGTAAAATAAAGACTAATATGGTTTCTGGTAATTGCTCTTTTACAATTTTAGCTCCATTTACTTCAATCTCTAAAATAACATCTTTGCCTTGGGATAATAAATCTTCAGTAATATCTTTTGGAGTTCCATAATAATTATTATCATAGAAATTATGTTCAAAAATTTCATTATTTTTAATTTTAGTATCAAATTCATCTTTCGTTATAAAATGATATTCTTTGCCATTCGTTTCTCCATCACGCATATTTCTTGATGTATAAGAAACAGATAATACTCTATTTGAATCATTATTTAAAAGTTCTTTTACAACAGTTCCTTTTCCAGCCCCACTAAATCCAGAAATAATTATTAAATTACCACGTTTTTTAGTTTTGATCATCTTTTTTCCCTCCCTTAAGTAGAAACATTGTATCATTTTTTCATATATATTCAAAGAAAAAAGTAAGAAATTCTTACTTTTTAAGCAATCCTTTGTTTTTTCTTATTAAGAAATAACATAATAACAAAATATATGACACTAATCCCTAAAATAATAAGAAGATTTGTAAATATTGTTTGAGTTACTCCTGTTTCTGCTAGAATATCATTATTATTAATAAACCAATATGATGGAAATACTTTACCTATCGTCAAAACAGTTTTGTTCAACATTGATTGTGGAACAAAGGCTCCACAAATGAAGCTGGTTCCTAAAGAAATTACATTTGCAATTCCACTTACCGCTTCTTTCTTCGTCGTGATATTTCCAACTAAGAAAGCTAGACTAAAAGCTGAAATCATGAAGACAAAAGTATTTAAAATTAAGTATAAACCTAATTCAGTAAACATTGCCTCTTTAAACATGATTATTCCTAAAACAATATACATTAACCAAATACAAAAGACTAATAAAAAATTAGAAATAAATAAAATAATATTATATTTAAGTTGTGACATAGCACTAATAATATTTCTTTTGCGGACATTTATTTCTTGGAAAGAAGCTAACGTCATTGACATTACAAATAGACTTAGAGCTAAAATTGTATAATTACTAAAGTTAAAGAAATATCGCATATTATCAATTACATCAACGCTTTGCTTTTGTTCAAAGACAAGTTCGGTTGTTTTTTGCATATCATTTTCTAATGCCGAAACTAGTTCGTCTTCTTTAAATCCTTGTTCTACATAAACTTCTGCATAATTTAAATATTGATTTAATAACATTTCATTAAATGTTGAACTAATGGAATCAGGTACTTTCATCGTCTCTATAATTGGTTTTTGGAGAGCCATTAAATTCTCTGTATAGTTTTCTGGAATAATTAGAATATAATCAACATTTCGAAAAAATAAAGCATCGTTCATTTTTGTATCATTGTCTTCAAGTTCCACTAATTCTGAAACACTTTCAACATACTTTTTAAAAGCTTGAATAAAAGTACTATCTTGGTCATGATTAATGATTGCTACGGTTGTTTTGGAAGCACTAAATTCAGTTGAAATATTACTATTTTGTGTTGCAAAAACGGCAAAGAATAAGAATATAACAGTATACATAATGATAGTCGGCAATGATTTTTTTACAATTTTAAAATAATTTTTAAATACTGTCATATTTTTTCCTCCTTAAAAAGAAATAAGAAATAGTACACATTACTAATGAAAAGATAATTAAAGCTATAACATTCTGAAAATATCTTTCATTTGTCGGATAATAATATAAAGCATATAATCCATCGGTAATCATATTAACCGGATTAATACGTGATAAAACAGGCAAATTTTGATCAATCATATACTTAATATTGGTTGCCATCATTCCTGATAAAAATGACATTAACATTGTAACTGCAATTAAGATTCCAACTTTTCCATTCTCACTTGTTTTAAAGGCTGATCCAATTAAAATTCCAATGGAAATCCCTGAGAGACATCCAAAAAAAGTTAGTAATAAAATTAAACCGATTTGGGATCCAAATTGAATACCTAAGACAAAGATAATATAACCAAGAATTATTAAGACTTCACTATATTGAATAACTAAACTAGCTAGTAGCGAAGCACTCAATCGTTTTAATTTATGAGCACTAGAAATTGTAACTCTTGCTCCTTTAGTCGACATATTAGCCTCGGATTCATTAATTGAAGATACTCCAAACATTCCACCATATAAACATACCATTCCAATTAAAGTATAAAAATAGATTACTGTTAAATCTAAATTAGATTCTTGTTTTGAAACAAAATGTTCTCTAGAAATTGATATTGATTCTAAAAGTTCAATAGGATTTTGATTAGGATTAGATTCCATTAAGTGAGCAATAATCGAACTATTTTGGACATATTGATCCATTACATTTTTCAAAATAGTTGGACCAAAACCATTCTTATTTACATTGACCTTAATGGTATCTTCATAAAGAATATAGCCTTCAATTTCATTTGTTTCTAATAGTTTTTTGGCATCTTCTTCACTCAAATATTGCGTTTCAAAAAGTTGATCTTCACCACTCACTGATAAAGCTTCCATCATTTGTTGAAAATAAAGATCACTTTCATATTCACTTGTTTCAACTACTGCAATTGCAATTGGATCAAATTGTTCTGATGCTGTAATATTTGAAAAAGCCATAAAAAACAAAGTTCCTAAAATAATTGGAAACCCTAATGTCCAAAAAATAACAACTTTATTCTTTAACATTACTTTTAATCGATTCTTAAATAAATGAAAAAACATCAGTCTCGCAACTCCTTACCGGTCAGTTCTAAGAAAACATCATTAAGAGTTGGTTGTTCCGTAAATAAACGTTGATATTCTATTTTATTTTTATTGAGATAATCAATTACTTTATTTAAATTATGATCATTATCACTAAAAGATAAATGTAACAAATTATCTTCATATTCAACTTCTATAATATTTTTAAGCTTTTTAAAATAATCAATATGACTTTCTTCTAAGTCCTTAATTTCAACGGCAACTTTTTCTTTCGTTTGAGTAATATGCTTTAACTCATCATTAGTACCACTGGCAATCACTTCCCCTTTGTCAATAATAATGATTCGATTACAAATAAGTTCTACTTCTTCCATGTAATGAGTCGTATAAATTATCGTTGCCCCTTTTTTATTTAATTCTTTGATACCTTCTAAAATATGATTGCGACTTTGTGGATCTACTGCTACTGTTGGTTCATCTAAAATAATAATTTCTGGTTTATGGGCAATTCCACAAGCAATATTCAATCTTCTAAGTAAACCTCCTGATAATTGTTTTGGATACTTCTTTTGATATTCTGTTAAGCCAACCAATTGAAGCGCATCTTCAATACATTGTTTTCTTGTATTTTTATCAGTAATATATAAACCACAAAAATAATCAATATTATCGCTTACGGTCAATTCATCAAAAACGGCAACATCTTGAAAGACGACTCCTATTTTTTCTTTTAAATGATAAGCATCAGGTTCCATATTTTCACCAAATATTTTGATACTTCCTGATGTATAATTCAACAGTGATAATAAACAACCAATTGTTGTTGATTTACCACTTCCATTAGGTCCAAGCAGCCCTAATATTTCCCCTTTTTTTACTTCAAAAGATAAATTATCTATTGCTTTAAAAGTTTTATAATATTTTGTTAAATTTTTTATTTCTATGACATTTTTCATAAATTCTACCTTTCTCATTATCTAGTATAACAAACAGATTTAGAAATAAAAAGATAAACTTTTGTTAAAATTTCTTAAACAATAAATAATGATAAATGATTAATTTATCTATAATTTATTATTTTGCATATAGTTTAAGGAGGAGATTTCTTATGAAAAGAAAACAAATAGATATTTTGTTATTAGTTACAGTTATTATAATGGCAACGTTTGGTGTTATTATGATTTATTCTGCTAGTAGTATATGGGCGGAATATAAGTTTAATGATCCTTTTAAATTTGCAAAAGCACAAGCAATTTTCTTGATATTTGGAATTATCATGGTATTAGTTCTTTCTAAGATCGATTATACTTTTTATAAGAAAAAAGCGAATTTAATACTTTTTATTTGTTTTGTTTTATTAGTTCTTGTCTTAATCCCAGGAATTGGAACGGTACGTAACGGTAGTCGAAGTTGGTTTGGAATTGGTTCATTGGGAATCCAACCCAGTGAATTTGCTAAAATCGGACTGATTATCTTTGTTTCTAAGTATCTAGCTAATCATCAAAAAAATATGAGGTCGATTAAAAAAGGAGTATTACCAATTCTATTCATAATTATGATCTTTTTTGCTCTTATCATGTTAGAACCCGATTTTGGGACAGCTATGGTAATTATTTTAACTTTGGTTTGTATGATCTTTGTTTCGGGTGTAAAAGTATCCTTCTTTCTTAAAATTGGGTTGATTGGCTTGGTTGGAATTGTTGGATTAATTATTGTTGCTCCTTATCGTATGGCTAGAATAATTTCTTTCCTAAACCCTTGGAGTGATCCTTTGGGGTCTGGATTTCAAATTATTCAAAGTTTATATGCCATTGGTCCAGGCGGGCTTCTTGGTCAAGGTTTTTTAAAAAGTCATCAAAAACATTTTTATTTACCAGAACCGCAGACAGATTTTATCTTTTCTATTATTTGTGAAGAATTCGGAATTATTGGGGTTTTAGCCATTACTTTCTTATTTGGGTTCTTGTTCTATCGTGCTGTTAAGATTGCTATGAAAATGAGTGATCCATTTGCCAAATATTTAACATTTGGTCTCTCTTTTGGAATTAGTATTCAAGCTATTTTAAATCTTTGTGTTGTTATTGGGATTATTCCAGTCACAGGTGTTACTCTCCCTTTCTTCAGTTATGGTGGTTCTTCCCTACTTGTTAGTTTAATTAGCATCGGTATTATTCTAAATATTAGTCGCCATATAAATGAATGATGGTATAATATTCTTAGGGTGATTAAATGACAAAAGGAATAGTAATTGCAGGTTTTGCAGGAATTGGGAAATCTACATTAAGTGAAAAGTATGAAAATATCATTAATTTAGATTCTGTCTTTTTCAAATTCAAAAATGTCGATGGTTTAAGCGAAGAGGAAATTAAAAACATTGAAATAAAAGAAGAAATCCCAAATTGGGAAGCAAATTATATGGAAGAAATTCTAAAAAAAAGAAATCAATATGATATAGTCTTAGTACCATCTCAACCAAGATTATTACCATGGTATGAAAAATATGAAATAGAATACATTCTTTGTTATCCTCACAAAGATTATATAAATGAATATTTCAAAAGATATGAAGAACGAGGTAATAATGAATATTTTATCAATAAAATGAGAAATGGTTATCAAAAGGAATATGAAATATGGAAACAAAAAGAGGTTTTAAAATTTATATTAGAAGAAAATGAATATTTAGAAGATTATTTGTTAAAAAATAATTACGAACTCAAAAAAAGATGATTTATGTTAAAACCATCTTTTTTTATTATAAATAAATCTTTTAAAATTCTTATTCAATTGGAGTTTTTGAATTAATTACAATCGGTTTTGTTTTATTCTTGGACAAAATAATTAATTCAGATAAAATATCTTTTAATATTGGTGTTTTTATTTTTGAAATACTCAATTTACAATAAGATATATCTAATTCATAAGACGCGGCTTGTAAAAGAAATTCTAAACTATCTAATTCTTTTATAAAAAGTGCTTCGGAAGTAATCTGATTCTCATATTCTTCCCATAATTCTAAAAAATCATTTTCAAAACTTAAAGAGCTCAATACTTTTTCTACAGCTTCTTTTTCTATATTGTGTTTTTCGACTGAAGTAATATTATCCATCGGCGTAAAATCCCCAGCATATATTTCTCCTAATTCATGTACTAATGATAATTTTAAACATTTTCCAATATCATAATTTAATTTATATTTTTCAATAATACTCATGCTAAGCAGACCTAATGCAAAAGAATGATCGGCAACCGATTCACATTTATTTATAAATTCCTCTCCGAATTTCAATTTAATAAATCCTTGTCTATAAATATTTTTAAGCTGATTTATTTGGAAATAAAAAGAAATAATGTCATTATTTATTATTTTATCTCCATATTTTTCAAAAGGTGAAACATTTTTTATATAGTTTCCATTTTGTTTATCTTTTAAAATCATTCTTTTCAACGCTTCCTTCTTTGATTAAATATATTGATATTTATTATAATATCACTTTTTTTCGAATAAAAACATCTATTTCTAGATGTTATAACCATACTCCATAAGTAATTGCAGCCATTGCAAGTAAGAATCCCACTACCCAGAATAGTTTTACTATGTCTCGTTCACTCCAACCAAGTTGCTCAAAGTGATGATGCAGTGGAGCCATTTTAAATACCTTTCGCTTAAATTTGGTAATGGCAATGATTTGAATGATACTGGATAATGTTTCAATAACAAATACACCGCCAATTAGAGCTAGTGACAATTCATGTCTAGTTAAAATGGCAATGGTTGCTAGAGCTCCGCCGAGAGACAAACTTCCTAAATCTCCCATGAAAACTTTAGCAGGATGGGTATTAAAAAGCAAGAAGCCCAAAAGAGAACCAACCAAAATAAAGCAGAAGATTGCAATTTCTTGATATCCTTCCATCCACCCTGTATTCCAAGTAATAACTCCGAATGCTAAGAAAGCAATGGCACTAAGACCTCCGCATAATCCATCTAGTCCATCGGTAAAGTTAACTGCATTACTAGTGCCAACAAGTAAAAAGAGAATAAATAAACCAAATGTCCATCCCATTGGAATGTTCATTCCTAATGATGTAATTTTTAAGACTGGGTCTCCTCCATTTTTCATAAAGATATAGAAGAATACTAAGGCAATCACCATTTGGATTAATAATTTTGTTGAAATTCTTAATCCTTGATTATTATGAAATTTTATTTTTAAGTAATCATCTGCAAATCCAAGTAATGTATAAGCAAGAAATACAAATAGTAAAATAATTAAATTCGAACTTATTTCTATGCTTCCTCGAAAATAAAGGATAAGTAATGCGATTAAAACGGGAACAATAAAGATGAATCCCCCCATCGTGGGAGTACCTTCTTTTTTTAAATGTCTTTCTCCGATTAATTTGCTTACATTTTGTCCAAAGTGAAATCTTTTTAAAAGCGGTATAAAGATTAAACCACAAATGATGGATAAAATAAACCCTAACATGATTGCTAAGGCTGTCTTGGCAAGTATTAACATATTGTTCACCTCTTACATATTATAGCAAAATCAAACTGTTTTTATTGCATACAAATCTATTTTTTACATTTAATGGACATAAGCTACACTAAATTATATTCTTTTTTTAGAAATAGATTCAACTTCTCTTATAAAATGATTGTACTTATTTTTTTATGGATTACTAAATAATATCAAAATCACTATAATTATTAAACCATAAATATTATCTTTTTTTATTATATCCATTAATTTAAATAAAATAAATTTATAATATAAAGGCATATTTCTTTTTAAAAAAAAATTGTTGACTCGTTATTTTGTCAACAATTCTATATCCTATTAGGATTAATTTTTCTTATATCCGCATTTATTACAGACAATTTCGTCTTTCTTTTCGACTAATAAATCCTTGCATTCTGGACAACTTTCACCAGTTGGTTTGTACCATGAGGCATAATCACAGTTTGGATATCCACTACAACCATAGAATAGTTTTCCTCTTCTAGTTGGTTTAGCGACAATGTTTTTTCCACATTTTGGACAGTCTGCTAATTTTTCAATTTCACGTTCTTCTTTTTTGATGTATTTGCAAGTGGGATAATTGCTACAAGCAGTGAATTTACCAAAGCGACCATTTCTTATGACAAGATCACTTCCACATTCTGGACAAGTTTCTCCTGTTTTTTCGGCTTCTTTCTTTTCCATACTTTCAAATGCATTTTGGACAAGAGGTTCAAATTCAGTATAGAAATCCTTTAATACTTTTATATTATCTGCATGCGCAGTTGATATTTCATCTAAATCTTTTTCCATATTAGCCGTATATTCAACATTAATGATATTACTGAAACATTCTTGTAATTTATCAGTAGTTTCAATACCAATATCGGTAGGAATGAATTTCTTTTCTTCTAAAGTAACATAATTTCTTTCTTTTAAAGTAGAAATAATAGGAGCATACGTACTTGGTCTCCCAATTCCTAAGTTTTCCATTTCTTTAATTAATGAACTTTCATTATATCTAGGAGGATGTTTGGTAAAATGTTGTAGTTTTTCTATTTTATCAGCATTTAGGATTGTTCCCTCTTGTGTTAAGAAGTCTGGAATAATAACATCTTTGTTTTCTTCATATTCAGCATATACTTTTAAATATCCATCAAATATTAGGATACTTCCTGTCAATTTAAAAATATAATCATTATTATTTAATTGTACAGTTGTTGTTTTACTTAATGAGCTTTGCATTAATGAAGCTAATGCTCTAAAATAAATCAAACTATATAGTTTATATTCATCGGTTGTTAAATATTTTTTAATGCTTTCAGGAGTTCGATAAATACTAGTTGGTCGAATTCCTTCATGAGCATCTTGCATAGTATCGTTTTTCTTACTAACTTTTACAGTTCCAATATATTTTTTACCATAATTTTTTTCAATATATTCTTTTGTTTCTTCAATAAACAATGGAGATAAACGTTCTGAGTCAGTACGCATATAGGTAATAAGTCCGATTGCTTCGCTACCAATTTCAATTCCTTCATATAGCTTTTGAGCAACTCTCATGGTTTTTGTTGGTGCAAAGTTAATTGTAGTCGCAGCCATACGTTGCATTGTTGTTGTTTTGAATGGCGGTTTACTATTTTTCTTGGTATCTTTAGACTCTACTTCTTTGATTGTATAATCTTTTGAAAGATCTTCTAATATTTTGTCGGCTTCTTCTTCATTATTAATTTCTATTTTTTTGTTCTTATATTTTATTAACTCTGCAATATTTTCTTGGAAGTTTGCTTCTATTGTCCAATATTCTACTGGATTAAAGGCATTTATTTCACGTTCACGATCAACGATTAGTTTTAAAGCCACACTTTGAACACGGCCAGCACTTTTTCCTCCAGTTTTTGATTGCATTAACTTACTTAAGCGAAAACCAATAATTCGATCTAAAATTCTTCTTGTTTCTTGACTTTTAACCAAATCAAAATTAATGTCTCTTGGTTCTTCAATTGCTTTTAGAATGACATCTTTGGTGATTTCATGAAATGTTACACGTTTATAATTTTCATCTTTGATATCTAAAGCTTCTTTAAGATGCCAACTAATCGCTTCTCCCTCACGATCGGGGTCAGTAGCAAGATAGATTAAATCACTATCTTTGACATCTTTTTTTAATTCTGAAATCAGTTTCTTCTTTTTTGGAAGTGGAATATAATTAGGTGCAAAATCATTTTCAGTATCTACTCCTAATCCATATTTTCCGCTTGTAGCTAAATCTCTAATGTGTCCCATACTAGAAACTACCTTATAATCACTACCAAGGTAGCCATTGATTGTTTTACTTTTGGCTGGGGATTCCACGATAACTAATTTCTTCATATTATTCCTCCTAATCTTCGTTGTCTTGATTTTCTAATAAATCTCTATGTTTTTCTAATCCTTCATATAAATAATTAAAATAATTTTCTTTTATCGCTAAATTGCTCATTTTTATTCTATTCGTAATATTTAGATTAATTTTTTTTATTTCATCAACTGTATATTCTTGTGAACTCTTGTAGGTGATTTTTGAAGTTGCTGCATCATAAATTGCGATTGGATCTTCCCAAGAACCATCGGCATAGATGACTCTATTTTCATATTCATCTGAAAGTAAATCGCCACCAATATAATATCTTGGATCATAATCTAATCCAAATAGATTTGCTAGCGTTGGTAAAATATTGATGTATGAAGTATACTCTTCATTTTTTTGTCTTCCTAATTCTGTATTATAGATGACAAATGGAGTTCGATCAATCTCATTTCCATCGGTTACATCAAAACCGAAATAATCACTTATGTCACTAGAACTCAATCCATATGGATAATGATCTGCGTATAACACAATAACTGTATCATCTAATGTGCCATCAGCTTTTAAGTTTGCTAGTAATGATCCTAAAGCTAAATCGACTTCTTTTAGTTTTGATAAATATCTTTTTATTTCTTTACTAACATTTAAATCTTTAAATAAATCATAATGAGCATCTCCATAAACCGAACTAGCATAATATGGTTGATGACTTGTTACGGTTGTAATCCATGCCATATATTTATCATAATTATTACTTGCGCTAAAAATTGGATATGATTTGTCAATTAATTCAACATCACTAGGCCATTCCGCATATGTCGATCCGTATTTGATATTTAAATCGTTTACACCATAAAATTTGTTGACATACATATTTGGATGGATTTCACTACGAGTATAATACATATCAGTATAATTATGATAGCTGGTAGTTGAATAGCCAGCATTATTAAATAAATTAAAAATGCTTTGTGGGTAAATATTATCTTTATATAAATTGTAAGTACATGTTCGATAAATCGAAAATTGACTAATTAAACCTCCCATTTCGTTGTTTCCAGTTGAACATGAATTTCTTGGACTATAAGCATTATCCCAAGAATAACCTTCGTTATATAATTTATACATATTTGGAAAATATTCTTCATTAATAAAGATAGTATTAACTGATTCAAGCATAATAACGATTAAGTTTTTATCTTTTAAAATTCCAGTATAATCATTTTCATCATTGATTGCTCTGTTAATAAAATAATCATTTAAAATTTGTTGATTTTTTGTATTACTTGAATCATTAATTAGACTTTGCCAAACTGTATCATCAATATATCTTGTATAGTCAGTTATTTCTTTTTCAGTGATTGGTTCTTCTTTTTCAATAAAATTATTTTCTTCGACTGGAAAGATAAAAGCTTTAATATCTAATAATCCAAAGATTGCAGTTCCAAATTGATTAACACTTACATTTGGGATACTTGGATTTCTAAACAATGATTTATTATCTATTACTTGTAAATCATTTTGCATAAATTTTAAATTTAAAGTGACAATATACAAACCGATAAGTAAAAATAAAAATACTGTGCTGATTCCTCTTTGAATCCAACGAATTTTCTTTTCTTTTTGTTGTTGCTCTTCTAATTTCTGTTCTAATTTTTGTTGTTCTTTTTTGGAAAGTTTCTTTTTTGGTTTTTCTGTTTCTACTTCCTCAATTTTCTTGGTTTTTTTATTAATAATTGGTTTTAAAATAACAAAATGAATAATATAAATTAGTAACGGTATCAGCATTGTATAAAACAAGGGATTAAAACTATCAAAATAATCTTTAATATAGTCAGTCACTGCTCCAAGTTGAGTACTTGCTCCAAGAGAAATAAAGACTCCTAAATAATTTTGAAATCCAGCTTGTGCAATTGCATAAACCGTTGAAATTAAAATCAGAATAATATGAACAGTTCTTTTAATCCAATTCTTTTTTAAAAAAGACAGAAGAATATTTATAAATAAACTTAATATAGCTAATCCTAACATAATTCTAACTATACTCCAATCCAGGATTGGATATGCTAAAAATATTCTAAAAATCGCTTCTATAAAAAACAGAATCGTTGTCAATATTATTGTTTCTTTTAAAATTTCTTTATTGATGTACTTCTTCATTTTCTAATTCACCTTTCATAATTAAATCACGAACTGGTCGATATGTAAACCGATAATTTTGAAGTGGACCATATTTTCTTAGTAATTCTAAATGTCTTTTTGTTGGATATCCTTTATGGTTTTTAAACTCATATTCAGGATGTTTTTTATCCAATTCGTAAAGAATATTATCCCTAGTAACTTTAGCGATAACACTTCCAGCTGCAATACTCAATGAGGTTGCATCGCCATGAATCAAAGCTTGGCATGGAATTCCTATTTCCAATTTCAAAGCATCACTTAAGATATAATCAGGTTTCATTTTTAAATCTTTTATTGCAAGTTGCATTGCTAATTTACTTGCTTGATAAATATTTATCTCATCGATTATTTTCTCATTAACAATTCCAATTCCGATGGCAATAGCCTCTTTCTGTAATTGTTTATAATATATATTACGCTTTTTCTCGCTTAATTGTTTCGAATCATTTAAGCCAGGAAGATTGTAATTTTTAGGCAAGATTACTGCACCTGCAACAACAGGTCCAACAAGTGGTCCTCTTCCTGCTTCATCAACGCCTACAATCGCTTTATAACCTTCTTTATATAATTCTTTTTCATATTTTAATAAATCAACAATTTCTGTTTTCATATCGATCAAATGTTACTCCTTTGATTTTTTCTCCTTTTATATCATTGACAATTTTAGTACTAACTCGTTCATAGTCTACTTCGCCATTTTTTATTGCTCCAATTTTCTTACCAATCATTTCATATACAATTTCAAAGTCTTCTAGATTATCAACACCATACTGTTCTAATAATTTTTCTGGATATAATTCTTTTAATTTTTTTAAAATATGAATCGCAACATCATCAATTGGCAATATTTCTTGTTTGATTGCCGAGAAGGAAGCGAGATTAAAAGCCCCATCTTGATCTTCTAACTTTGGCCATAATATTCCTGGTGTATCTAACAATAAAATGTTTGAAGGTGTTTTTAACCATGATAAGTTTTGAGTCACGCCTGGAATATTGGCAACATTTGCAACTTTTTTACCAGCCATTTTATTAATTAAAGTACTTTTACCAACATTTGGAATGCCAATTACTAATGCACGAATTTCTTTTTCTTTCAAACCTTTTTCTTTCCTGTTTTCTTGTAATCCTATAAACATTTTTTGTGTAGTCTCTATAACCTTTTTATATTCGTTAGATTCATTCATATTTAAGAGAATTACCTTATACCCTTTTTGTTCATAATAAGTTTGCCATTTTTTTGTTTCTTTTAAATCACACAAATCCTTTTTTGTCATGATTAAAATCCGCGGTTTATTTTTAATTAGTTTATCGATGTCTTCAATTTTAGAAGATTTTGGAATTCTTGCATCAATAATTTCATAAACAACATCAATTAATTGGAATTTTTCTTTAATTAATCTTTTCGTTTTAGCCATATGACCAGGATACCAGTTGATTACGCTTTTTTGTATAACTTTTTCATCTTTATTATCATTTTTCATATTTTACTTTCTCCTATAAATTATAATTGCATTTATAACTTAATCTACTACAAAAAATCTCCCATTAGAAATCTTATCAAATAGTATTCCTTTATCTATTAAATGTTGTATCACTGCACCTGCAATAGCAGATAATAAAATTTTCGCTGTTATAGATAAATCATTATTTTGTTCAATCTGTTCGGCTGTCATTTCATTTATATTAAAAGATTTTCCTTTTAGTTCTTCGAAATGTTCTGATAATCCCCATTCAATTTTATAAATATTATCTTTTATTGTTATTTCTATAATTTGATTCATACTTTATTTCTCCTACAAATTACCATTTATTTGATTCCTCTATTAATAAATCAAAATCCGACTTATACAATTTATCTTGTTTGATTTTAAATTTATCATATTCTTTATATGCCAATTCTTGTGCTACTTTTTGAGATATTTTGCCAGCATTTTGTAATATTTCTTTATCATTAAACTGTAAGAAGGCATTCAATTTTTCTATCCAATCTTCCATAGTCATTGCATTATGGTTTTCCGCCTGTTCTTCTGCATAATCTAGATACATTGAAACAATTCTATTTAGATTTTTTAATTCTTTTTCATTTAAATAATTTTTTGCTATATCTACATCATAACGATATATCGGTCCGTCGGGAGAATTTTTCCAATTTGTAAGTCCCATATTATTTTTATTAGAATCAATCCTATTATATATAATTTCTGCAGCAGTATTACCAGTAATAGCAAAATGCAATTTATTCTGCACTGTTTTAAAAAAAGCTTTAGTTATATCCGAATTTTTGTCATAATCAACACTACACAAAGCGTATATATCTGTAATTTTTTGATAAAATCTTCTTTCACTTGAACGAATATTTTTAATTCTTTCAAGCATTTCTTCAAAAAAGTCTTCGCCAAATATATAGTTAGGATTCTTTAATCTTTCATCATCCATTACAAAACCTTTTCTCATATATTCATTTAAAACTTTAGTTGCCCATATTCTAAAATTAGTAGCTTTCTTTGAATTAACACGATATCCTACAGCAATTATAACATTTAAATTATAAAGTTTAGCTCTTCTTCCCCCAGTACTTTCGTCGGAAATTCCGACAGAAGTTTTTTCGTCTAATTCTCCGCTCTTAAAAATATTGCTAATATGTTCAGTAATAGTACTTCTTGAAACACCGAATAATGTAGCAATTAAATCCTGTGTAAGCCATAAATCATTATTAATCAATAGTACACTTACTTTAATATCATCACTTCCATCTTTATAGATTATAAAATCATGGTTAGTAATTTGTATATTATTATCTTTACTCATAAATTGCACCTTCTTTCTTTTTTAATATTTCTTTTTATTGTTATATATTTTTAGATTATTGTAAAGTTTTATTCAATGGTGTAATTACCTTTTCAATTCCTACATAAAATTACCAAAAATTGATATGTTTTTATGATTTTTGGTGGTTTTTTACTGTTTTCAAACAATAATATGCAAGACCAATTCTTCGCAAACCCTTTATTTATAATGATTTAAGTAAGTTATTCAATTAATCGTAATCAATCAGTTGATTACATTTTTTTAACCTCTCCATCTTGCTCACTATTATTCATAAAAATCGCTTCCTTTAATTTAATTATTTTTAAGACTTCCACAGATTATTTCCTATACTTATATCTGCCAGTGATTGCTTTAATACCAACTGCATTTACCCTTTTTACCCATTGATTAACTCATATAAAACCTACTAGTGCTATATTCATTTTTAATTTGGTGTAATTCCCCCAAATTAAAATCTGGATTATTTGTCCCAAAGTCCAATATATTCAATCGTTTTAATTCTTCTAACCCAATCTTTTATTTATAAGGATTTATACTAGGGTTTAAATTAATCGTAATCAACCAGTTGATGTTGGTTTTTGTCGATTGTCTATCAGTATTTTTATTCATTGTTTTCATTTCCTTTATTTGTTACAAAATATCATTTTGTTGAAGATCTTTTAGCAAACATATTGAAAAAGGAGAATCTTTTAAATCTGAAAACTGTGGTACAATTTTAAAACCTATTTTTTTATATAATTTGACCGCATCTTCTAATCTCTCATAAGTGTCTAGAATTAAAGTAGTTGCTCCATTATTTTTTGAAATTTCTTCTGCTATATCAAATAATTTTGTTGCAATACCGTGTTTTCTGTATTCTTTATATACGCAAACGCGACCTATTTCTACAATTCCATCCTTTGGGTTAGTAAATGCTAAACATCCAGCGGGATAATCGCCGTCATACATAATGTATACATTAGTAATTTTTCATTATTCACACAACAATTTGCACCAAGGCTACGTTGCTCAGCTACTATTTCATTATGAATATCATCTAGTTTTTTACATAGTTTAGAAAAATCACTATTATTATTTTCTACTTTTTTTATTTCCATCATTTACATTTCCTCCAATTATCTATATAAATTCTCTAATACGTCCGTAAGTGGCTTATTTGCAGATGTACCATTATTTGCCTTTAACTTTAAATATGGATGGATTTTTCATTTTAATTAAAAAATCTAAGATCCTTATGTTCTTGGATTTTCTTTTATCAATCTTTATAGAAATTAATTCATCTACATCTTCTGGATTTATTTCATTAAGCAGAATATTCTTTGCATTTAGTTATCTTTTCTGCCAATTCTTGAATATTATACTTATTTTTCATCATTATTACCACTTTTACCTACAGAGATTAATTTCCCTTTTTCTTCTTTCTTTAATTCCTTTAAACTCTTTTTTGGCGTTGGTAAATCTTCTGGCATTGTTCCACCAAGTTCTTTAATAGTCTCCCTTACTTTTTTACCAACTTCAAAATGCACATCTTTAGCATTTTCTTCACCCTCAATATTATCATTTACTAACTTTTGCTTAGTTTGATTTATTCTAAATAAATTAGCAACAAGTTCATCTTCATTCATATTGTCTAAAATATCTTCTCTGTAACGGAGTTTTTTTCTTTTGAAGATATCATCAGCGGTTTCTCCATTATATAATCCTTTATATCCTGCATTATGAAACTGAGCCATATTTTTAACTCCAGCCTTTGCTGCAGTTTGCTGTAAAGTATAATTGCCTTGTTTTGTTAATTTTCTTTGATAAAATCTTTTTTCAGTATCAGAAAGCATTTCATATTCTCGTTCGGTAAGTTCTTGTTTTCTAGTCTGCACTGCAAAATAAGTTTGTCCTAATGCAATAACTTCTTTTCTAGGATCACCATTTTGAACAATAAGATAACACGCATATCTTGAGAGACAATAATCCACAACATATTGTATATTTCCATTGCCACCAATTATCGGTTTCCTGACCTCGGGAAAGTGTTCACTTATATTATTATTACTATTACTACAAGCAATTTTTGCTTTTTCTATAACTTTAGTAAAGTTTTCCCATTTGCTATAATTCAAGGCAATTTGCAATTCTCTTGCTTCCCAATACTCATAGCCATGTTCACTTATATGCTTTATATCTTCAAACGTTTTATTATTATAATTATTTTTGTCTATTTCTTTTAATTTGTTCATTTCAGATAGCCTCCTCCCTGATAACAATTTTGATTTTTATCAACTAATCTTACTCAACTCAAAAATTCGAAAAGTTTTTAAGAAAAACCTTTATTTGTTTTTACAACTTATCTAGGTTCAATTATAGAAGGGAGGGTAAAGGTCTGCAATCATCTTTCTAGTTCCTACTATAAAATTAACCAAAATCATTTTATTTCTTTAATTTTTACTTGTTTTTCACCATTTTTTAAGTAGAACATGCAAAATCAAAATTTTCATAATTCCTTTATTTTTAAAGGTTTAAGGAGTGGTTTTTTATTTATTATTAACATTCGATTCTTTTTTTACAATCTATTAATGTATAAATGTCAGCAAGCGCTTCTTTAGTTGTTACTTTAAACGTAACTGGGAATGTAGGTAATCCCATTTCAGTCTTAGCATCACGAATTGTTTTTTTTGTTTTTTCATTCACATCAGCATTTAATACATCAATTCGATTTTTCTCCTTAAACCAAATTGCTACATTAAAGTAACCTTCATAAACATAGAGCCAGTAAAGAGTTTTTTCTTTTCTTGTTCCCCTTGATGATGTCCAAAAATATTGTCCTTTTGCATACCACGATTTATGAGGAGTGTACCATTGCCAGTTTTGTTCCATCTCTAAATCCGACAAGGCTTCTTGAAATGTTTCGTAAACGGCAAAGCTATCTTCTAAAATCTTTTCTAGCACATCACTAGTCGGTATCACATCATGCTCTCTTAATTGTAACCCTTTATTATTGTCCATTTTTACACCTTCTTTAAAAGTTAATTTATTTGAATTTTTTATAACTTTTTTGTTTTGCAATATTTTCTAATACTTAATGTATTGACTTTACTCTTTACTTCCAAATTTAGAAAACGGATATAACACGAAATTGGTTGTTCCTTTAATATTTTCTTTCTTAAAAGGTCCGCTTGCTCTGCTGTCAAGCGATACTTCACGATTATCGCCCATCAGAAAATATTCGTCATTCTCTAGTATTACTTTATCAAAATCTAATGTTTTATTTGTTGCAAATTTATCTTCAATAGCTTCATCATTTATATAAATGATATTATCTTTACACTCGATTGTTTCACCAGGCAATCCATATACTCTTTTAATTAAAGAGTTAGTGGAACTATCGGTTACGACGATATCGTAACGATCGATGCTGGCAAGTTTATTTACAATCATAATTTCACTACCTTCTAAGGTATCTTGCATGCTACTTCCATTTACTCTTACTAAAGTTGCTATATATGTCCTGAATAATACGACGACTACTAATATGATAATATAGGGTGCTAATTCTTTCAGAATTTTCATTTTTTCACTTGCTTTCTCTTTTTCAATTGTATCATAAAATATAAAAGTCAGAATAAGAAATTAGTTTAAATATGTCAAAACTTAAATCATATAAAGAAAAAGAGAAATTTCTTTCTCCTTCTTAGTTTCTTTCTTTTACTTTGTATTCTTTTCTCATTGCTTTGATGAAGTTTAATTTTGCACGGCGAACCATACCTTTTTTAATTACTGTAATTTTATCAATTGTAGGAGCGTTAACTGGGAATACTCTTGTTACACCAATTCCATTACTCTTTTTACGTACTGTAAAAGTTTCAGAAACACTTCCACCTTTTTTAGCAATTACAATTCCTTCAAAAGCTTGGATTCTTTCTTTTTTTCCTTCTTTAACCCAAACATCGACGCGAATGATATCTCCAACTCTAAATTCTGGAAGATCAGTTCTAACATGTTTTTTGTTAATTTTGTCTACTAAATTAGCCATATTGATTTCCTTTCTGTTTATAGGTTTTTACTAATCATAGCACTTGTCTAGCGGATTAAAACCATAAAGATTATAACAAATAATATGTTTAAATGCAATTTAATTTCAATTGTTTCTTATTTTTTTATGAATTTTCTTGCAATTTTGATTCAAATATTTGTAATTGATTCAAATATTCTTGTTTTTTTAGTTCAGAAAGATAAGAATCAAATTTGATTGTAATCTGATTTTTTAGTCTTTCTATTTCATTTAGAGCCATTCTAATATCACTGCGATTGTTTTCATCTGGATTATCTAAAATATCTTTAACAATTTTACCTATTCTTGTACAATGATATCTTAATTGTTTTTCAATTGTAAAAATTATTAATTCTGAATCATAAAGATGTAGCGATGTAATTTCTATACAATTTGGATATGTCGTTTGTTTTGAATTTAAATTAAAACTAGATTCTGAATCACGTTCTATTATTTTTAAATTATTAGTTTCTCTTTTTAAAGTATATTGAAACATGCTATCACCTATTCGAGCAAGTCGCTACGATTTTTTTCTGTATTTATTAGTTGTTGTTCTTTTCTCCATTTTTTGATTTCCGCATGATTTCCGCTTAATAATACATCTGGTACTTTCATCCCCAAAAATTCAGCTGGTTTTGTATAAGTTGGATAGTCCAAAAGAGCTTCAGTAAAAGAATCATTTTTAGAAGAATTTTCTTTAATGACGCCTGGAAGTAATCTTACAATACTATCTGCAATAATCATAGAAGGCAATTCGCCTCCAGTTAAGACATAATCACCAATGCTAATTTCTAAATCAACAAATGATCTAATTCGTTCATCAAATCCTTCATAATGACCGCATATAAGGATAATGTGTTTATATTTTGCGAGTTCAATTGCTGTTTTTTGTTTGTAAGGAACTCCTTGTGGCGTCATTAATAGAACAAGTGAATCCTTTGTTTTTATTGCTTTCAGAGCTTCATAAATTGGTTCTGGTCTTAATACCATTCCTCCACCTCCACCATAAGGAGTATCATCTACTTGTTGATGATTTAGATATGAATAGTCTCTAAAGTTAATCAAATTTATTTTTACTAAGTTATTTTGAATTGCTCTTTTTATAATTGATTCATTTAAAAATCCTGTAAACATAGAAGGAAATAATGTTAAGATATCTATTTTCATATAATTAGTTCCTTTGCATTTGTTGTTTTTATTTCTTTAATTTGAATATTTACTTCTTTAATAAAGAAATTATTAAATGGTATCATAAAATCTTTTTCAGCTTTAATTTTTAGAATTAAACCGGTTTTATTTGATAATAAATCATTTACGATTCCAAGACACTTTTCTTCTTCAATAATTTTACAGCCTATTAAATCTTGATATAAGTATTCATTTGTTTTTAATTGTAAATCTTCTCTTTTGATGAAAACAAATTGACCTTTATATTCTAATACTTCATTAATATTAGTTATAGATTCAAATAAAACCATATCATAGTTTTTATGTTTTCTATATATTTTGATTAGATGCGGTTCTTTATTTTTTCCAATATATAAAGTAAACCCGGGCTTAAATATTTTTTCTTTTTTATCAAAATCACTTATAATCCTAAGTTCGCCTTTGATGCCATGTGTATTTACTATTTTTCCAATCGTTATCATATTATCGACCTACTTCATACATTATAATACTTGCACTTATTGCAGCGTTTAATGATTCACAATTTTCATTCATGGGAATATAAATTGCATTCTTTATTTTCTCTTTAATGCTTGATTGAATTCCTTTTCCTTCATTACCAATGATAATTGCAACTTTATCCATAAATTCAATATTCTTGACATTAACGCCGTTTTCAACATCAGTTTTAAATATTTGATAATCAGTCATTTTAGCAAGATAGTCTAAAAGCTCAGCTCGAATGATATTTATGTGAAATAACATGCCTTCAGTTGCTCTGATTACTTTCTCATTATATAAATCAACAGAATCCGTACTCATAATAATGGTATCAAAATGAAAGGCAACTGCACTTCTAATCATTGTTCCTAAATTTCCTGGATCTTGTATCTGATCTAATATTAATACTTTATTGCCAATTTCTTTTTCTTCTAATTTCTTACAAACAGCAATTATCTTTGAAGGAGTATTTTGTTTTGAAAGTTTTGCCATAATCCGTTTTGATACTAAATGAATAGTAATATTTTGTTCTTCTATTTCTTCTATGCTAATAATTTCTTGAATAATATTATATTTTTTAGCTTCATTGATTAAATGTTTATCTTCAATTAAGAATAAATTTGTTTCATCACGATATTTTTTTTCGTGAAGTTTCATCCATTCTTTTACTTTTTTATTATCTAAACTTTCTATCATAGGGATCCTCTCAATCTTTTTCTTGCATCCTTGTATTTTGGATAATATTTTTCAACATAATCCCAGAATTTGGAACTGTGATTTGCTTCATAGAAGTGACATAATTCATGAATAATAACATAATCCAGTAAATCTAAATCTTTTTTTATTAATTCGCTATTTAAGGTTATAGTATTATTGCCTCGATTACATACACCCCATCGAGTTTTCATTTTGCGGATTTTTAAATCAAAAAATGGAATATTATTAAAATATGGTAAAATTCGTTCTATTTCTGATTTAAAAACTCGTTCTGTTTCTTTTTTAGTAAATCGATCTAACATGGTTTGATCTTTTGCAATAATATGATCGTTGTTAAATTCCACCTTTTTAATTGAATCAATAAATTTCGGTTCATATTTGCGGCCTAAGTACCAATAAAAATCATCATATTTTTCTTCTTTTTTTATTGAATCAAGCATTTTTAAAAGTGCTTTTTTATTTTTCTCAATGATTTTAATAATTTCTTTTTGACTGACCCATCGATGACAAGTCACCACTAAAATATTTGGTTTTTGAAATCTCATGTAGACATTTTTATTGTTTTTATAAATAACCTCAATCACTATTTCTTCTTCATCTAATTGATAAATCATAGTATCACCTATTTTGTTTTTTCTTTTTGTGTTATTTTTATTTGCATTTCATTTTCTTCAATTATATCATTTAGTTTATAGTATAGTTCGGAATAAATCATAATTTGGTCCTTGGTATTATCACTATATTTTGAATTTTTAATAAATTCTTTTACTATGTTTTCTTCATCTAAAACTATAGAATATATATAATATTTTTCGATAATACTTTCTTTTGGCAAATCTTTCTTTTTAAGTTTTGATAAAAGACTAAAATAATTCTTTATTTCTTGCCACTTTAAGTAATCATGTCTTCCTTTTTTTGATTTCTTTTTTAAAGATAAAGTATAAAATAAATAAATAATTGAAATTGGTAAAATCAAATAACATAAAATAAAATTCATATTATAGTAGACAGCTATAAAGAATTCTAAAACCGCTAAGATAAACATTAAGACGGCACTTACGATTGCAACACCACTTGATTCAAAAAACTTTTGCCGCAATCCATCTTTATGTGCACATAATAACCAATCATTAATATCTTCATAAAATTGTTCAAAGGTCTTTTTATTCAACGCATATTTTCTTATTTGTGATAATGTAACTTTCTTTTGGTTTCCAATCTTATGAAATAAGATATCTAATAAATAATCTTCTGTATCATTTGTAAGTTTATTATTTAGATAAGTAAATCTATAATCAATTCTTCCTGTTTTTGTTTTGATTTTTTTGACTTCAATATTATTTTTAGAACAAAGATTTAATAAAGAAGCATTAAAGGTATTTTTTTTAATGTCTTTATGTACTAAAAAATCTACTAGTTCAATATTATAATCATAAATAAGATCAGGTTGAATCTTTTTATCGATTTTTACTTTATGCTCTTTATGAAATCGAAAATAAACATAAATCCAGAGAACAAAGATAATTCCTAAATAAGTAATGGAACTAGAAGTAATAGATTGAATCATTAAGTTAGTTACTTTTCGCTCCGCATTCACATCTTTATTATTTTTGATTTCAAATTTTAAGATTTCCTCTAAAGCTTTTTGTTTTGATTCTCTTAAATCTTTTGCTGTTATTTGTGCTTTAGAAAATAACACTCGAATATCAATCGTTGAATTCTTTGATATCTTTTTCATGGAAGCACTAATCAATATATTATCTTGCGTTTCTATATTGCTATTAATATCTCCATGCGTCCAAAAGTATAATTCACTATCTTTTTTTGGTAGAGAAATATTTATCATTAACTCTTCGATAGGATAGCCAAAATTTTTATTTATAAATGTCCAGTATAATTCTGCAACATCCTCATGCATGACAACAGCTTTTTCTATTTCATAAGAAAACAAGAACATGATAGTGTTGCCATCATTTGGATAATATAAAGTGTATTCTCTTCCTCCAGATATATATTCTAAGTAATAATTTCCTTTTGTCGCTTTGTTCTCATTTAAAACTTGAATCATTTCTGTATATACAAGATCAAAAGAATCAAAACTAATTATTTCTTCTGCTTCTAAAATTTTAGTATATACTCTTACATTTTTAATATTTTCAGCATTGTAAATGCTACTATTGGTGAAATTAATATTGCCTAATTCATAATCTTTTAATTTTAAATTTTGGTATTCTAACTTTTTTTGAAAATAACTAAAATTTCCAGATATTACAATAAGTTCTTGGACTTTCAAATTTCCTTTTTCAGTAACTGTAGCATCAATATAGTAATTTTTTACGTTATATTGATTGGTGTCTGCAAAAACTGAAAATGGGAATAGAAGAAAGATTAAAATAGTTAAGGATGCAAAGATTGTTTTTTTCATTTAATCACCAATTTTTTAGATTTTTATTTAACTTATATTTCTACTAT
>Ga0153938_1000134_pt1 | contig 27973 bp, 34 predicted proteins | sample TSNY022MetaG_FD_104740 | JGI IMG/M metagenome (GOLD analysis project Ga0153938, IMG submission 104740) | Attine ant fungus gardens microbial communities from New Jersey, USA - TSNJ022 MetaG | ecosystem: Host-associated > Fungi > Mycelium > Unclassified | place: USA:New Jersey: Brendan T. Byrne... | reverse complement strand
CATCCTGAGGAGGACCCGTGCTGACAGGCTTGAGAAAGAAAACGGGGTGGTTCCGGGCAGCTGACGCACCCGCAAGCGCGGTGGTCATAACCGTCTTCCCGACATTTGTATTAGCACCAAATATTTGGTGGATTCGTAGGTTCTTGAATAGTGATGACATGTAGTCTCCACTACAACATGCCCAGGAGTGATTCCTATTGAAAACTCATTATTAGATAAGACATGTCAAGCGTTACGCGAAATCGAATCTTGTTCACACAGATCGTCTCTTTACCTATGATGAACCTCTAAGTCCCCATCTCGCTGTGAGGCTACAAGCGACCAAAGGAAGCAACGTAAAGGTATGATTACCTTCCTTCACATAATACAGTAACGTGACCGGCATAGATTCCGTCGGATGAAGCCATTATCAGTTCAATTGCCAATCGCATCAAACAATATGCTGAACAGAACTATCAATATGCACATGCCTATATAGAAACAGCTGGAGGTGAGGAAATGTTGGCGGTACCCCAGATTAGGTAAATTCAGTGTTTCGGCGACTAATCTGTTGCTACAGGTGTGCACAGTCCATCTCTTTCTGGAACGTCCCAAGCAGATTGTTATAGACCATTGTTCCTACCGACTGTTCTGATCGGGGACTCAAAGTTAGGAGGAATTTCTTCAACCATCTCATCATATGAGTCGCTCCTTCTGCGAGGCTACATTCTTGATGCCGTTCTCCTCTTCCGCGAAAACTATTATCGTAATTGGGAATATTTGGAGCAATACTTTGCCGAGAAGGGTGTCCCTCTTTTTGCTGTTGATCCTCCGCCGCTTCGATTTTCTGACCCATTTGCTGATCGAGCATCCACTCAACAATATTACGATAATCTGATAAAGGATGTTTCATCAAGCGGAGTCAATGCCGCCCTCGATCATCTCGACCAGTGTCATTCAAAGCGTATACAAGAGCTCGTGTCTATGCCCAAGCGTACCCTTGACACGATCTGGTGGCCCTTTGTTCAACACGGCTTATCAAATTCGGAAAACGACGTCACTGTCATCGATAGTGCTCATTCAGATTTCTTCAGCGTCTATAGACCTCAAGGGGACAAAAACAAATCTATTCTAACACCAGAATTTGATGGATCAGCATCGTGGTGGACTCAGACTGTGGGCCACGCTCATCCTTTCCTTACTCTGGCTGCGGCCAGAGCAAGTGGACGTTACGGACACGTGATGTTTCCTCAAGCTACCCACCTTCCTGCCCTCAATCTAGCAGAGAGGCTGGTGCAAGATGGGCCAGGTAAAGGATGGGCGTCCCGCGCTTTCTATTCCGATAATGGATCCACAGGGATGGAGGTGGCGATCAAGATGGCCCTTCGTGCCTACTGCGTCAGAAATAATGTAGGCGACGACAAGAAGCAGTTGGGTGTGCTTGGGTTGAATGGGAGCTACCATGGAGATACAATCGGTGCTATGGATGCCTGTGCAGAAGGTGTATATTCCTGTGAATGGCACGACGCTAAGGGTTTTTGGTTTGATCCCCCTTCCGTGGGCATCACCAACGGGCAACCTGCCATTGACCTGCCACGAGGATTGTCTGCTCTTGTCGGTGAAGAAGTTGCTCAAGCCCCCTCCTTGTCTTGGATATATGATGTCGAGTCCCGCCTCAGGAGCTCGTTAGCTGAGACATATTGTACTTACATCCAGGATCAATTGAGGTTTCTCGAAATTCGAGGTCAAAAATTCGGTGCCCTTGTCCTTGAACCCCTCGTAATGGGCGCTGGAGGCATGATATTCGTGGATCCCCTTTTCCAGAGGATCATGATCGACGTTGTCCGCTCACAGGCAGGAGACGGGCAATTGTCGGGATGGAAGGGTCTCCCCGTCATCTTCGACGAGGTGTTCGTCGGCTTGCATCGTATAGGCATGGAAAGCACTGGTCCATTATTAGGGGTGCACCCAGATATCTCAGTAAATGCTAAGATCCTTACAGGAGGTTTGGTTCCACTTGCCATCACGCTGGCATCGGAATCGATTTTTGAAGCATTTTTGGGGGATAACAAAGCTTCTGCCCTTCTTCATGGACACTCATATACTGCACACGCCATTGGTTGTGAAGTTGCTAACGAAACAATGAAGATAATGCAAACATTAAAGTCAAGTCAAGCATGGAAAGATGCGCGAGCCATGTGGTCACAAGATGAATCTCCCAAAGCTGCATGGAGTTTTTGGAATCCCGGCTTTGTATATGCGGTTTCGCAGCTGCCAGTTGTGAAGACGACAATGGCACTGGGGACCCTGTTAGTAATTAGACTGCAAAGTGACTCAGAGGCAGGTGTGTCAGAGCGACTAGATGATGGAGTTATATTAATGTCTTGTCAGGTTACACGTCCATGTCTGCACAGGCTACTTTTACTCCCTTACGGGGATGTATCACCAACGCTGACAGTACTCCGAACGCCCCCACTGGCGCTCCTTTTACAACTCATTACCGAACTCTTGGCGAGGTTGCATACTTCATAACCAGCTTAAACACCCACCCCTCCATAGTGAGATCTCTCGAAGACAAGATCTGGCACATCTTGAACGGAGCATGATGCAATGTCTTCGGGTATTTCATCCATTCTCGCCACCTTGTTCGGAATAACTAACCAAACGACCATAGGGTCGTCTATGTAATCTATTCGACACAAAAGATTTGGATAAATGTCTTGAACTTGTCTCGGTGAGCAGTTGGAGGTTAGTTGCAGTATCGTCGGCGCTTGTACTGCATGCGCTTTGTGGGGTTGGATAGTATCACTACCTTGATTCTCTCTTATGCTCTTTCTCTGACTTGCTCAGAAGCAGAACTACTAACAGCGCTCCTTTAGTTGGTTGTACAGTTCCTTCATTCACTTTCCTCCTGTCTATGGAGAAATTTGTATATTTAAAATCTTGCATGTATTTACAGTCACTTTTTTCTCATGCGTGGAAGGCTCTATTTGGTGTGAGAATATACAGAATTATGTTTAACCAAGATGCTGCGAGCACCAATGATAGTGTGCATTACTGTCTCATGTTCAAATGTATCGTGAACTCAATGCTAGTTAAATACACCTTCAACATATTTGAATTCTGATGTTATGAATGCACGATATCAAACAGAGTTATGAGGATGCTAGACGGCCTGTGATCACGTGTATACAATACGATTTGAATTGAGATAAAAATGATGATCCATGAGTAAGCCTTCACGGTGATTCCTCTATGATAATCCAGACGATCAGCTGCGCCAATATTGGGCAAGGTCATGGATCCTGTCGAGTACTACTGTGAGATAAGATGTCTCATTGAGTAAAGCTTCGAAATGTTTGATGGCATCTTCTTCCGTAAGGTCAAGCCTGAATTTTTCTTGTATCTGTTCATGCACATCACGGTGTTTTATATCCGGGATATTGGCATCCACCATAAGCGCCACCAAGTTCAGAATGAGATTAGCGCTCTTGCGAAGGATGGTAAAAGCAGTGAAACAGAAGTTCTTGAAGCGGGCATAATGTGGAGATTGCGCACCACCCATACCATCTACCATTTCTTTACAAACTTTGACTGGAGGCGGGAAGGGCTTTGGATCCCTGCCCAAGATGTAACCGAAATCAACTGAAAACGATGTTGATTACTGACGATGAGCTGCTCCAAGGGACTGAACCAACCATGGAAGAAATGCCCATCTGGTGCCACTAATAAATTGTCAAGATGTCGGTCCCCAACGCCAAGAAGATATGTCACAACACAATATCCCGCTGGCAGAGGCCATTAGCTTTTACGGCTCTTGTTGATACGCCAACTTACCACAACTTCGAACGAAGGTATCAATCACATTGGGCTCGACACCCGAGGTTCCGATACTTCCCTCATCTGGGTTATGCACTCGCATGTAATTCAGTAGATTCCCATGTTCGCTTACGATAGCTGCAATTGTCTTGCTTGGCACAAACTGCGCCATGCCTTGAAGGGGGCCAGTAGCAAGAACAGGATAAGGGCTCAGTTTGAGGTCCAAGTTCTCCTTGCGTAATAGTCGGTCCATCAGGGTAATAAGCTGAATCACAAGCTGATCTTGTCGCATATCATCTCCATCTTTAAAGATAATTGGAAATTCGGATCCATCTGAGCATTGAAAGTACAGAAGCAGTGGGAAAAGGTTGGATTTGAAGACTGATGATTTATCGGGTATGATTCCTGTCACCTCAATTTTAGCATTGAGGGGCAACGGGAGCGGTGCCACTGAGGACAAAGTGGGACGCAGATCAGCAAGGAGAGAGCGAAGTCGTTCGATTTTCTTTGGCCGAGGGTCCTTTGAAGTTCGTAATTCACGTGCTCGTCTTGCCAGTGTCTCTACTAGAAGACCTTGTCTTCTCATAACCTCGCGGCGCTCTGAACCACCTTCCGACTAGATTGATCATCAGCTCATCAGGGAATTCGTGGTTGACCAACAGAGGTACCTCCAAAATCTTGTTCATGAACTTGAATACGACACGACCATACATCTTAGCTGTGACCTTGTCCTCCAGGGCCACTTCTACCATAAGATACCAGTAGAGACGGTTCCCCAAGATTGGATTCTGTACGCCCCTCGTGATGAGGAAGTCAGTCAAGCCGCTGTCCTCATAGGAGATAGCATTGGTAGCTGAGCGAGAAGATCTCTGGTCATTGACGGCGCTTTCGAATTTGAGTGCCTGCACGAGTTGGAGGAGGTAAAGGAGGAGCTCCTACAACAAACGTATCAGCACTGCGACAATGATATGGTATGCATGGAAGCTCACATCGTCATCGGCACGGCTCAGCTGTTTGACGGCAAAGGCTCTTACTCTCGAGTCGACAGTACTGGGTGCGAGAAGCTCAAGTGCATCATCAATGTCAATTTCAGTCCACATTGGAAGCAGCTCCTCCACCGCCTGCTTTACTTCAAAAGAGTCCCGCCAAGTGACAGCCTTGAGAAATTTGGTAAGGCCACGTTTATCGCGGGCTAAATAGAATCGAAATTTCCAAACGAGATCTTTCTCTTCTGAAGTGAGCTGTTGGCTCGGGGAGTAGTTCAGGATGACCTAGAAAAGTACCACTAAGTCTCTGAGAAAAGAAAATCGGAAATTTCTTACCCCCAGCTCATCCCTTATTTTCGCGTTCGGCTTCAGTTCTCTATCATAAGGACTACCCCTGTGGCTACGAACGAGGCGCCTGTGCTTGTCTTCCACAGGATTATCGTGAACGATGTCAGGATCGATAACATTCCACAGGGTTAGATCATTGTTAATATTGTATAACAGGTTTGCCGTTGTTAGTTGGGACGGAACGGTAATTGTATGTGTAGTAGCTGTGATAGGATGGTTACTGGTTTCCTGAAGATATAGATCAGGGTTGAAACCCTAGTCCTCGTGTGACACCTACTGGTTCGCTAAAAATCATAGGAAAATCAAAACGAGGTAGGTCAATGTAAAGAAAAAGGTTTTCTGATTTCTCTGTCTCGGCCTAACAACGAACGTCAAACACGTAGCTGATGTTCTATAAATCAACATACGGCATGTATTTCCTCCATTTTCCTGAACGTAAGCTTGTCAAGCCAGTCTGACTTTGGAAGATCACCCCGCTCATATTTCTTCACGAGCTGGAAACTAGATGTGAAAAAGAGCTAAACCGGAGATGAGATCATGATACCTTCTCAAGCCTCCCCATTTCATCTTGTGCTTCCATTTTGCTTGGGGTTGTCGTATCAACACTGCCATCGGCTTCAATGTCTGACCACAGCAACAATCTGTGTTTTCCACGGCGCAGGGTCCTGACAGCCAAAACTAAGTGAGCAAGGGGCTTGCAATGAAAAGTAAATTTACCATTTCTTCCCAAATAATCTGAAGGTAGAGCCCCCAACAGGGATTGCTGAACGAGGCCCACCAGTGTCCCAGACGGTGAATGTCAACTGCGAACTTAGGGGGAGGTCACAATATCGTATGGGGAGGGTAATCCATTCATTCCACCTGGTGCGCAAGTTTGAGCTGACCGTTCATGCTGCAGTGGGAATTTAGATTACGTATATGTGTTTTTGAATGCTTTGAAGGAGGTACGAAACGGAATTGTTAAAGGTTTGTTGTCTGCAATTAGTTGGCAGGTGACATAGAGATCCGAGAGTGACCTTGCAGTTCATTCAGATAAAAAAACTCTGATAAATAAAGGAGGGACCGACGAAGATTGCACACCACAAACCCTGAGCTCTGGGTTGTCCAAGATTTCGGTAGCCGTGCGCAATTTTCTGACGCCCTCGAGCTGAGATCTGCGACTCAGTGAGTAATATATGCTTAGGTCAGATATGCCATACATTCTGAAAGTCACCGGAAGCTTAATATCGCAAAGTTTAGCAAAAGTAAAGTCGTCTCGACTATCTTTGTCCATAGCGTCAAAAAATGTAGAAACTCATATTGAAGCATATCACAAAGTCCATTGACACTCACTTACTTACATAATGCTCACATAACAAACTTTGTAAGTTTTGCAGATTACCACGGATCGAGCACTGTGTGACAAATTGATGAAACAAAAAGAGATTCTGTAAATCATGTGGGTAATGAAGAGCTTGTGATCATCATCGAATCCGTGAGTTAGTCGTTGTCAGAGCAGAACTTAGCCCGAGATATACAGATGGCTGTTGCTAGCTAATCATAAAGTCATCGCTGCGATGCTAAGGACTAGACAGATCAGCCATAGTGCACAAGGATACTCCAAAATACTGATTCCAGAATTCCTGGGAGCGTATTATAGATGGAGATTTGAACATATAACAGAATAAGACTTGCCGAAGGGGCGTGGTACTTGAAGTGGGCGCGGCCGTCGGCGACAGAGCTGAAGTAGATCTGCTACTGACACCGTTGTTTCCAACCAGTCCTTGCGGATTGAAAGCTAGGGTGGTATTACTCTGCAAAGCCCAGTGCAATCCGCCTAGAACATGAGTCAAGAAATTTTCATCCTTGAAAGAAGGCTCGTGTCCGGTTAAATGATTTCAAAGGATAATCTAGCCCCACCTGCCACGTTTCAATCAGATGGCCAAGGCCTGTGTAGAAACTGCGACCAGCTGGGTGATCCTGGTCAACACCACTACCGTGTTCCTGATACCATGCTTTGAATTATCTCGTAAGCGACCGTGGTCGTTGATATTTTGAGGTCCACATACCAATAGGGTGGGGTGTTCCCTGATCAAAATTTCTAACACCATCATCTTTACCGATATGAGAGCTGATAGAGGAAGTAGACAATCTGCGCTTACCGAAGTAACTGGATTCATTGGCCGTAAGTACAACAATGGCCCCGACAGAGCGAGGATCAGACTTGAAATTATATCTAACATCTGCTCAGGGCAATAGTAAAAAAGTGAACAAAGATCACTTGCATTTCATCCGTCACTTTCCATTCAGCTGGAAGCTCTACAGTGCTTGGATGGCTGGGGCCGACGACATCTATAGTCTAAGCAAATAAGCCTGGAAGTTGAACGGTGAAAGAACACATACAGCATTTTGCAATTCTGGGTGGTAATCAAAGTAGGCTCCTGCTCGAGGTTGGACGGAGAGGTTGGTGAAAAACGGCCTGATAACTCACCGATTTCCCTTCCATAAAACAATGTCGTACGTAGACAGTCGCTAGCAGAGTGAAATGCTACGAAATTTCCGCCTTTATTTAAATAGTTGTGAAATGCGGTCTTTCCTGAATCGTCCAAAACTGGCAACTCCTAAGGTACAAACAACCAAACCGGGACCTCCATACAGACCTTCTCCCGTGTTGCTCAGAAAGACGAGTCCATCATACTTTTGCAGATTATCGTCTGTGAATAGGGATTGGTCCTCGGTCTGGTCAAAAATGACATTGATGGTCGACGAATGAGACTTTAAGGCTTCGATGGCAGTAGGGATAGAATCATGTCGAAATTCGATTGTTCGTGAAAAGATAAGAACACGTGCTATAGAGCTTTCTGCTGATTCGACGTTAGATACCGAAAAGCAAACGATGAGAGCCAATGTCGACCATAACCTAAAAGAAGGTCAGAACAAGCATGCAGAAGATACAACCTGAGAGGCTTTACATGTTTCATATGCTGTCCGGCGTCGGCCAGCTGTTTCGTTATACGATGGGTTCAAATATAGTTTAATTAGTGTTGGAGTCATCGCAACCATAAAAGGTAGTTGGGATTCGAGCATGACTCTTTTAGGCGGCGTACTTGTTCAATTACAAGATTCAATTTCAAGGATTCGATTATTTCATCCCATATGGGCAACCTCAGCAACGACTCAGCATAGTATTATATTGTGTGTAGTATATGTGTGTTTGATTACTGTGATCGGTGTGAGGAATGAACCAGAGAGAAGCATCCACAAGAAATCTAGAGAACACCGGGAAAGCACGTGGAAGTATGGTGAAGGTTGGGGTTGTTGAAATCGTCTAAAGGAGAACCAATGTGATCATTGATGCTGACAATCAGCCTGATGATCCCCAAATTCGTCGCCATCCTCCTCATCCTCATCTAGCCAGTCATCTTCATCACCCTCGCCGAACTGATATGGGAAACCTTGGTCAAAGAAATTTGGACCAGCTGGATACGAGCGAGAACGCACTTCAGCCAAGTCTGTCTCCTCAAACTCAAGATCATCCACTATGCTAGGAAGAGGTTGAATATCATCCTTTTTGGGTGGAAGCAGAGATTCTAGTGCCTGAAAGTACAGGCAGGTGAGCCGTCGATGGAATCTCACAGGACCTCCGGTTCCTTACCTGTCTGTTGACAGCGCTGAACCAAGTATCATCTGGCATCTCAAAGGAGAGGACAACATATAAATCACCCATTTCATCAGGATGTTTGTGTACGGGCATTCCTTCACCTCTCAAAACAATTGTCTGGTCTGGTTTGATGATCTTTCCCAATGGACTTGACACCTTGATGCCGCGACCGTCCAAATGAGTTACAAGAACACGAGAAAAGCCCAGCAATGCCTCCGAAAGAGTAATTTTGACCCGGGTTAGAAGGTCATTACCAGATCGCTCAAAGGAATCATGGGACTTGGCATTAAGCTGGATAATAACATCACCTGCAGGTACGTCCAGCTATGCCACTGGTCAACGTCAGAAATTAGAGAGATCTGATTCATCACAAACCTCTTGATCACCAGCGCCGGCAAGAACTATCCTCTGTCCATCTGTCATCCCTCTCTCAATGAAAATCTCTTGTCGAACTTTCTCCTTCACAGTTTTGCTTCCTTTACACTTCTTACACCTTGGGTTTATGATTAGAAACAATTTTGTACACGATCAATTACATACCTATCTTTCTCCTTTAACATCACTCCCGCGCCCTTGCACTCTCGGCACTGTGCCCTCGACGTAGCAAGTTGATTCGTAGCAATCTGTTGACAACTCTTCATCAGAGTTTTCTCCGTGTATTCCTCAGGGAGGGGCTTACTTGCGTCTGCACAAATTCCCATCCCTTCCCCGAACATTTGAAACACGATTTGGGTTTAGCACTGCCTTTGGCTCCAGATCTAGACATTGACTCGACTCGGGTGTCACGAAGTCTGGACAAGAAGACACACCCTTTGCATGTCGAACATATGATTTCCTTCTCCATGCACAGCTTCACGGGCTTTCCATTAAATAAATCTTCTAGTGTAACGTCGTAAGGAACAGTGGTGTCCTCGCCTTTTCTGCGTTTCGGCCCTGGTCCGAAGTTGTAACTAAAGGTCGGACCGCTTCCAGAGCCAAAAAATTGTTCGAAGAGCTCATCCAGGCCAGTAGCCTCTGTGCCTTGCCCAGATAGTCCTTCCATTCCATGAGTGTCGTAGACGTGTCGCGTTTGTGAATCACTCAATATTTCATAACTGGGCACCCGTTAATTGATACTGATGCTGATGCCAACAAGGATGCACATACGCTGCGCCTATTTCTTGGAATTTAACCCCAGCCGCTGGATTATTAATATTTTTGTCCTAGTGAGCGGACAAAGAACAGTTGCAGCTAAAGAAATGGGGGCCAAAGTTGTAGGCTCACAGGATGATGTTCCATAGCCTATACATTAAGTTAGTAGAGTGAATCAGAATCAACAGAACGCGAACCTTTTTCCGGTAGGCTTTTTTTATTTCAGCTATCATCAATTGGAATGAGATTCATACCAGGATACGGAAATTGTATAGCCACCTTCACTTGCATCTGGTGCAACACCAAGAAGGTCGTAGAGCTCTGTATCAATCGTCACTGTGAAGTTTCAGAAATTTCCCTGAAATAGGCGAATAAAACCTCAAGACTTACTTTTCAATGTGAGTCAATCTACGCAGAGGAAGAACAGGAAGAGGAAAGTATTTGCAAACACCCTCAGAGGGTGTACAGCCTGTATGAGGGAATTTTGTAATCGGAGTTCGAAAAAACTATAATACTTTCACCTCCTTTCTTCGTTTTCCTGTTTTCTAAATCTCTAAGGTGAGCTAAAGTTTCCTTCTCATTCGCTATCTTGCATGATGTATCAAAAATTATCTACATTGTCCAACACGAGGAGACTCGTGGATGACGAAAAAAGCTACTGATTTTCCTCTCATGTTACATTTTCTAATATCTCTCTTCTACTAGGCAAATCGGATGGGCTTTTGGCACTGTATGTGGAACAGCTCTCCCTTATATTATTTCTATCCTCAAAAATTCAATTCTTTGAATCGTTCCCTCATGTATCTGAATGAAGCTCAACATGAATTTCTACTTTGATGCTGCCAAAATTTTAGATCGTCTGGATGCGAAGCAAGGTTCCATCAAGGGCATTATTTCCACCTTTCCGGAAAGGGGTAGGAAGAGGACCGCTGCGTTGATCATTGAAACTCTCAAATGTGTGTTCCCAGCCTTGTCGCCTGTTCAAATGAACACTGGAACCTGGGCCGACAGACAAAACTGCCTTGATAGAAGTCATTCAGAAATCACAATTGCTCAAGCAAGAACGGAAAATTAAGTCCCCAAATCTCGCTTTGGTCCTCGTTCATGACTTGCTGCTCGCTGGAGGAATGCAGGCTGGAGATGGTGCTATCAAGCAAGCCATCTTACGTCACAAAACGAGGCTTAATGCAGAACTTAACCAATTGAAAATCAGACAGGGAGCTGTGAAAAATTCTGATCTGGTACAAGAAGTATCTATCAACACCTGTGAGCGATTGTCTGTATTTCACTTCTTGGTATCGCTTAACTCCTGGATCCAGCAAAGATACCTCGTTACATCCGCATCAATACAAAGCTTTGGACTACCGATGAGGCTGCTGAGTATTTCATGAATAAGGGCTTTTCAGTCGGTGATCCTATGGTATCAAGGTCTGCCAGTTTTTCGTCTATTATACTCGCACGTTTCGAGGACAATTCTTCGAGACAGCACTTCCTTCGCTCGGGACAATCACATTCCCGATCTTCTCGTATTTCCTCCTCAGATTTCGTTCCAGGACGATCCTGCGTATATTTTTGGCAAGATCATCCTTCAAGATAAAGCCTCCTGTTTTCCAGCTTTGATTCTTTCTCCTCCCGCCCACGACAAAGCCGTTGTCATAGATGCTACAGCAGCCCCGGGAAATAAGACATCACATTTGTGTGCTCTTATGGAGGGCAAAGGCAAGGTATGTTCGCTGTTCAGATCCTTGATCCGTACATGAAACCGGTGTTAATTGTTTTCACCAGCTTTATGCGTTTGAACGGGATCGCAAACGGTTTAAAACACTGAAAATGATGCTCCAGAAGGCTGCTTGCGATAACGTGGAGCCGCTTAATGTCGACTTCCTTACGATTGACCCATTTGATTCTCGATTTAGCTTGGTTACCCATGTGTAAGTTACCCTCCTCTATTCATGCTCTGCCTTTCTACGCTCTCCAGGCTTTTGGACCCATCTTGTAGTGGTTCGGGTATAGTCAACCGCCTTGATCACCTCCTTGGCACCGGTAGTTATCACTCCCTCTGCTAAGTCCTTTCTCTCAATTAATTTGACGAGGAAAGAGCATGGCAATGAAGATGCAGATGCGAAACGACTCAACAATCTTGCTTCATTTCAGCTCAAAATGATCAGGCATGCGATGCGATGTATGTGCTTCATTCAGTTCTTCCCTTGTCATTTTCTTTGATTTTTTTTACATTCAGTCCCCAGTGCTCAGAAAATAGTTTACTCAACATGCAGTATACATGCCATCGAGAATGAACATGTCATCTCATCCGCTTTGGAATCTGAAGAAGCCGCGGTGGCCGGATTCATCTTGGCTTCTTGCCAGGAGGTACTTCCAACATGGCAGCGGCGAGGTTACCGCAATGAGATGAGAAAGGGTGCGACTTTCGCAATAAAAGGGCATTGCAATATTTATCTCACGTATACATATATCATCTTCAGGCGACCCAATGGCGGTCATTCGTTGTCTCCCAGGAGAAGATGCTACTAACGGGTTCTTCGTTGCTTGTTTTGTCAAAAAGTCTCTCAAGAAGAGACGCATAACACAACTGCAAGATGATGTACAAAATCAACGGAGGAAGAAATCCAAAACCGAGTAGGATGACTCAGGATCAATACAGACATGTATTCTGTGGAACCACATCCGAAAATGAGAGACATACAGTGAGAATGAGCTGTATCAGATTCAATGAATAGTTAGTTATATGAACTGGCCTAACCCTTCAACCGAACGCAAAGACGAAAGCTTCGTTCGACTCGAACGGTAACCTATCAAGTAAGTGCGAAAAGCCTGGAGGAATTAGGGCAGAGTCGAAAAAACCTGTGCTAGTGAGGTTATGGGAAACTTTAGTGCTGATAAGCTATTACTGTGGTAGGGTCATGCATGTGTTCAGCTCTGCTGTTGCTGAGCATATTGGCCTTGGTAGTAGGAGGCGTAACTGGAATAGTCTTGAGATTGTTGATAACCACCCTGCTGATAACCAGCCCAGGCGTTTCCACCTGCACCATAGCCTGGATAGCCTGCACCATATGCCTGGGGAGGGCGATAACCCTGCTGGTTTGTTGTGGCCGGTTGTTGCCAATTTTCGGGACGACGCCAAGGAGGAATATTAGAACCACCTGCTGTGATATCATGACCCATACCAGGACCACTCCAAGACTTGCCTCCCTCGGCTCCTCCACCGGTGCCTTCACCTAACTCAGCCATCAAGCTCGCATACTCGGAGTCAAAGCCTCTCATTTGCTGAGGTGGCGGCGGTGGCGCATTAGGATCTTTGTTGACTGTGCAATCCCTCGCCATGTGCCCAGCACTACCACAGATACGACAGATGATGTTAGCAGTGAAATTTCGTTGTTCTGGGCAATCATATTTCCGATGACCAACACCACCACAATTCTGGCAAATTTGATTTTCGTCATCCCGGAGAGTACCATTTAAAGCCGCAAGTTCCCGGAGCTGGTTGCGCTTGTGATCATTTTGACCTTCTGGTGTAGAAGCCGCCTGAAATTTCATGAGGTTTCTGAAATGAAAAGGTAAAAAGAACACTCACAGTTTCAATGACTTTGTTGATTAGCTTGACACAAGCTGCTACCTTATCCTCAGAATCAGCGATAACCAAGCAATGAAGGTCCTCCTCGGCATCCTCAGCGTATTGATCAGGCCTAGCCTTCCCTTCCTTGACGCTGCCTTTACCACGGATGCTAATCTTAGCACCACTATCACGTTCCATTTTCTTGAGACTGTTGCCACGAGGACCAACTAACAAGCCGAAAAAATTGATCTCTGGAAACTCTTTGACAGGAATATAAACTTTCTCGGAGGGCCTCTGGGATCGTTTTTGTTGATGGTACTCTACTGGTGGACGGAAATTAGGATCATTCTTCATGGCACGATCCACGAGCTTGATGCGCTCATCTTCTAGCTTTTTGCGATATCTGACTTCGCGAGTATTAGTCCTACGGCCATGAGCGTCATAGGTAGGTGGAGGAGATGGAGACCTGATTTGGATCAAAATTAGTTAGTATATGCTGCAAAGGTAGCAGTACAACAAGACACAATACCTCTCGCGTTCAGGAGGAATGTAATCGTTGAGCCTGAGTTTGCGATTGATTTCCTCTAGCCTTAGATGAATGGCATAAACGTCAAGCTGCGCTTGAGAAACTCCAGCAGAATTAATCGCAGTTGGTAGACCAGGTATATCGGTTTTGGCTTCGCCCCAGCGACTGCGCCGCTTACGCGGAGCGTTGGGATCAACTAAAGCAAGCAAGAAACAGTAACAGGTCAGGGTTAGTATCAAGTCAGTGCTCATGCAGCTCTTTCCGTGTCCATAACTTCAAACAGCTGCGTCAACTCGTTACAACAGCGCGGACCACCAAAACTTGCCAAAATAGTGAGAATGTCAACCAGCCTTGAGCTTACCTTTTGGATCCCCTGTATTTGGCGATTCTTCTCGCCCCCGTTTCCCCGGACTATCTGTATCCTGCTCACGTTGACGCGGATACACGGAAGAAGAGGGTTGTGCAAGTTGGGGGGGAAGGACCTCATCCACATGTACAGGTCCAAAACGGCGACGCTGACCAAGAGGAACTAAAAAATTTTCAGCGATGGTATGAAGATGAAGACAGTTGGACGCTGACCGTCATTTGTGCCGGTTATTTGTTTTGTTGCGGGTCTCCACATGGCTCATAGACAAGAAATATAAGGTAATATCAGAGAATCGTGATGGTTGTGGTATGAAGGCAAGGGGCGCAAGTTCCAACTCCGACGATTACTCATCTGACGGGTCCGCTGACAGATTGGTCAAACTCATCGCAATATTATTATTGTCAATGTCTAATAAGCGTAGTGCAGATGGTAAGGCGTCCCATAATGCTCAGGGGCGAGGATTTATAGCACCGACAGACCCAGCATATCCGTCCAAGAGGCCCCGCAAAAACAACGACCATGGCGAATATATCGACGTAGACAATGAAAATGACGTGATACCACCATCTCCTCCTGACACAGCTATCGTGCCTCGTGGTGCTACCATCAACTTTACTGCCCTTACACGAAAATTAGCTGAGGCAAAACGGAAGGACAAAGACGTCTTGAACCTTAGTTCTCTCGAGGTTCACCGCCAGCAGCAAGATACTTTGGTTTCGCACATCTTCAACGAGCAGGATTTCTCATGGCTACATCTCAAAGTTGACCATGCCTCACGACCGCTTTGGATTAGCCCAGATGATGGGCACATCATTCTAGAAGCCTTTTCACCCATCGCAGAGCAAGCACAGGATTTTTTGACAGCCATTAGCGAGCCGGTCAGCAGGTATGTTGAGGTTCGATGCCTAGTAGGGTATGAGCATTGTCATCCATGCACTGCAGACCTGCTTTCATCCACGAATACAAATTGACTTCCTATTCGTTATACGCCGCCGTTTCAGTTGGACTGCAAACGGAGGATATCATTGATGTTCGTCTGACATTTTCTCAAGTTTGATGACCACTCATCGGATCTCCTAAAGGTATTGAACCGACTGTCGAAAGTTCCCGTGCCAGACAGTATCACATCATTCATAAGAGAACGTACGCTAAGTTATGGGAAGGTCAAACTGGTCCTGAAGCACAACAAGTACTATGTGGAATCGAGTCATCCAGAGACCCTTCAACTTCTTCTAAAAGATCGAATTATTCGTGAAGCTAGGCTTTTTTCTATACAGCAAGACAACAGTATCAAGGCAACGACATTTACAACTTCAAAGGCTCCGGTCAAGGGTAATCTTGTGATTCCTGGCACCAAAGAGGCGAAGAAGGATGAAGTCGTGCCCGGAAAGACGCTCTCATCTACCACCACTAACTCGTCTGATGCAAATCTATTCACATCCGTAGTCGGTGTCGAGTCAGGTGTGTATTGGGTCATTGGTCTGTTCCTTGACTTCATCGCCCTTTAGATGAAATTGATGAAGACGATGATAATGTCCATGCTTTTGAAATTCACGACTCAAAGATCGATGTTGGTTTTCTCCCAATACCATTGGGTAGGATTGCTCATTGATTCGCAGGAAGTTAAGAAACGTTGCAATGAGCTTGAATATCCCATGTTGGAGGAGTACGATTTCAGAAATGATACCGTGAATGCTAATTTAGACATCGACCTTAAACCTGCTACTGTTATCCGGCCATATCAGGAAACGAGTTTGAGCAAGATGTTTGGCAACGGGTTCGTCAAAATCTCCCTCGTCTCTGTCCAGATTATTTTCTGAAGGATTATCCAGCCGTGCGCGGTCAGGCATCATCGTGCTACCGTGTGGTGCTGGCAAGACATTGGTCGGGATTACTGCAGCATGCACTATCAAAAAATCTTGCCTCGTGTTGTGTACATCCTCGTAAGTATCTATATCATAGAAGGCTCAGCGTCTTGACTTCCCTCAAAAGGGTCTCAGTCATGCAATGGAAACAACAGTTCATGCAGTGGTCAAATATCACTGATCGCCAAATTGCTGTGTTCACGGCGGACCAGAAGGAGAAGGCAAGCTGAATGATGTGATCCTCGTGTATCTTCATTCAACTCTATTTCCTAGTTCGCCGGAGACAGCGGCATTGTTGTATCTACGTATTCTATGGTTGCAAACACCCACAATCGGTCCCATGAATCTAAGAAAATGATGGAATTTTTGACCTCTCGGGAGTGGGGATTCATTCTCCTTGACGAAGTCCATGTCGTACCTGCAGCCATGTTTCGTCGGGTGGTGACTACAATCAAGGCTCATTCTAAACTTGGCCTGACTGGCAAGTCGTCTATCCGGTTAACATCAAATCAAGCACTAATTTAGAGACAGCTACCCTTGTTCGGGAAGATGACAAGATTGCAGATCTGAATTACATGATTGGACCGAAGCTATATGAAGCCAATTGGATGTAAGTTTTTTTTCCTTTTTTTGCTCTTCTCATGGGCACGACCCTGAATCTTCTCACACTTGTATCTCAATATCGTGATCTCTATATTGATCACATGATATGCTAAATTGTTTATCATCGATATAGGGATCTTGCCGCAAAAGGCCATATCGCCAATGTTCAGGTATCCATTCCATGCACCTGCTTGTGCTCGGACTCAACCTTCAACAGTGTGCTGAAGTATGGTGTCCTATGACCCCTGAGTTCTATGGTCAATATCTTCGAGAACAATCGAGAAAGCGGATGTTGTTGTACTGCATGAATCCTAATAAGTTTCAGGCTTGCCAATTTCTAATTAAATACCATGAAGATCGGGGTGACAAGGTCATTGTCTTTTCCGACAATGTATATGCCTTAGAAGTATGTTGACCTCCACTGGAGTATTCTACTATTAATGTGACATTCAAGGCGTATGCAAGGCGCCTCAACAAACTGTATATTCACGGAGGCACGGGACAGGTTGAGCGAATGCGGATTTTGTCTCACTTCCAACATAGTCCCAAGGTCAACACCATCTTTTTATCCAAAGTACGGTTTTCCTAATGTTTCAAACATCTTTATGCTGATCCCTGATGTCAGGTTGGTGACACATCCATCGATTTGCCTGAGGCTACCTGCCTTATTCAGATCTCTTCGCACTTTGGATCACGACGACAAGAAGCCCAGCGACTCGGTAAATCGCTGTCATCTTCGCATTTGTCTCAGTCCCTGATTGACCATCTCTACAGGTCGGATCTTGCGTGCCAAAAGACGCAACGACGAAGGTTTTAATGCCTTCTTTTACTCCCTTGTATCGAAAGATACCCAGGAAATGTACTACAGCACCAAGCGTCAGCAATTCCTTATAGATCAAGGCTATGCATTCAAGGTTATCACCCACCTTGATGGGCTCACCAACATGCCCGACCTTGTGTATAAAACAAGAGATGAACAAATCGAACTATTACAATCTGTGCTTCTTGCAAATGAAAGTGAAGCGGAACTAGGGTCTGACATTCGTGCATCAGAAGGTGATCTTGCTGGCACCGTTACATCAAAAGATTTCGGGCCAACGAGGTTCCCTGCTGCCCATAGGACGGCAGGCTCACTCAGTGCCTTGAGTGGAGCACAACATATGTCCTATATTGAACAGAACAAGTCGGCTAACAAGAAACTGACAAAAGAGGTGGTTCCGCGCCACAAGCTATTTGCTAGACGCGAAAAGGACAAGGCGGCAGCTCGGAAGGAGGCCCGAAATCTCGGTCGAGGCTAAAAACTGGATTCCACCCCTCATCGGCAGAACCCAGCATGAGGCTTGCGAAAGACTTGATAACTACATAATTGTTCCTACCTCGTATCTGTATTGACGAGTTACTGGCTGCCGTAATACACACCCACCTGACATGCATAAAGTAGCAGCCGAGAAAGCTCCCCATTAGTCCACTAGCCTGAAGCGCTCCTGAAGCGGTCTTCAAATGCAGCGAAATGACCGGAATTCATGACCGGAAATTGGTCTTTTCGATTTTCAGGATTATGGCTTGGGTCGATCGGGTTCCTCAGTCCGGAATATGTGCATGACCCACCGATCTCCCTCCTTGCTGGTCCGCTTATATACATTCCGATCCTGGATCAACCATTTCCTGCGTGCCCCATCCACTCTCCTTCTCTCCGATGCCCTCCAAGCGGGGTCGCAAAAGAAACGACAATCTTGCTCCCAGCCGTGCTCGGGATAACCAGCGTAAGTACCGCTCACTGTGTCGACTCCAGTTGGAGGTATGTTTTTTTCCTCTTGCATACTGGCTCTGGGTCGCCAATGATCTCCCGCTGACCAGAATATTCCATTTGTCTCAGAAATTAGAGGAACGAGTCGACATACTCGAAAGAGAGAATCATCACCTTAGAAGGCTCCTCAATTTTCCCTACTCAGCCAGACCAGCACTGGGCAGGGGCCCAACGGGCCGGGACAGACCAATGAATTCTAACAGCCAAATCTGCATCCCGAGTCGGGATTCCTTAAATATGGACACATCACGTACCATTGATGTTTCGGTGTCTTCTGTGGCTTCGTTGCGAAAATATGGTGCTTGCTCATCACGGGAAAATGGTAGTCCGCTTCAAGGGCATCACCACTTAGACGAACGGCTGCGTACAAATTCCTCGTATCACTCCCCAATTGTGGCGTCTTCATCCCTCAAGCCTTCGCACCCTCCCTACCTTGACCCGTTGACTACTTCATCTCCTCGGAATTCATTTTCTCAAAATTCAACATCCAACGACGTACATATCACCAGCACAGTGCATTCTAATTTCTCCGACCGTCTCTTACCACACAATTATAGTGAGCAGGATCCACGATATCGCAACCATCTTTTAAGGTCCTATACCCCGCCTCCATTTGAAGCTCAGCACCATGGCGATTTACATTGTCAAAGACCGTCATCTGCTGCTTCTCTACCTCAGTTTCGACATCAGCTACCGCAGCACCCCACAGACCCCCCAGTCTCATATGCTCTGGCTCCTCGACGACAGGGTATTACTGACTCTCACGGTTTTCACATGCCACAAAACTGTCATACGTCTCTTGAACTGTCTGAGATTCAAGACCATCGTTCGCCACCAGCCCGATACTCAGGACTCACTCAGAATCAAGATGATGTAAGCTCGACGCCATCACTTGTGAATTATTTCTATTGGTCGGATAGTTTCAACCATCATCCGATACCGTAAAATTGTATCATCCTTACTTTATTGCCCGCCCTGACGAGCACTTGCTCTTGGCCAAGGTCTCCTTTCATTGCTTTCTGAGACCTGTATCTTTTATCCTAATAATTTCATGGTTTACGTGCCAACATACTCAAAAGTGTACAGCAAGTATAGTAACCTCAAGTATGTCTTCTGACATCTTACTCTATCATACATTCATCAAACTTCGTTAATCTTGGCTTCATAAATCGGATCAAATGCCGTGAGCGGAATTTGATAGAGCCCGATTTTACGCATTCTGCATCTACATACTAAAAACTATCACCACGTGCTCACACCGTTATGATCGAAATCACTTGTGACAATGTTACAGAAGTACCAAAAATACGATGAATGTAAGACAAAAGCATATCTTTATGAGAACACCCATGCACAATTCCGTCATCAAATCTTCGTGACCAGATTGCACCAGTCAACTCGACCCTCCGCACCGTACTTGCGCTCTAGCCATTCGTTCGCTGTCCGGAAGTGTTTGTTGCCAATAAAGCCACGATTAGCTGAAAATGGCGAAGGATGCTAACATGACCATGAATCCTATTTTGTATGTTATTCAGGACAGACAAGAGCTTACAGCACTTTTCAAAATAAGATGTTTTGTCTGAAAGATGGTATTCGTCTTTGCCTCGAAATAAACATCTGAGATTGACTCACTGTGTTCAGTTTCTCAACTCTTTTTGCTGCCCATGCTCCCCATGCAAGGAAAACAACTCCACGGCCAATGCCGTTTGAATCAGAGCCTTCAGTCATGCCGGAAATGTTCGCGCCACCGTACCGATCAACCACATCGACAACTTTGTCAGTAAATTTTTCCCAACCCCGGTTGGAATGAGATCCTGCATCTCCTGCGCGGACAGTGAGGCAGGTATTCAACAAGAGAACACCGTTGGATGCCCAGGCAGTTAAATTGCTGAATAAAATTAAGTTCACAAGTCTGAGGTTTGATGAGGAGCTGCCTACCCATGCTTTGGGGCCTCGAATTCCGGATATTCAATTTTCAATTCCTGGTAGATCTGATTCCTGGTAAGTCCATTTTGGCTGAAAGTATGAAGCAAGTAACAGACGTTTCTTAGTGATGGGGGAGCCGGTACACCTAAGGGAACGGAAAAACAGAATCCTTTCATTTTCATTTATCAGCGGCATGATGCGAGATCAGGATGATGCGATTCACCATGTGCTTGTCCTGCCCCGTGATATGGATCTCGAGGCCTCAGATTAGAGTCGTTCAACCCACCAGAGAAGTCGACTTTACCTTGACCTATAATAACGACCTTGATTTTCCCGAGGGGGGTCTTTGACCATGCGTATATGTCCTTCGCTGAGACGAAGCTAAGTACGAAGCAATTTGAAAGTTGCGATTACACACCAGGTGGGTACACTTTGCAAGTCTTGGGTGTGTCGTTCGGGCCCCGTACACCTTCTTCCCAGAGAAAACGTTTCAGAGAAATGAAATAGTCCTTCGTGATTTCGCCTTTCAATAATTTGAGCCTACAGAGATCCATAAATACGAGTTTACCACAGGCTTAAAACTACCGACCAGCTTCTACCCAAGGACTCACATTCCAGCTGTAACAATCGTTGTTGTTCTTCATTCAAGGAATTTCGGAATTCGGACAGTGAAAAGGGTATGGCATTGAGCTTCTGCAATCCAGAAGGTTTCGGAGCTGCGACAGCGATCTTGGTGCTCGTAGAAACGCCATCAGAGTCGGATAATTTTGCTTTTTTGGGAGCTCCAGTTGTTTTTTTTGGCCCAAAAAACATATCGTCAATCGTGCGCTGACGTTTGTTAGAGGCTTTCTTCTGCTCTTGGCTATGTCCCGGTTGTGAAGACTGGGGTGCGCTTTGTTCGTCGTCCTCAGCAATCTTATAGTTAGTATCAATGTCCTCTAGAAAGACAGTTTCTGTCTCTTTAACAGGATAAGACATAGCTAAAACACGCGTGCAGTGCAGATTCCTATTACAAAGCAGGACGCGTACTAGCTTTCTTATGCACAGTTTAAATTCCTGCTGGCACATGACTAGAGAAGTTATTTTAGACCTCAGGCCAATACTAGAAGTTGGGCGATTCGTTTTTCCTTCTAATTATCAAACTGCCTCGGTCAACTTCGTCACCTTCTCCGCCGTCCAAGAGACGTATTGAACCACGGAAGCACACTCTGGTTGGATCCAGGTCTCGTCAACGTCGGTCAAACTTGAACACTGCTCATGGATGTAGTGATCAAAAGGCAATATTGGACTGGAGCACAAGTTACCAGGCTGGCTCATCGAGGTATGTCAGAGGGATCGAATATATGGAGGCTGTATTATATACCATCTTTCTAGTTCTGCCTCAGGTAGTTCTGACGATGAAACGGAGGATGAGATGTCGGATTTCTCGCGAGGCAGATCAGCGTCGCTCAAACCTCGAATGGATCAAACCACAAGACTCGTCAAAAGGATTCCTGTGCAGCGGCAAGGGTCTCGAACAGGGTCGTCAGGAGATTCTACGAGTGATGCCATGAACCTCACTACCAACAGTCCTTCCTTCAATGGATCACGCTCATCAGCATCTGCTCGCCAACCTATCCACCTCCTTGCTTCTAGAACTCGCCGTCATGCTTCCCCTATGAATTCAGAGGTCATGAAACAAAGGACCTCTGGTCCTCTCACTCTTTTCCCTGCATTCTTGGACTTTCGGTTGCGTTTCCCCCTCACTTCATCGGCATTTACCATTACCATGGATTTGCGTGAGCTTGGTGAATCTGTACTTCTTCTGGGTGCCTTGGTTCTTGCGGTATCGTATCTAGAGTCGTTCCCTGAAGCCGATTTTTTTCCTAAAGCAATGTTTGACGTACGATATTGGTTGACCACTGGTGAGTACCTGACCTCTTGTTGAATTCCTTGACTCAAATATGCATACAAGAAATGTATTATCTCTGTTTCGCATCGTGTCTATACTATGCCTGGATCCATTCATCTCTGTCTAGAGATTCTCCGCAGTTTGTCAAGGAACAATCCGCACGGTCAGCATTCCCGATGACCACGGCTAAACCGCCTTCACCCCGTATATGCGAAAACCGCGAGAACAAGTATGTCAACAAGAGTACTTTTGGTTATGTCTGGATGTCGGTTCCGAAAAACTACCGGTGCGTTACCTTGGGAGCTTCCGAACTATTTTTGCCTACTGGAATTCAGGGCTTCCTCTGACGATGGTATTTTCACGGGATTATTACTCAGTCCATTGATTGCATTGGCACTCCTGATTAACACCTCCCGGCTTTTGACATCCCACCCATACAAGGCGACTCTTCCCTCGGGCTGGATCATTGAGGCGCCCAAAGAGCTTTATAACCTGCAGGGGTCATATGCCGCATCTCAAGCTCTTTTTCTTGCACGGTACTCTCTTGTCAATCTGAGCACGTTGTGTTCATCTATTCTGCTGCTCCACATTTGTGCGTCATGGTGGTTCGAATGGCGGTACTCAAAATTACCAGGAGCTGGGGATGGTGAGAGGACATCAGTTCCACGGAATGAAGGCCGTCGGATGTGGTATTATACTCTGTTCGCTACTGCCGTCGGTCTCGCGGTCACCATGACAAGGTTCGTGCTCCAAGAACGCGGTATTGGAATTTGGCAGCGTAAGACACCATCAGTCGCTCAATCGAACACTTCTGAATGAAGCTTGTTTGCAGATCTCACCATTTTTGAGACATTGGTCGCATCTGTATTTTTTCAATTTTGTCTTTATATGGCATTGCGCATGGCACATCGAGGCTTTACCCTTGGCGAACTCGGGCTGGTGTGTTTTGGAGGAACGGCCCTTTGCCTGGAGTTTCTGAATTTAACAATAGCCGGAGTGAGTGTTACTCAAATCCTCTTCATGTTTTATATTGACGAGGATAGTTATGGCCGGTCACCACCGCCTTCATTCGAACATACCGCCTACCTACTCCCCTGCTCACATTCCAAGTCGCATTGGTAGTGGGGTCACTTCTGACGGGATTTTTACTTTCGCCATTCCTCATCCTCTCGCGCAATTTTGCTAAACGGCCTGCGCATCGATTCCGATTACCCCAGGAAAATCAAGCAAAGGAGCGCAATCGACGTTATGCTGCTTTGGGATTTTATGCTGGTGCAGTGGTTATCATATGTAGTCTGATCGGGCTGTGGACAAAGTGGCTGCTTGATAATCGCGATCCATGGTTTTGGGTGTTAAATCGAATTCTAGAGGGAAAAAAGAAGTGGCATCGTCCTGCATTACTCGTATATTGGGGCCTCCTGGGATGTCTGAGTGTCGCAGGTTGGAACCGACAGTTAGCGAGATCGAGAAAGCTAAGACCACGTACTATCATGGCTGAATATGTCATGTCGGCGTCGATCTTACAGGACTCCAATACTTCACAGACCAGCGATATTCCGACTTCCGCAGTACAATCGTTGCAGTCCTCTGCGGGTGCTTTGGGAGTGACATTCCCGAATCTGCCTAGCCTTCCAAATCTGCCTAATGGTGTCAATGTAGCAAATGTCGCGACGGATCTACTGGATGCTGCAGATAAGCATGTTCCCACGCTCAAGGTGAATGCTAGGAGAAAGTTTTTCCATGGACTCGCTGTTGTCATGTTCATCCCCGGTGTCGCAAATGATGTGAGTGGAGCAAACTGGTTTTTATGTTTGGTATTGATTTTTGGATGAAAAGCCGGCATTTACACATCTCTCATTTAGTGTTGCATTTGCACTCTTTATCTTTGCGGAGTACATAAGATATTTCGCAATTTATCCGTTCGGTGTCGCGGTTCACCTGTTTATGAATGAGTTTCTCGATGACAGAGATGGGGGAACTGCAATTCTGAGCCATTTCTATTTATTGACAGGGTGTGCAGGCTCTCTGTGGCTAGAAGGGTGTGTCTCCAACTCCCCGTCATCTTGTCATCAATAGCAGCTCAAATACATCCCAGGCCTACCTGTCTATTACAGTTCACAGGCATACTCGCCTTGGGTGTCGGTGACACATTGGTACGTTTATCCAATATGGGCGACATGCTGTCAGATTAAATATTCGGCCATAGGCGTCCGTGGTAGGCAAGCGAGTGGGAGTCCATCGGTGGTCGCCCACGACGATGAAGACAGTGGAAGGCTCTCTGGTGTTTGTTGGCTCTATTGTGTTATCGGCGTGGGCGCTCCGTCTTGCAGGATTGGTGGAGTCATTCTCGGTATGTTTCTGGCCTGGTGAGAATAAATTAAAGTTAATGACGGGGACACAGACTGTGCGCTATCTGACGGGCGTCGTGGTTTCTGCGCTATTAGAGGCGCTTTCAAATCAGAACGACAACTTGACCTTGCCCTTATATATGTGGAGCGCACTAGTGCTTGCTAATCCCTGATGGCTCGTAGTCACTCGCCTGATACTAATACTGTACATGTACATATAATGCCTGAAGAGGGGGTCAGGGTCCAAACAAAGAGTAGGGTTAGGAAGCCGATGCAAAGAAGCTAAGAAGCCAGTGACGAAATGTCAGAAACGGGTCGATGTTGACCTCGAGGAAAGTGACGTCATTGTTCCCAGAGAGTTGATGATGTTTGGGGTGCAGAGCAGATAGATTCGGTTCATATTTTTACCCTACCATCCTCCTCCTCCTCCATTTTTCCCACCGTGCCGTGTTTTTGAGTGAGTTCCCGACCCCTGTCAGAGACATTGTCGCCCCAGCACTCACAACAACCATTGAGCTGACACTAATTCTGTAACACTATTTGTATTTACATTTCCAACCGGGCTTTCATATATGGACTCTTTTTCCGCTCCTCCACCACCCGAGTGTCTTGCCAGCGGGTCTTTGGCACTTGATATAATGCCTCAGCCTGCACAGGACCGACGATCGACTGTTTTTACTCAACGACCGGCCAAGAAGGTTACCCGGTCTCCAACCGCTCCCACCGAGGATGTCGTGTTGCTTCCTGCTGACCATTCAAGTCAACCTTACCGAGGTGGAGAAAATGATGTTTCTCATGTAGATTCGATTGTCTTTCCGTCAACAGTGAATGACCTTGCTGAGTTCCCGAGCCCGACACCGACACGAGATACCGATGAACCAGTGAATTCTCTATTACCTTGTCCTAGTCGTTGTATGTAAACTTCCCTCCTTTACAGCTTATAGTCGTTCAGGAGAGATCATTTTGTTTACTTCCAGCATCGTTGTCCATGTCATATCCTCCTACACAGGAGTCGTCTCCACGACATCTAGCCACTGAAACACGAGGTTTACCGGAGTATACACATCTAGACTGGCCGGGTTTCATACATACTTATGTGCATGGGCGTTGGGATCCTCATAGAACACCCCAGCGTCCACGGTCGACAGTACAGGTTGCTGAGATGCCCAAAGTTCCGAGTATGGATTATCTGAAATACGATCACTCTGAAATAACTACATCAACCGAAGTTTTCGACACACCTGTCACCAATGTATCCTCCCCTTCGTCCACTGCAGAATCTCCTGCTCTTCTATTCGATGGCCTAACTGAAAACCTCGAGCATGACCAGTCCCTCATTGCTTCCAGCAACGGAATCTCTCAGGAATCACAGGCTCTTCAGAAGTCAACCTTCCTCTCTTTCTCCAATCATACCTCAGCCCTCAAATTTCGTGCTCCTCGACCCATAGCGCCCCTCACATTATCGCCATATCGCCTTCGCAGTTCTTTTTCCAGTGGTACTTCCGTTCCAGGTGACAATCTCCCTCCTATGACAACAGCTACGAACGCAGAATTACAAACAACAGTGGCAACAATGCGTTGGGCAGCTGCAAAGGTTGATATTTCTCCCCTGGCACTTCCTTCTCCCGAGCATGAGCTGGCTGATCCAATGCGAGGGATCACTGCCACCATCCCAAGAGCTCACCCAGTAGATAGTTATTCCGATCCTTCCTTGATGCCAGGTGTATCTCGTCGAAGTCGATTGACGGAATTCTGGGAGGGCACCAATGATGTTGTGGAAGACAAGACCCATCGAAAGCGGAGCTCATACTCAGAAAATCTTTGTGAAGAGTCAGAGAATGCTGAGCAACCACCTCAGCTCTTTCAAACCTTAGATCCAGCGATGGGGGCAGATTGTATCACAACCAATAATTCAGTCTCACCAGTCGCGCGGCAAAAATCTCATCTCAGCCTCCTTGAGTCTGCAATACCTGCAACGGCATCTCCAAGAGAACTGTATAATTCATCGGACGATTTACCAGGTGATTATTTTGGCAACGTTATTTCTAAGCCTACCACATCGTCGTCTGATGTTGAGCTCATGGCGAATGAAGCTGTTTCGGAAAGCAAAATTCTGCCTAGCACAAATGTGACCCCTCCAGGTGGCGTTCGACTCGAGGCCACACAGTTCTCTGAAGTGGGGACTGTCTCTGTCCCAGTTGCAGTGAGGAAAATGTGTTTGACTCGGCAAATTTCATCTCCCCTACCCATTGTTCCACCCATCAAGGCAGACAATCGTATTTATGGTGGTCGTGTCAGTTCAGATTTACAGCTTCCTAGGCTACAACGGATGTCGAAAGAAGAACAACTGTTCAATCGGCTTGGGTATCTTGTTCCTCCTGATCCCTTTGACGAGCTTGATCGCAAGAAGGCGCTGTATAAGTGAGTGTTCCTCCTGATCTGTGTAACTATCTCTCATTGTTATCATTCAGATACAATATCTGGAACACTAGTCCAGACACAAATTTTGATAGAATAGCCCATCTGGCAAAACTTGTCTTCAACACGAAGGGAGTGACCATCTCCCTGATTGACGGCGGGGAAATGTAAGCCTATCTTTAGCTCATCGCTATAGTGTTTCTAACACGTTGGTCCTAAAGCTGGCACAAGTCTCAGTGTGAGTTGTATATGACATAATGATTCCTAGTTTCTTGCTTACTGGTCCTGTTGCTCGAAGGGGGCTTGAAAGTGACGAACTTCCTGCGCTCAATATCCCTCTGTGGCCATGTAATTCTCCAACGGTGAGCTCCAATATCGTGAAGCCTTGACGGTTTTGATCTGATGTCCTTGTCAGCGGTGATGAACCTATGGTAGTCATGGACACCCATTTGGACTGGCGATTCATACGAAATGTAAGCGATCGAGTTCCTGATCCTCATTCCGACCTCGATCCATCAAATCCTAGCCGTTGGTGATAGGAGGTTCTCGGGTGCGCTTCTATGCTGGGGCACCACTCAGGACTCAGGATGGTTTTAACGTTGGAGTGTAGGCTGTCTTCCTTTTTTCTCTATGATATTCTATACTGAGCTTCAGGTTATCACTTATTGATGACGCTCCCCGAGAAGAATTTTCACCCCGACAACGACATACCCTCAAGGAATTTGCGGTCCGTCATTTTATGTTG
>Ga0153938_1000131_pt1 | contig 28092 bp, 32 predicted proteins | sample TSNY022MetaG_FD_104740 | JGI IMG/M metagenome (GOLD analysis project Ga0153938, IMG submission 104740) | Attine ant fungus gardens microbial communities from New Jersey, USA - TSNJ022 MetaG | ecosystem: Host-associated > Fungi > Mycelium > Unclassified | place: USA:New Jersey: Brendan T. Byrne... | reverse complement strand
TCATCATTAGTCATGACATGGTCGATGATTACATTCTTGCCATCTTCAACAAAAAGCCGTACTGTTCGGTATAGCATGGTTATTGCGGTGCGGTATGTTCCTTTCCAGTCACGGTCGTATTGCTTATTGTGCGGCATATCCGTAAAAGCGTCATTAGAAAGCCAATAGTAATCTTTCTCCATGTATTCCTGCAGCTTCCATGCAAGTGTACTTTTCCCCGCGCTTGAAGTACCGTTAAGCCAAATAACATTTCCAATACTCATAATGCCCTCCTATAACAGCGTTATTCCGCTTCTTATAAATGTTATTTCGTCGTTTTTAATAAAAACAGCACAGCCTACACTGCACATAAATAGTATAGCACAATTTAAATGCAAATACATTTTTTGCTATTACATGCCCTCCGTCTAAACAGATTTTATAGCCAGCTCAATTGCATTGGCTAACAATGGAGGAACTACGTTTCCAACCTATGCGAATTGCTGTGCCTGTGTTCCTATAAAGACGAAATGATCCGGAAACGATTGAATCCTCGCTGCTTTATGCATTATCGAACAGAATTGAGCGGATAATTATAGCGGTATCAATGATCACAAAACCACAATCATCGATACCGCCGATTTATATCAATCCGGTTATTCACTTATCTTTTAACTTTCGATTTCTCTGTTACCAGAATGGTACCCTTTGCAACAATCTTATTGTTTACATGGGCAGTCACCCTCGCCTCTATTATATCATCCCAGCTGTTGACATTCTCTGATTTCAATATAATCTGATCGCCCGGTCTGATAATCTTATACAGACGGATCTTATTTACCCCTGCAAGGTAACCCACCTTGGACTTGGAATCATCCGATGCTGAGTAGGCATACATAATTCCTGTCATCTGGGCTAATGCCTCAATCAGCAAGGCTCCGGGAAAAATATTATTGTCCGGGAAATGTCCCTGGAAAAATGGTTCATTGTGACTTACATTCTTAATTCCCACTGCATAATCCCTTGGAACCACTTCAAGTATCTTATCAACCAGCAGGAAGGGGTATTTATGCGGAAGTATATCCTTGATGTCTTTCATATCCTCCGGCCGGATGTTCTCTGCTCTTTTGATATATTCAACTACATTGCTATTTCGCATATTCCGCCTGCCTCCTCTTTTAAATGTTGTATAAATGACCTGATGAGCGTTTCGCTGTACAGCGCCTGATTGTACCTGATTTCCCATATCATTTCGCCATTTTCTTCGATTACTCCAAAGTAAAAGTTTCTTCCGGTCACATCCGGATTCAGATTGATGGTCTCAATCCGCTCAATTCCTGAATTTATATGATCCATGCAGATCCAGTCATTCTGATAGTTAAAGCAGATATCAAACAATTCGCCATCCGCAATTTCATCCAGAGAGACCATTTGATACAGGCGGCTCTGGGATATGTTCTGATGTTGAATCATTTCCAGAAACTCTTTTTTGACACGCTCCACCCCATGATGGGAGGGCACATCGCAGATCAGCGGCAATACATTGGTGAACATGCCCAGCACTCCGTTGTCATACCGGTAATTTCGTCCCGGACAATAACATCCGATCCGCATGCAGTTCTCACCGCTGAATGCGGATACACTTTGAAGAAAATCCGATAACAAAATGATAAACTGGGAGGTTGATTTCTGCACCGCTCTTGCTTTGAGTGACCGGTAAACTTCCTGCTCACACCGGATGCGTAAGATATGGTATCCGGTCCTTCCGGTTTGCTCGGAAAGAAGCCTGGTACGCTTTGCCGATTGGTCCAGCTTTTGCTTCCAATAGGTCATGTTGCGTTCCTCTTCAAAGTTATTCCTGTTCAGATAGCTCATAAACCCAAGACGTTTTGACGGCTCACCATCCCCTCGGTAAAGGATCATCACATCATCCAGAAAATATTGTACGGAAATGAAATCCAGAAAAAGGTGCTTAACATTGAGATAAACCACATTTTCCCCATATTGTACCATTTCTATGAACTGCCGCCCACCAGGAGGAAAATAACAGATTTCATCCAGTGCTTCTGATTCTGCCTTCCCCTGTTTGATGCTGATCTTTGCAAGCTCCCCGTGCATTTTGCATATGCTGCGCTTTCTGACATTTTCAAGTGAGACATAGAATATCTCATTGGCATCCATAACATGGTTTACCGCCCGCTCCAGCCGCTCGGAATCAATCGGCTCTGAAAATACAATTTTATACAGGAGTGAGAAGGTCTTCATCGCCCCCGGATTCTTAGACCGCAGTGCTTTCCGTTCCAGATGGTACAGCTTTTTCTGAGGCTCTATCATGGGCAGTTCCTTCCTGAATTCCATCTTTTCCTTCGGCTCGCCGGAAACGGATTGGAATTTCAATCCCCTGAGATAATCTGCCATCTGTTCAAGGCTGCTGCACAGATATAATCTGGAAATATCCACATCTACATGAAAATCGGAAGTGATGCTGCTCACAAGCGCGAGTAACGTTATTGAATCTCCACCTAGTCCGAAAAAGGATTGGCTGGTGTCCAATGACCGTTTTCCCAAGAAATGTGCCGCTGTTTTGATGGCATATTTCCCGATTTCATTTTCCTGAATGGAATTCCTGGAGTTCGACTTTTGAATGAGAGTCTCATAATCAATTTTGCCATTGTGTGTAATCGGAAAGTTCTCACAGAACAAGACATTCTGTGGAACCATATAGTGGGGAAGGCATTCCTTCAGGTCACTTCTGATATCTCTGTTTTGAAGCTGTTTCCCACCGGTGTAAAAGGCATATAGCCGGGAGAATCCATCTGCATCCTTACGGACCACTACCCTTGCCTCATCCACTCCGCTTATTTTCTCGATTGCATGCTCTATCTCCTCAACCTCTACCCGATATCCGTTAATCTTGCATTGGCGATCCACCCTGCCGATAAATTCATACTCCCCTGCATGGTTTAATTTTACCAGATCACCGGTACGGTATGACTTCCCATGCCGTCCGGATACTGCCACGCCAAAGGGATTGGGATTGATCTCTCTCTTGCTGATATATCCCATACCCACGCAGTCACCGAATATGACCAGCTCTCCGATCTGCCCGGGAGTCTGCTCGTTCATATCTTCATCTACCACCGCCGCGGAAGCATTGTCCGTAAGCCTCCCGATCGGCACAAGCTCCAGTTCCTCCATATGATCGCGGTCTATGATGTGCCATGTCATCAGCACGGTACACTCCGCCGGTCCGTATGTGTTATAGAGTTCAAAATCCTTATGAACTGCATGCCGGATTATGCTTTTTGCCAAATTGGGGCTAAGCACATCCCCAATGCTGAATATTCTGCGGATATTCAATGATTCCTGCGGATTAAGAGTCAAGTAATTATCCATCAGACGCAGATAATTCGGTGTGACATCCATCAGACCAATCCGGTAATCGTTCAAAAATGTTATAATTCCTTTACCGCTGTGCTTCACATCATCCGGTATGATATGCAGGTTGTACCCCATGAACAGGCTGGTAAAGATCATCAGAACGCACATATCAAATACAAAGGGTGCAATAACAGCAATATGAAACCCTTCTCTGTTATCCGGTTGAAAGTGATCCTTTCCCCAGGCGTCATACAGACTCATAAAGTTATTATGGTTGATCATAAGTCCTTTGGGGAGCCCGGTTGAACCGGATGTGTAGATGATATATGCTCCCTTCTCGCCTGTCTGCTGAAGGTTTACCGGGATTTCAATCCCTTCGTTTTGTTCCCTTTTTGCCAATGCCTCACTGTCAACAACAAGAATTCCGGAATACCCTTTCGGGCATTCGATACCGCCATCATGAATGATGAGCCGGGCTTCTGCATCCTGCAGCATGAACTCAATCCGCTGTTTCGGGTATTGCTTATCCATAAACATATAGCGGCAGCCTGCCTTCAGTACACCCAGAATTACAGCGATGCTCTGCCTGCTCCGCTCCATTAGAATTGCTACGGTGCTGTCGTGCTGAATTCCCTTGCTGATAATGCAGAACGCAACGTTGTCACTCAACTGATCGAGCAGTTCATAGGTATAAAAGCCCTTTACATCCGTGACCGCCGGGAGCTTGCCATACTTCTGCACAGACTCCCGGAAAACGGAAGGGATGGTTCTCACATGGCCAGTTCTATTATCACCCATCACAATCTCCCTCCGTCCACAATTAAGGTCTGCGCCGTGATGTAAGAAGCATCGTCACCCAGAAGGAAGCACACAGCTTTTGCCACCTCTTCCGGTTCCCCGAGCCGTCCCATTGGAATTTCTTCTATGGATTTCTGGATTTTACGGTTTTCTTTATCCACCATGTCCGTGTTTATAAAACCCGGAGCAACCACATTGGCCCGTATCCTTTTCTTAGCATATTCCCTCGCAAGTGATTCCATCATTCCAATCATTCCGGCCTTTGAAGCGGCATAGTTGGTCTGCCCCGCATCCGGACGTATACCGCCGGTAGAACTCACGGCAACAATGCCGGCTCCGTTCTTCAGGTCCAAAAGGGGGAAGAGTCCATGGATCACCTGGTAGCACCCAAAGAGATTCACATCCAGAACCTCCCGGAACTGCTCCCCTGCCATGGTGATAAATGCCTGATCCTTTACGATTCCACTGCTATATACGATTCCGCTTATTTTGTTGAATACATCTTCCACCGCTTCTGTAAATGATTGAACAGATTCTTTGCTCCGAACGTCCATTTTAAACGCCTGAAGTATCAGGTCATCCCTTTTCATTTCTTCTATGAGCTTCAGCGCCTTGTAATTAGAGCTGCAGTAACTGAATACAACATTACAACCTTCCTGGACAAGCTGCCGGACCACTGCTGCACCGATGCCCGATGATCCACCTGCAACAACAACATTTTTCATATGCCACCTTTATCTTTCCAGTATTGCAATCGTATAGTTTCCCGTTATATTGGCCGAAATAACTGCTATTTTACCGATTGATCCATGAGCAGCTCCGGCACTGCACAAAGGAACAGGAATCATTTCCCTTTCAAGAATCATTTTTGCCAGAAGGATTTTGAGCCCAAGATCCGCTCCAAGGCAATTTCCGAAATAGTCATAGAAACAGTCTATTAACGCTGATGCGGGGCATTCCTTCCGGATCATTGCCTTCTCTGCCTGTCCGATCTTCCATAAGGGATCATTTATAATGACTGCATCCACGTCATATAGTTTGATATGGTTTCGAACGGCATTCTCCAGCAGTTTTTTCTCCACCTCATGATTTTCAAAGGGATTGGATCCCAAATGCAGCGTTGTCATATTGCTGATCCGGACTTTACCGCCTTCCTTCCCATCCACTTCCAAACCGAGCACCACCGCCGCCTCTCCGAACTCCTGTGACACACACCCTCTGTAGAGAAGAGACTCGCTGAGCTCCTGGTTGTATTCATCTACGCAGCCCGACAGGATAACGTCCGCCTTATTCTCTTTCAAAAGGAGCTCCGAAAGCATCAAATGATTGGACCCCAGTAACATCGTGCTTGGCCCTGTTATGCCCAGATCAATGGAGATCGTGCCAAGGCACGCATTGTGCACCGTATTGGAAAACAAAATGGGGCTGCAGGCATCCGGGTCATCTCCTACGATCTGCTGTGCAAACTCCAGATTGGTCTCCAGCGGTCCGAACTCTGTGGAAAAGATGCATCCTACCCTGTTCTTATCTATCTCTCCTGTCCCGGCTTCCAGTTTGTTGTAGCAATCAATAGCCGCCGTCGCTGAAATATCAGAAAATCGGTTGATTCTTCTGATCACTTTCCTTGATAACGGCGATGCATAGTCCACCTTCCGGTTTAACGTTCCAATCCTTCCACTCAACAAATTATCCCATATAATATCCTCTTCATTACCCATAGGCGTAATAAAGCCGGCTGAACGAATTCTCATATTCTACCCCACCCTTTCCTGTTCCAATACCTTATACCTCTCGGTGAGAAATGAAGGCAAATCGATCAGCAGTTTGTCCTGCCCATCTGCCACGATGTGCTGCGTCTCACCCTTACATGCAAGCTTATTCTCATAGTAGATTTGAAAAGCGAACACGATTTTAATGTCTTCCCTGATGATGAACTGCAAACGAATCACTGCCGGTATTCCGGTCTTATAACGAATTGCATTTACATATTTTATCTTAATTTCAGAAATTAAGAACTTCACTTTTTCTCCCAGTATATCTATTCCGAAATAGTCCGGATCACTCATAAACGCGAACTTCGCCTCCTCTGCAAGCAACAGATATCTGCTGTGATGCAGTATGCCGTAGGCATCCATGTCCTCAAACCTGGGATGACTCCTGTACTCATACTCAATACACCGTTCAGCCATCCACATACCTCCCCACCACAATGCTGGCTGCATTCCCGGCAAATGCAAAGGAGTTGGAAAGTACATAATTCAATTCACGATGCAATGACTGTCCCCGCACAAACTGGATATTTCCTTCCGACTCAATCTCTTCCTCCAGATTTACATTGGGAAAAATGCGTTCATGGGTCATGCTCAGAATGGCTGCCGCGAACTCTATCGCCCCTGCAGCCGCAAGGCAGTGTCCCGTCTGGGATTTGGTGGAGGTCACGCTGCATTTACATCCAAGGGTTTCAATCGCTTTGACTTCCATGCTGTCGTTGATTCTGGTGCCGGTTCCATGGGCATTGACATAGTCAACTGCTTCTGCTTCAATTCCTGCCTGGTTCAGCGCCTGGGACATCACCCGATACGCTCCCTGACCGCTGGGGTCCGGGCTGGTGGCATGGTAGGCATCATTTCCCAGACCATACCCCAGAATCTCACCATAGATATGCGCTCCTCTTTTTAATGCCGCTTCATATTCTTCAACTACGAACAGGGCACCGCCCTCTCCCAGTGTTATTCCATCCCGGTTTTTATCAAAAGGTTTACAGGGGGAACCGCTCAGGCTTTGAAGGGAATGAAATCCATAGCTGGAAAACTCCGTCAACGGATCGACTCCACCCGCCACCGCGATATCCGCAACACCCGATTTTACCATTGAAAAGGCAGTTCCGATGGCGGTTGTACCCGCTGCACAGGCGGATGTATTGACAAATACCGGTCCTTTGATTCCCATTTTGACAGGGAGCTTATAGATATTGCTTTTAGAAATGGAATTGAGTATGCTTCCCTTGACATGTGCGGTTATGTAATCATTGGCTCCAACAGAGGTTGCAAATGAAAAGCAGGCTCTTTCATTCTGTTCTGAAAACCTAGCTGCCGTTAAGTCCGCATCTGCAAGCAGCTGCTGTGTGAGATGGTCAAAGATGCATTCCAGTCTGGATGCTTGATCCTCCTGTTCCACCTCATAAACAAATTGTCTCTTTACCTGACCGAAATAGTCCGTTCGCAGCCGGTCTGTGGGGAAGAGATCCGTTTTCCGGATCCCGCCCCTTCCTGACTGTGCCTGCTCTACGAATTCTTCCTTGTTATCTCCATTGGCGGTGATCATGCTGATTCCCGTCACCACCACTCTTCTTTCCTTTGACAATTATTTCACCCCGCTTACCTTTTGATCCAGAAAATCTGCAATTGTCTGAATGCTGTACAGTGATTTTTTATCCTCATCCGTCATTTTGATTCCATAGTTGGACTTGATCGCAACCACAACCTCCAGTGCATCCACGGAATCGAGCTCAAGCCCTTCTCCCAGGTCATCCTGGCTTGCAAAGAGAGGTGCTTCGTAATTCAACTCGCCGGGCTCCACATCGTCCAATCCAAGTGCATCCACCAACATCTCCAGCACTTCTACGCATCTTTCCTGTGTTGCTGTCACATTCTGTGTACTCATATTCTTTTCCTCCTCTTATTTGAGCAACTGTCCGTCTTCGATGATCAGCTGCTGATCTCCATAGTCCAATATCTTATTGTCATGGGTTACCAATACTACCGTTGCATCACTTTCTTTCATAATATCCTTCAAGCAGCTCATGAACAGGAGACTGTTCTTTTTATCCAGGTTCCCCGTGGGCTCATCCGCAAAGATATACTTAGCTCCGGATACAAATGCCCGTATAATTGCGATTCTTTGCTTTTCACCGCCGGAAAGGGACCGGATTTCCTTTTTCCTGATGTTTCCCATATTCATAATTTCCAGATAGTGGTCGATCTTCTTTTCCACATCCGAACCTGCTTTTTCATTCTTCAGTATATAATTCAACTTAATGTTCTCTTCAACATTCATAAACCCGAACAGGTTCAAATGCTGATAGATAAAGTTGATGTTGTTCAGTCTGAACTCATCCCTTTGGGAAGGCTTCAGCGCATAAATGGATAGGTTATCGTATGACACATCCCCCCTCACCGATTCAATCAATCCTGCAAGAGCATACATGAAAGTGGTTTTACCGGAACCGGAAGGTCCGGATAAAGTGGTGAGCACCCCCTGTTTGATGCTGCAGTCGATGCCGTTCAGGATATGCCTGCTCTGGCCGCCTTCCTGAACAGTATATATTAAGTTTTTAGCCGTGATTCCTATCTGTTTCATAATTTCCATGCCTCCTGTTTATTCCGATACGGTCAGATACTTGACGAGATCGGATCCAAATCCCTTCCGGACGGAAAGGTATACCACAACTGAACCAATTGCTGCTGTCATAATATAAACCGCTAACAACACCGCGACCGGGAACACTAGCCGCACAGGAACATCGATAAAATCCAGTGACATACTCACACCGATTTTGATAAAGGAATATGCCAGCAGCGCTCCAAACAGAAAGGATTGGGTGACAATGCTGATTGCCTGGAAGATATACGCTTTCTTCAACACTCCGATGCCGACTCCCATCGCCCTCAGTCTTGTGATATCGAATACATTGGCTCCGGCTGCCGTAAGGTAAAAGTGAACCAGCATCAGCACGGAGATCAATATCACCATGAAGGCGGACAATTCAAATATCTCAACACCGTTTATTGCGTTGTCATAGCTGTTGTTGGCAATATCCGCTTTGGACACACTGTAGCATGAGATCACATTGTCATGGTTGGATAGCAGGTCGATCAGCTCAGGTCCGGCCTCTTCAATATAGAGAGCATTCACCATATCATTGCCGATCAGTGACTGAAGATAGGACTTACTCACAAAACCGTACCGCCCCCTGCTTCCGTTGGCTATAAACCGCCCTGCTATGACAAATTCCACCTCATTGCTGTTAATTCTAAGCCGGTAAGGCTGCCCGATCTCTTTGTCGGATATAAAATAATCCGGCAGATAGATTCCATTAAAGTCCGGGTCATTCAGCTTCGGAGAAGGATCTGTTCCATCCGTCAGCTGCATCTTCTCACCATGTATGAGATAATCCTCATCAATTGCATATATCGTGTTTTTTATGTCATCTTCGTCCGTCATTTCCATATTGATTCCGTAAGCAATACGTGCCTGGGGATCCGTTTCTTGTACCAGTTCTTCATATTCGGCCTGGGACCAGTATTCCTTTACATCCGAGTGAACGATCAGGTGCTGGAAATATATGTTCTGTTCCACTGTATCCCGTGCGATTCCGCGCATGGTTTCAAACATTCCCATCAGCCCCATGCTGACCATAACCCCCACAATCAAAGTGGAAAAGATGGGGCTTATCTTCTTGTAATATCCCAGCAAATTCCGCTGCCCCAAGTTCAAAGCCCGTATCTTGAACTTCATTGCAAAATTCCTCAGAAGGTATTGCAGGGAAACCAAAACCAGGTCAAATATGAGAAAGGCTCCTACCAGCGGCAGAAAGGACACCAAGGGGGTTCCGGTATCCGGCAGCAGGGCCGAGAGGATCAGAACACCTCCTGCAATGCCAGTAATCACATCCATTTTGGTTAACACGCGGATTTTTTCTGCCTTATATGGGCTTCTCATCTCCTCCAGCGGATCAAATCGGGTGATGCGGTTTAAGGTCAGCATCAGGCAGAGAATCACTGCCCCAAGGTGAAGTCCAACCGCGATCAGCAGGTTGGCAGGACCAATCCAATGGCTGCTGATATCCAGCACTCTGCTCATTCCATAATATACCGCCTCCATGAGCACCACACCGATTGGAATTACGATCAACTGATATTGTAGAGATTCTCTAATATATAATGCAGATAACTTTTTTCTCGTTATGCCGGATAGTCGTAGTTGAATATTGAACTCTTTTCTCGAATTAAAAATGGTCTGGCTGACGATCTGTATAATCCACAACGAAAATAGAATAATCATCACCGATACCACAATCAACATGGTAAAATACATCATCAGATCCCCATCCCTGGAAATCCGTTCCGTCTCCTCTTTTATTCTGTCTATTTCGATCATGAGTTTTGAGAAGACACCCACTATTACAAGGTTCAATATGGAAACCCCAATGAATATAATTGTTTGATTTTTATTATTTTTATATAATTTACTCAATAATAGTTTCATGTTTATTCCCATTCTGCGCACATTGCGCCTGTGTGCCGTCCATCTTTATCCTCCGGCATAAAATGCCGGGGATAAAGATTTCTGTCACCTTACTTTTTGTCGTATGAACGACAGTATGGACTTGCTCGAAGCAAATGGATAATGTATGCTTCACATTCTCCTCATTAACTGCAGCAGTTCGCACATCCGGTCCAATCTGCAGTCACAATCTCTTCAACCTCTTCAAATAACTCCTGGGATTCAGCCAGGTTCTGGTCCTTTACTTCTTCATCGATTTTCATTTTTTTGTTTTCCATTATAAATCTCCTTTCAGTCTGTATCCATTTTTGACTAACAGCAGCTTGCGCAGCCGGTCCATCCAGCAGTTACAATTTCTTCCACTTCTTCAAAAAGTTCTTCCTTTACTTCAGGTACTGCATCTTTTTTTTCTTCTGATAATTGTAAGTCTTTGCTTTCCATTTGATTTTTCTCCTTCATAAATTTACTATGATTTTTTGGTTGTCATAGTGTTAGCTGCAGCAATCTGAACATCCGGTCCAGGCTGCGGTTACAATTTCTTCCACTTCTCCATAGAGTTCCTCTGTACCTTCTGCCAGATCAGAGACCTTTTCCGGATCATTCCTGAAATTTTCTTTGTTTGTACTCATCTGTCCTTCCTCCTTTCCTGTAAATTTGCTTTCTGGCCGGATCATTACCGACCGGCCATTTTGTACATTAAATGGTATACTACGTTGTGTAAAGCAAATGCCAGTACAAATAGTACCCATGTTACTGCCCATGAATCAGTGATTGTTCCCACCACCATATACAATATAGCGCATCCAATCCAGATTGCTGCTGCCAGCAGCCGGAATACACGGCGGTACTTCTGATTCCATATACTTTCGGTTTCCGGCTCTCTCAGCTCCTCCCTTTTTTCCTTCCGGCTTCCGGGATACACTTTATTCCGGTAGATCAGCAGGCAGGTTGGCAGAATACACAGCAGTGCTGCGAGTATGGTTCCTGCCTCTTCCATTGTGGGAAACATCCATTCAGCTGATATTAATGCAATTCCGGCAAGAATATACAGACCCATCGAGATTGCCAGTAAAAATGCTGATTTGTGATTGTTCATATACCTTCCTTTCTTCACTAAAATACATTTTTGATTCTCATTAAGAACCTTCCTGTTAAAAACATCATAAACACGGTGAACACAATATAGAATATGATTCCATTCAAGCCGAACAGGCTCAGCCAGAAGTTAAGGTTGAAGTAAATGCTCACCAGACCACTGATAAACAACGCTGCCAGAATCAGTCCGCAGGTTCTGTAATCATTACCCAGCCTGGTATCCGATCTCTTCATTACGGAGTTCAGATATTTATAGCCCTTCAGCCTTATATCCAGGATTCCTGCCAGCATGGTCACCATAAAGTATCCGTCTGTCATGCCAAACAGTCCCAGGTTTGTGATGATGGTACTGATATTGGCTGATATCCATATATCGATCACCGCTCCGTGAAAGATATCCGGGAGCAGCGTCTTTAACAGGATTCCGACAAATGCCATGATCAGGTTGAAGTAAATACCTCCGGCCATCACCATAAGCTTTTTGCTTTGCTTTTCCAGATTCAATCCATAATACTGCACCAGCACGATGGGATAGATAAAGAACCATCCGAAGCTGACATTGTCAATTTTTACCCCCACATATTTTGCCATCAGGCAATGCCCCAGCTCATGTACTGCCAGCACAGCCCATGGAAATACGGAGATGGTAAATATGATTTCCCACAGTTTCATATGAATATAGTCAATGTTATTTGGAATGTATCCCTGATTGGATGCAATAAACGCCAGCATTGCTGCAATACTGAATACGAATAGTGCGATTCCCGCTGCTGAGGAGCCGATGGTGGACTTGGATTCACCCTTGGGTGTAATGCTCAGGAACACCTTTCCAACCTTCTTAAACTCATTGAATGATTCCCTGGGCATTACCCCGTTATCGAGATATCCCAGCTTATTCAGATTGTTATAGATAACTTTGGTGCTGTCATTCAGTTCTTCCGGTTCTATGTCCTGATGCTTGTACTGATCGATAAAATCCATCAGCGTATCCGCATATCTTGAATCAAACTTCACGAAGCTGTTTATACCCTTAATTCCCACCAGCAGCAGCTTGCCGGATAAGGAATAATTTAAATTGTAGCTCACATCTTCCCTAACTCTCATAATTGACTCCCTTCAGTTCCTTATGCAATCGATTGTAAGCGATCAGCTTCCGGTTAATCACTGTTTTTTTCGTTTCATAATGTTCTGCCAGAAAGCGGATGATACGGACTGTATAGATGCGCATAAGCATGCACCGCTCATTCATGGGAGCATTCATTTCTCCCAGCACATTATTCTGCAATCCTTTACACCAGACACCACATACCTTCTTAGAGATGCATTTATCACACATTGTATTCTTATCACGGCCTGACTCCTTTGCTTTTACAAAGAACACATTATGATCCAGGTCTGACTTATGATGCAGGTCGCTGAAATTCACCCCATATTCGTCATGCTCCGTAAAGGTATGACATGGATAGATCTTTTTATTCGGAGTGATGGAGAAAGAGTATCCTGCCGAGCAGTCCCTTTGTTCCACCTGCATCAGCAGACGGATCACCAATCCCATAAACATTCTGGGAACTTTGCTCACATCGCCGCTCAGCAGCTTATCAAGATAATAGTCCGCCGTCTCCTCGCAGAATATCTTATACTTCTGTGCCGTCTCCTCATCCTCAAGATTCAGCCTGTATCTGGGATCTGTGGTGCTCACAGGGATCAGCTCATACGTATTGATGGGAAGTTCCTCCATCTCCCGGCACCATTCCTCCACCTTGCCCGGCTGGAAGCTATCGAGATGCTGCCGGGTGAAGGTATACTGAACGAATACATTTAATCCCGTGTCCTGAAACCGTTTGAGATTACCCTTCACGATATCATAGGTGCTCTCAAGATGGTCTGCGACTCTGTTTTCATCATGGATGGCCTTTGTTCCATCCACGCTTGTTCCGATAATAAAATGATATTTCCCAAGGAACTCCAGTATTTCCTGATTAAGAATCGTACCATTGGTATTGACGGACAACGCGGGTATCTCATCACTGTCATAGGTTTCATGCAGATATTCTACAAATTTACGGATCTCCCTGTAATTGAGAAGCGGTTCCCCTCCAAAGAAAGAGATCGCCTTGATTCCGCCATGCAGCTCTTTCATCTTTGTATAGGTTTGAAGATAGTCATCAAAGGTGAACTGCTTCTTCTCTTCTTTGATTCCATAGGTACCTTCATCCGCATAACAATATTTGCATTTCAGATTGCAGGATGTTGCCGCCAGATAGATGATGGTGGGCTTCCAGTTCTCATCGTGTACCGAAGGAACACTTTTCCTGGCAGGGACCGTAATACATTCCGTCTTATGGTAATCATCCCCCGTAAATATTTTGATACTGTCATTGTTAAACCAGATGTTATCCTTTACTTGAAACAACATATTCAAAGTCCTCCTCATGTGTCAATAATTGATTTATTACCGTCAGTTCCTTCGTTTCAATCTCCTGCAGCAGTTCACTGATTGTACCGCTATGTATGGCCTTCTCTTCCAGCACAGAGGCTTTTAAATATCTTGAAAGCTTTCTCCAGAGGTTGCCGGACTGCTCCAGACCGGTAAGCCTGTTGTCGTATACCGCCGACATGGATTGGCTGAACTCTCTTCTATAGAAGAAAGAACTTCCGTTTTGTATGCTTTGGACAAACACATATTTTTCCGTTCTGCCCATATGCTGATTCCAGTTCTGTTCCAGGATATCCCTTACCTCCCGGTAGAATCCACTTCCCTTCACCCATCCGCCTTCCTCCTCCATATAGATCTCCGGCAGCATTAACTCCCTGATATTGTTACTGATACAGTGGTAAACATTTTCCTTTTCTACAGAGAGTTCCTTGAGGCGCAGAATCTTGTACGCCACCCCAAGGGGCTTCACCTGCATCTGTTCAAGCGTTGTCAGATCCCGGGCCGTGATCACTTTCTCCACTCTTCCCTCATCATAATCGCCTTCCAGAATAAGCCTGTCATCTTCTATTTTTTTAACACTGTATGTCCCATAGGTATGAAAGAATTGGACCACATTCGTCTTCATGTCTTTGATTTTCTCGAATTCCATCGACGGAAGTATCATGACCAGCCGTTCTGGCAGAATGCTCTTTCGGTTGAATAATTCCTCCGCCGTCAGCAGTTCATAGGACACATCCATCCGCTCCAGAAGCTCATCTACAAAATGAATGCCTCTTCCCTGGAGAATGTAGAGTTTGCTACCTGCGTACTTCATTATATTCACCTTATTATTCAACCCACTGCACAGTACAGCTTCGTTATAATCCAGCCCGTCAAGCTTTTCACTAATCAAATTTAAATCACAGCTTTTCATTGGGAACCCCTTCGGTTTTAATTTCTCTTTTATGTGTTTTTCTTTGTTAATATGATGATATACCAAAATCCGATCTTTGATTTGCATTGTCTTCCAACTGCTTTTTTTTGACTTTAAAAAACAAAAAGACTCCGGATACACCGGAGCCTCTGTCGCCCTTAGTTGTTCAAGCCAGTTTAAAATACTTATTTCTGCTGATATCATGGAGATATGTTTCATACTCGCTCACCACAAGCTCATAAACATCATCGAGATGCTGATTCTGGGGATTTGCGTTGCTGTGGTAGTAATAAATTCCCTTCTGCTTCTCTTCCACCTTCCATAAAATATCGCTGATCACCTCATCAATGGTTGTTGTATGATACCGTGAAGATGACCATCTTCGGATCATACTTCTCACTTCGCTTTTCCCCGGCGCTTTCCCTGCCTTTGCACCTCTGTTCATATTTGAGAACAAACTCTGCCTGCTCTCACCAAGCTCTTTCAACATCTCATCGAACAATTCCTTAAACTCATCGTATACAAATCCCATTTCCAAATATGCCCTGATGTGTATTAATGCCAGCTTTACATATCGCTGATCTGCAAAATTCCTGTAGTACATCCGGAAGTACTTTACCGCTTCTTCCACTGTTTTATTTATGGGAATCCCCTGGTATTGCAAACTTCCCAGAACGATTTTTATGGCTGTTATCTGTTCCTTTTCAAATGTCATCATCTTATTTCCCCCTTCATGAATTCATTTTGCTCCTCCATCAGACGTATAGAGTTAAGTCCGTTGACTTCAACCTGAATCGCCTGAAGTTCTTTATTATTTGCCACCCGCAGGAGCAATTCCCCACATTCTATAATAAACTTGTTTCCCCGTGGATTATAGCTGCATGCTTTAATGCAATAGCTGTTATACATGCACAGCTTCATCAGTTGGGTTGACAGAAGATTGCATATATCCCTGTATTCTACAGATTCAGGAAGGCTCATTCCACCATCCAGAACGTGGCGATTGGTTTTAATGAAATTCTCCAGATATTCATAATACTGCTGCTCCGCAAACTCTCCTGCCTCTAAAGCAACAGTTCCGCTGCTGCCTGACCTGAGCTTTTTCAAAAGTGACAATATCATATCATCAGACACGAATGTAAATGCTGCTTCCGAAAAATAAAAATGACTAATTGTTTTCATATCTACTCCGATCTGCCCATAATGAAGGGTACTAAGCTTTCCTGAAATTCACATCATTAGGATATACGATGGTGTAAACGATGTCTTCTTCCACCGCTGTATACGCTTCCAATCCCGGAAAATAGCGGAAGGAGGACCGGAATCCCGGATCTGCCTTTTGCAGTCCTGATACCTGCATAATTTCAAAGCTTACCGACAGACCAAGTTTCAGGCATTTGACCAGCGCTTCCTTGGCGGTCCAAAGTACCATGGCATATAACTCGCGTTCCATATGCTCAGGGCACATCCTTCGCTCTCGATCCGTCAGAATTTCATAGATTCCTTCCTGCTTATCCGGTTGGATTGCTTCCATATCAAGACCGATAAGGAGCTCTTCGGGGTAGGCTACTGCGCCGGCATAGTCAGGGCAGTGGGTGATGCTGACCTGATACTGCCCATGGGTTCCCTTTACTAAAGGATTCTGCATGTGACCTTTCGATATATGGATCGATTCCATCTCTTCTTCCGGCAGATGAGCGATATCTTTAACAGCAAGCTTTGCCATGATTCTGCTCCAGAACACTTCTCTCTTTCGTTTCGGATTCTTTCTTTGTCCGTAATATTGGTACTCTTCTTCAGAAAGATAGGAGGAAGCATCTTCACTGGAGTATGGTTCATTTGTGTTACACATGTGAAGACAAATTGATCCGGATTCCAGATTGTCGGTATTATTCTTATCTTGCTTATCATATAGAAATAATATTTTTTTTGATGTATGTTCGAACTTCATATGGTCACCTTCTTTGTTAAAAACTGCAGTATATGTGTTATCTGTTGATTACACTATACTGCAATTGGATATGAAATCAATATTTCTGGTATAACTAAACATTCCGAAGGTGTAATTGAAGTAGCTGGATTGACGGATTTGCTTTTTGGTGGTTGGGGACCAGAGTCAGGAATGAATCCGGGGCCGGGATCTGCCGCAGGCTGTCCGAATTGGGACTGGCTCTTGAGGATGTTTATCTCGTAATGCACCGATAAAAGTACAGACTTGAATTTTTGTACTTGTATCGGTGTGTGAGAAATAATACATCCTCAAGAGCCAGTCCCAATTCGGACAGCCTGCGGCAGATCCCGGCCCCGGATTCATTCCTGACTCTTCCTTCTCTCCTTAGAAAAAGGTATGTAGGTCAGCCTTTATTTTGTAATTAATCAACCACAATGATGGATTGCTCATCTGGGATTGTCACAGATGATTACAACTTGTATATTCGACTCATATCAACAAAACACATTTTATGGAGGATAATTATATGAAAAAAATAACTACTACCATTTTAACCGGCATCAGCTCTTTTGCACTCACTTTTGCAGCAAACTCTCTTTCACAGGCAAGTACGTTGTTTACACATCAGCCGGTTCTCGACAATGATGTGAAAGCACGGCTTAAAAATTTGCGTGCATGATTTCTCAGGTTTTCTTATGGACGGATATTGAAGGCCTCGGTAGTATATCCCCTTTCATCCATGTATCCGTCCATAAGTCTGCCGACAAATCGTTCATTATAGTTTCCCATCAGGAAATCATCGTGTTCTACAATGTATCTTAAAAAGTCTACATTTGTCTTGATTCCTTCAATCCAGACTTCGCTCAATGCCATTTTCATTTTCCGGACGGCTTCTGCTTTGTTTGACGCTGTACAGCATACTTTTGCGAGCAAGGAATCATAGTAGGGGGTTACTGTGTCGTTGCATCTGTAACCGCTGTCCACTCTCACGCCGGGTCCTCCCGGCATGTTCCATTCCGTAATGCTTCCATAGGAGGGCCGGAAGGATTTCTCTGCATCTTCTGCTATGATACGGCACTGAACCGCATATCCTGTCAGTTTGATATCACTTTGATCCAGGCTCAGTCTTTCGCCAGCAAAGATCTTGATCTGCTCTTTCAGCAGATCCACTCCGGTTATCAGTTCTGTTATGGTATGTTCTACTTGTAATCGTGTATTCATTTCCAGGAAGTAGTGGGTTCCATCCGGCAATATCAGAAATTCAACAGTTCCCGGGCCTACGTAGCGGATTTTCTGGGCAATTTTGACTGCGTCGCAATAGAGCCTTTCTCTTACGTCCCGATCAATGTTAACGCAGACCGCTTCTTCGATAAGTTTTTGGTTAGATCGCTGGATGGTGCATTCGCGATCTCCCAGGTGTATGATATTTCCATATTTATCGCTCAGAATCTGTACTTCCACATGGCGGGTATTTTCAAGGTATTTTTCAGCGATGAGTTCACATCCTCCGAATGCAGCAGCAGCTTCTTTTCTGCACATTTCGTAGCTTCCCTCGATTTCCTCTGTGCTTCTGATTATGCGTATTCCTTTGCCTCCACCGCCATTGACGGCTTTCAGGACAACGGGCAGTCCCATTTTTTCCACTGCTTTTATGCAGTCATTTAGGGAGGTGAGGTATTGGCAGCTTCCCGGGATGACCGGTATGTGGTATTTGGCTACAATGCGTTTGGCATGGTTTTTGTTTCCCATGAGTCCGATGACTTTTCCTGCCGGTCCTATAAAGTCGATTCCGCATTGTCTGCATATTTCAGGAAAGGTTTCATTTTCCGCAAGGAATCCGATTCCCGGATGAATGGCATCCGCTCCTTTTATGCTGGCTGCAGATAGGAGTTTATAGGTGTTTAGATAGGAGTCTGCGGCTGGGGCATCGCCTATGCATATGCTTTCATCCGCTATGCGTGTGTGGAGAGCGTGCTGGTCTGCAGTGGAGTATACCGCAATGGAGCATATGTTCAATTCCTTCAGGGCACGGATAATCCGTACCGCAATTTCTCCTCTGTTTGCAATTAACATTTTCTTATATTTTATCATATTGTTTTTTCCTGAAATGAAACAGGGTATGGCCGTATTCAACCACGTCTCCATCCTCAATCAATACCGTATCTATGTAGCCTGCTTCCGGTGCCTGGACCGAATTGTAGATTTTCATTGCTTCGATCACACATAGTTCCTGCCCCTTCTCTACTGCAATGGGAAGACTGTTATCCTTTATTACGCCGTCCAGGGTGATGATTCCTACAAAGCTTGATTGCAGTGTGGTTTGATTATCCTTCTCTGACTTATCCACATCAGAATAGCACTCTATCAACTGTTCCTGATTCATTGATGGGGGAAGATTCCGCGAAGCCGCTGCAGGCTTTTCTTCACCACCTGTCAGCAGTGAAAGGGGGATGTTATGTGTTTTACTGAACACAATTTCTTCCTCGCACTGGGTATAGCGGAAATATAGTAAATCAGATTGTTCACATCGTTTTAACATCGTTTCTACTTGTTCTATCTGTAACATATTTCTCCTTTCGTATCAGAGGGTATTCCCATTCTCCTGAATTTTTGTATTCTTTGCTCTACGATCTGGGTGGGTGTCAGATTGCAAAGTTGGTCAAAGCTGGAGGTTATTTTTTTCCTGATCTCATCGTACATGTCCTCACTGTTTTCGCCTTCCTGAACGATGCTGTCAATGACCTGGAGCTGTTGTAATTCTGCTGATGTAAGTTTCAGCTGTTCCGCCGCTTGTGGCGCACGGCTGGAATCTTTCCAGAGGATGGAGGCGCATCCTTCCGGGGATACAACGGAGAATACTGCATTTTCCAGCATGATGATCCGGTTGGCAACTCCCAGTGCCAGGGCTCCGCCGCTTCCTCCTTCTCCGATGATCAGGGACAGCACCGGCACCTTCAGGATTGACATCTCACAGATGTTTCTTGCAATGGCCTCCGCCTGTCCTCTTTGTTCTGCCTCAACTCCCGGATATGCACCGGGGGTGTCTATGATACAGACAATGGGGCGGTTGAATTTTTCTGCCTGCTTCATCAATCTGAGTGCTTTCCGGTAGCCTTCCGGTAGCATCATTCCATTTCGGTGGCTCAATCGTTGTGAATATCCTCTACCCTTTTGCTGTAGTATTACTGTAACAGGACGCTGCCCTAAGTAAGCAAGTCCTCCGGCAACAGCACAGTCATCTCCGTAGCTGCGGTCACCATGGAGTTCAAAGAAGGATTCAAAGATGGCATTCATAATTTCCAGTCCGTTAAATCGTTCTTCGGATCTAGCCGTCATTACTTTTTCCCATGCCGGACTTTTTTGTTGATTTAAATCTGTTATCATTCTTTACCACCTCCCGCTTAACCTGCCGCTGCCGTCCGGACACTATGGAACTTCAGCAGTTGATGAAGAGTTGTTTTCAGGTTTTTTCTTTCCACAACAGCGTCTAAGAATCCATGCTCCAGAAGGTATTCCGCCTTTTGGAAGCCTTCGGGCAGTGTTTCATGTATCGTCTGTTCTATCACTCTTTTACCGGCAAATCCGATCATTGCACCCGGCTCCGCCAATATGATATCTCCAAGAAAAGAAAAGCTTGCGCTCACTCCGCCTGTGGTTGGATTGGTGAGAACGCTGATATAAAGACCTCCGCTTTCGCTGAACCTCGCCACAGCCCCTGCGGTTTTCGCCATCTGCATTAACGCCATGACTCCTTCCTGCATCCGTGCTCCTCCGGAGGCCGAGAAGATGATGACTGGCAGCTGCCGTTCCATTGCCATCTCGAACAGTCTCGTGATTTTCTCTCCTACCACGATTCCCATACTGCTCATCATGAATCTACTATCCATGATTCCGATCATGGCACCCATTCCCTCTATAATACCTTCGCCTGTTATAACCGCTTCCGGCAATCCGGTTTTCTCAAAGGCTTTTTGGTATTTCAGTTCATATTCCGGGAACTGAATGGGGTTTTCAAATCCCAATGATTCATCCATGGGCTTGAAGGTCCCCTGATCTATGATCTGCCTGAGCCTTATGCTGCAGTCAATTGTTTCATTATAACCACACTTAATGCATACTCTCAGGTTCTTCTCAAATACTTCTGTCTCCTGTACATAACAACAATGCGGACATTTATAGAACACCATGCCACCTCCAGTTCTTGCGTAATTTCTTGCATCATAACATCATTTACCATGTGCAATCCGTATTTGTCCTCAAATGCATTTTTTTGTCCTTCAACACAAGATTACTGCAGTATCGTCCGGATTCCGCTCCTCTTTAGGAGACACAAAATGTCAGTTTACAGTCACTTCCTTCCCCACAGCTGGGCCTTTGCTATAATCCGGTTATAAATCTGCACAAAGGAGGCTGATATGATAATCAGAATTGCACAGATTGCAACTGGTCTGCTGCTGAAGAAGAAGCTCATATCCCATGATGAGCGGGATGTTTACCGCTATAGCTTTGAGCTGCTCATATCCACTGTCATGAATATGGCTATTGTACTTATTTTAGGGCTGCTGTTTCACAGGCTATATGAGACTTTGGTGTTTTTGGCTACATTCTGTACCATCAAGCGCTTTACCGGAGGGCTTCATATGCCCAGCTACGGAAGCTGTATTATTTTTTTCGGATGTATCTATTTTCTGTTGTTATTAACCGACCGCTTTTTCAACATACCGGTGAACGGATTCTTCATAGCGTGTACTGCGCTCAGTGCCCTTCCCGTTCTGCTTCTGGCACCGGTTATTCATCCCAACAAGCTGCTGGCCCCGGATGAGATTATCAGACTAAAAAAGAAGGTCCGATGGCTGGTTGCCCTGTTTTCCCTTTTGTTTTCAATTGCTTTTATTTTTTTTAAAAGCAAGATGATTGCCAGATATATGGGGTATTCCATGCTCTTGATTTCATTTCTGGTTATCTCAGGTGAATTAATCAATAAAATGGACATGATTTCGCGCCAACGCGCGCAGACAGGAGTAGAAGATGATTAGTATCGTGATATGCGACGATGAAATACCATTTCTGGACACATTGGAAGATTACATTCAGAAATACAGGATCTATAAAAGTATGGACTTGAAGCTGACCCGGTTTCACGACGGATCGGATCTGGTGGAGAATTATAACCTCGGCTTTGACATTATCTTTTTGGATATATCCATGGCGGGGCTGAACGGAATCGAAACGGCAAGACGAATCCGTGAAATCGATAAGCAGGTCATCATCATATTTCTCACCTCAGTGATTAAATATGCCCTCACCGGCTACACTCTGGGCGCCGTTAACTATATTATCAAGCCGATTACCTTCCGTAAGCTCGCATCAGAACTGGATGCAGCGATTTTAAAGTGCAATGAAATTGATCAGCAGTACATCACACTTAAAAATAATGAAGGGATATTTAAGCTGTATGTGAATGATATAAAGTATATCGAGACCTATAACCGCAACACCATGATTTATACCAAGGATAAAAACGTCATCTGCTTTCACAGCATGAAGAAATTGGAGAAGAAGCTGGAAGCCTTCAGCTTTATCCGCTGTCATTCCAGCTTTATTGTGAATGTAAAGTATATTGAATCCGTAGAAAAACTCATGATAACTCTCATCTCTTCTGAGCATATTCCCATCAGCCAGCAAAAGAGAAAGGATGTCATGAAATTAATTGCAATTTATTTGGGAGGGGAACTATGATGAGCTTCTTATTCGATATAATTGGGACATCCCTGGAGATGTGCATGCTTTATACTTTACAAAATACGAGTACAAAAAAAACCGGAAAACCGGTGGTTACGCTTCTTTATCTCCTTCTTGCTGCCGTGATCGTGTTTATGACCACAATCAATACGGGGTTTTTGGTCAAGGTACTCGTTATCCTTCTGTGTACCACCGTCATTATGAAATCCTGCTATCAGGTTTCATTGGGCCGGATCGCATTCTGCTACATCCTCTATCTGCTCTCGATCTCCATGGGGGAGATCCTGGGGTTCGGAATAGTAAGGCTGGTATTTGGAGGCTCAGTGAATTCCCTGATGCAGAATCCGTACAAACTGCTTATTGTCATTCTGACCTCTAAGCTGTTTACTTTGATCTTTATTATGTATATCAAGCACTTTATCTCCCGCGCCCATGCTTATCTCGGCAAGGGCCTGCTGCTCACAATTACTCCCCTGCTCTCCTGCTTCCTGATTCTCTTTATGGAATCCTTCCGGATCTTCTCATATGAGGAAATCAGTCCCCGGGAAAGTTTGTTTGCAACTCTCAGCACTGTCTTTATTATAGTATCCGTATTTTGTATTATCATCTTGATTGAAAAATATCTTCAGACAAAGGAGATCGAGCATACCACCAACCTGGATATTCATCAGATCAACAACAGCTATCACTTTCTGTCCCGAAAGACGGAAAGTCAGGAACAAGTGATGGAGCTATACCACGATCTGAAAAACCATCTGCTCATACTCCAGTCCAAACATGGGGAATCGGGATACATTAATGGGCTGATGCATAAGATTCATGACTATGAACTTTTTACGGATACGGGAAACGCGATACTGAATACTGTTTTATATGAGAAAAACAAGCAGTCACAAATGCACCATATTGAATTCTATAGTCGCATCAATATGAATCAGATTTTAACCGTCAAGGATTATGATATTTGCAGTATCTTTGGAAATGCATTGGATAACGCCATTGAGGCTTGTCTGGAAATCGAACGGGAAGAGGATCGAAAGATATCGGTGTGCGCGGATCGGGTACACAACTTTTTTATAATTAAAGTGGAGAATTCCAAGAAGGATGAAAGCCTGTTGTCAGATGATGTAATGAAGAGTTCCAAGGCTGATCAGAGTCTTCATGGGCATGGATTGAAAAGTATTAACAGGGCTGTGCATAAATATAATGGAGAGGTGGGAATTAAATACAGTCGGACTTCCTTTACTCTGACTATTGCAATTCCACTAAATGTAACTGCCTGATTGTAGAAGGAGGACGTAAGCGATGGTTCCGCAAGGGTGGTTCCATCGCTTACCGGTGCGCTGATTGTTAACCGACATGTCTTTATTTATCGCTCAAATATTCTACTATTTTTTGTTTTACATTTTGTGAGTGTGATCTTCCTATGTGGAGAACTTCTCCGTTTTGAAGAAATACTTCCTGATTCATTACTTTCGATATTTGGGTGATGTTTACGATATATCCCCGCTCTACAAAAAGAAACTTTTCTGAATTTAACTCATCCATAATCTGTTTTAAACTTTTTCGTACTTTGCATTCTCTGTTTATACAGATCAGGATGGAGTTCTTTCCGTCCTTGTATACATACACAATTTCCTGGTATGGGATTTTCTCATAGCGAGAGCTGGTATTGATGATATAAACTTCCTCCTCAACACTGCCAAGTTCCTGAGTCATGGATTCCAGTGCACCCCTTAACTTAGTCTGGATTGCGCTTTTTGGAATGTATCTGTATACCTTTAGTTCATATCCCACAATTGAGTATTTGAGATAGGAGGTAATGAATACAATGAACGCGTTCTGGTCCGATTTTCTGATTCTTTCCGCAAGCTCGATTCCACTTATTTTAGGCATTTCTATATCCAGAAAATAAATGTTATAGTTTTTATCCTCATCTAGATCATACATCAGATATTCACTCTTATGGTAGCATTGAATGGATGTCTGCATCTTTATGCTTTCGTAATATTTCTTAATTATTTCATGTATTTCTTCCAGAAAACTCTGAGAGTCATCCACTATCGCAATCTTTATCATATTCCCCTCCTGTTGTCTATTCTTCGTCGTCCTGCATGACCGGCATTCCCAACAGGACTTCAAATTCGTGATCATCGTAATTTATATTTATATATCCATCATACTTGCTGACTACGTCTTTTACAATGTCGATTCCCAGACCATGTATTTTTTTATCGGGTTTATTGGTCAGGAATTTTCTTCCTCTCTTTTGAATCACATTATTATGCGCGTTTCTGATCTTGATAATCAGCATCTCATTCATGGATTTAATCATGATATCAATCCATCTTTCTTCCTTCACCGGCTCTGCTGCTTCTATGGCATTGTCCAACAGGTTTGACAGGACGCTGTTTATATCTTTATCGGATATTCCGATGGGGTATATCTTTGTTTCTATATTCATTCGAATGCCTTTGTCCTGTGCCTCTCTGAATTTATGGTTCAGAATTAAATCTATGATTTGGTTGCCTGTCCAGCATTCCATATCGCTCATACTGACCGGGGGACTGATTTCTTTAAGGTAGGACAGGATTGCTTCCGTATTCTGTTCACTGGTATATTTATAGATCACGTTGATGTGATTCTTAAAGTCATGGGCGGATTTCGCCTGGTGGTCATAGACTTGCTTCAGGTTTCCATAGTTTTCTTCCAACACCTGATTCCTGATTTCTATAAGGTCCCGCTTCTCATTCGCTAATTTAAGCCGGATATATAGGGCAAATGCGATTCCACATAACAAAATTACTACAACGTAACTGAACCAATTTGCAATTACATGTGTGTTTATCTCTCTGATCAGAAAGTTTGATAAAAAGTAGGAGCCAAAATAGTTTAACAGACTTATAATTAGTATAATCTTATAGTACTCCGTCAGAAATCTCAGGATCTTCTTCCGGTTGTTTATGATTCTTTTAATAAGCAGGTATATACCAAACTGAATCGACTTCATAGCCAGGCAGTATAAGACTCTCAGCATCGACATTTCACTGATCAGAATCTTCCCTATAACCTCATTGTCAGTATAAATGCTCATCACAATAATTCCAGTCATTTCTGTTAGCGAAATAATAATAAACATATAGAAAGAAGTGATTGCAAGAACCACTCCAAATTTTGCACTATAAAATATGCTGTACAATATTGAAATTAAAAACGTTACTACATATGCCAGATAGCTATTGTATAATGCATTTCTTTGAAGAATATACAATATTAATGCATATGCTATAGATATCCATATCCCTGGTATTTTCTTTTCCTGCTTTATTAATAAAAAGCTAATCAGCTTAAATCCGGTGAAACATTCCACAAAGCTGAGACCAATTTCAAATAAAACATAAAAAAATGTCATTTCTTCCTTCCCCTCCGTTCCCCTTTATTTCATCCCCAATTATATCAGAAGTAATAATAAAAATATAGTTTTTTTTGAATAATTTCGTTTGTCTCCAAACTAAACTCAATGGATGAGGCATAATAAAGCTTAAAAACCTAAGCTGCATTATGAAAAATGATGATGCATGACATATTTTCATTTTTACCGGCTGCCACTCCATCTTTTTATATTAACGGACAAATATATGCATTTAAAGGACAAACTAACATGATGAGAATGTTTTCATTTACTATTATATAAATTGGTAATTGCAAAACGAGTTCGCAATGCTGGATTTCGAAGATAATTTTGAAATTACTGGAATGGCTAGCCGAAAAATAGGCTCACTGATAGAAGGATGATATGGTTGATTGTTATTGGATATCTCAATTATACCACAATCCTGCGAGGAGTTGTTCTATTTTAGCAAAGAAAAAAAGTCCGAATTTATGCGGGCTGTGGCGTTTCGCAATCGCCTAATGATGTAAACAAAGAGAGGTAATAAAAAACTTATACTAATTGTACAGAACAAGTAATTTACGTATTGTACAGAAATGGAGAATCATGCTTGAAAAACTTTCTACTAAAAGTGCTTCCATATTATTGAGGAGATCATTTGTCCAAAAGTTTGACAACTCCGTATATGTCTATGGTTTTAGTTTATTATATTCAACTGTTTTAATTACTGCAAGTATACTATTACTATCATCCCTTTTAAATCAATTTACGTATGGGTTCCTTTTTCTAGCCTGCTTTATTCCCAGCAGAATCTGTGTGGGCGGTTATCATTGTAAAACTTATGGATGTTGTTTCATAGTGAGTAATTTATGCTTTATCATTACTTACCTGTTGGGACACCAAATATTACAGGAACTCAACCCGTATTTTAAATTTCTTATTTTAATATTTACAGTTATATACATATATAAAGGAGTTTTTCCACCATGCAGGAGTCTGCGATTCTTAAACAAGATCCTTTCTATCCGCAGCTTAGGATTTCACCTAATCCTTTTGTTAGAAATTGCTTTTATAGCACTTTCATATATATTTCCATCATATGTTTTATGTGCCGACATGGCATTATCAACATTTATTATTGTAGCACTATTAAAATACATTGCAAAGTTGGAAGGAGAAAAACCATGATATCACAAGTACTCATTAGTCTAATTGAAACAATCGCATGCCGAGGAGCAGGTGCACGTTCAGCTTGCTTTTCTTATCAGCCGCAGTCACCAGAATGTCTAAAAAACATTGATATTTTAAAGGAAGTGGACTTAAAAGTAAATAAGTAAACTCTTTAGGAACGTAAGCGGTAAATAATCGGCGTCTATTAAAACGGTCAAAGACTTTGTATAATTGTCTATGACCGTTTAAGGTTAGATGCATAGGGGATTAACTCGCGAGCGACTGCTCCCGGGAGGATCAGGTAGTTATGCCGACAGATCAGAAGACAGAACTTTTAGTGAACCGGTATCCGGATGGATGATGATGACAGGATTCTTTTCCTCGGAGTCCTTGGCTTATCGGGTTCATGGAAGAGATTCCCACTCAGATCCAGATCTGACTGCTATGGTGTTTATAATAGTGTCTTGTTTGCGATTGGTAACAATCATGCAGGAACATATTACCCGGTTGCACAAGAGGCTCTATGCTTCATTTTACAAGTGCCTTTACATGGAAATAGAGTGGGTATTCAAAGACGGAAAGTATATCGACAAAATTTACATGGATATACTGGACGGAAAACCGTTGCCACCCGGATAAATTACTATACGCGAATCCACTGATATTTTTCAGATTGCAAATATGGGGTTTTATTTATATACATACGTTCAAAAGCTGTTACATAGCTTGGATCGTTCAGTATATTGTTATGCTTTTCAATAATCAACTCAGCACATTTTTCTGTTGTGTCATCATATGTATTAACAACAAAATCATATATATCCGTCGGCATCAACTTGATGAATTGGCTTTCTGCATTACCGATATTCCGGTCACCCCGAGCCTTTTCTCTCCTGTTAAGTTCATCAAGCGGGCAGCTGACAAACAGGAACATGACGTGAATACCATGC
>Ga0153938_1000129_pt1 | contig 28248 bp, 21 predicted proteins | sample TSNY022MetaG_FD_104740 | JGI IMG/M metagenome (GOLD analysis project Ga0153938, IMG submission 104740) | Attine ant fungus gardens microbial communities from New Jersey, USA - TSNJ022 MetaG | ecosystem: Host-associated > Fungi > Mycelium > Unclassified | place: USA:New Jersey: Brendan T. Byrne... | reverse complement strand
TCTTTGGGAACCAGTGGAACTTTAATGGGTGTTGCAAAACGATTAAAAGAATTAAATCCTAATATTGAAATCATCGAAGCTCATCCAGAAAAAGGACACTACATTCAAGGACTTAAAAATATGGAAGAAGCAATTGTACCGGCTATTTACGATAAAAGGATCGTAACTCAAAGTATTATGACCAAGTCAGAGGATGCTTTTGCGATGGCTAGAGACATTGTTTTAAAAGAAGGAATATTCGTAGGTATGAGCAGTGGTGCAGCAATGCTTGCGGCTTTAGAAGTTGCTAATAATCTTGAAGAGGGAGTTATAGTTGTAATTTTACCAGACCGAGGAGAAAAATATTTAAGTACAAATTTATTTAATTAATATTTGTATATTACGAGTAAATATATTATGATAATAATGTCAATTTATTCGGAGGTTTATGTGTATATAAATAATTTAGAGGAAATAAAAAATATTAAAATTAGCGGTTTGACTTATGATCAAGCACTTGATGAATTACATTTTGGCGATAGTCGATATTCAAAAAAATATGATTATGATGTTGTAGGTGATTTTATAACTGCATATTACAATTATATAGAAATATTAAAAAACGATCGATGGGGATATTTGCAGGTTTTTACTACGATTAGATTTTATCCAGATGGTAAAATAAAAGGATTTTATTGTGATGAATGTAATGATGATGAAATCTGTGAACATGTATATAAAACGATTATTTTAATTCAAGCAGAATTTGGTCAAGTTCTTAAAAAATTTAATATTGTTCCAACTTTAGAATCTAAAGATTTTTTGGCTTTATTTAAAAACAATAAAAAGGAATCAGCATCGTTGGATTTAGAATTAATTAGTCAAAAAGAGGAACAAGGGTTTGAATTAAAAATTAAAATTGGAAATAATAAGAAATATATGTTAAGTCCAAAGTTGAATGCTTTCCTGTATTCTTATTTTGAAAATGGAGATCAAGTGATTTTTGGTAAAAATTTTATATATGATTCAAATATGACTAAGTTTAATAAAGTTGATGCATCATTTCTTGAATTTTTACCTTTGCTTTTAGATGAAAAACCTTATTTTTATATGACAAATAATAAATATAATTATGAGAGTAAAATTTATTTAAATGATTTGGGAATAGTTGCTTTTTTAGATAAAATGTTAACTTTGAAAAAAGAATTTACTTTTATAAGCGGATTTAAACATTATGATATTAAAAAAATAAATGATAATTTTTCGGTTGATGTTTCAATGAATAAAGATGGAAATGATTTAAAAATATTCTTAAACAATAAAGTTGATCCTTTGGTAACTGATTTCAGTTATGTCTTTCAAGATGAAGAATTATATAAATTAACAAATGAACAAAAATTATTTTTAAAACAAACAAGAAGAACCGAAAGCTTAATAGTAGAAGAAAAAGATATTAAAACTTTTGATAAAAATGTTTTTCCACATTTAAATAAAATTAGTAAAAAAATAAAATTAGCCGAAGATTTAGAAGAAAAATATAAGTTTGTAAAACCAGATATTCAATTATATTTTGATTATAGTAATGGCATTAATTGTAAAATAATTGCACTTTATAATGATATAGAAATTAATCTGTTGGAGAATATTGAAACAGAGTTTATTCGTGATTATCTTGAAGAAAATAAAGCTAAAAATTATGTGGAAACACTTGGTTTTGTTCTTCACGAAAAGAAGCCTCTTTATGTAATGGAAGATGATAATGATATTATTAATTTTATTGAAAATATAATTAGTGAAATTAAAGATTATAAAGTATTTGTGACTAACACATTAAAAGAAGTAAACTATATTAAAAGACCTACCGTCAGTGCTAATATAAGTTTAGGAAAAAATGAATTACTTGCTTGTGATTTTAATATTGAAGGAGTTCTTGATGAAGAATTATACCAAATACTAGAATCTATTAATATAAAAAAGAAATATCATAAATTAAAAAATGGAAGTTATATTAATCTTGATGATAATGCAGAGTTGGAACAATTTAGTTCTTTAATTCAAGCTTTAGATATTGATTATAAAACCTTAAAGAATAATAAAAATATTGTAATCCCAAAATATAAAGCTTTGTATATAAGTAGTAGAAGTGATGAATTTTTAACAACGGATACTGAATTTTTAGAGTTTGTTGATAATTTTAAACAAGCGCGTAATAAAAAACTACAGGTTTATAAACCTGAGAATGCAATACTTAGAGATTATCAAATAAAAGGAATTAATTGGTTACAAAACATTGTCAATTATGGATTTGGTGGAATTCTAGCCGATGAAATGGGTTTAGGTAAAACATTGCAAACGATTATGTTTGTTAAAAGTCGCTTAGAAGAAGATCGAAATCGAGAAATATTAATCGTTTCACCCACGTCTTTAATTTATAATTGGGAAAGTGAGTTTTTAAAATTTGCACCAGATATTAAAGTTAAAGTAATTGCTGAAGTTAGACCAAAAAGAGAAAAAATATTTGAAGAACTACATAATTATGAAGTATTTATAACTTCTTATGGCTTATTAAGAGAAGATTTAGATAAATATAAAGAAGTAAAGTATGATACATTTGTTATTGACGAGGCTCAAGCAATTAAGAATGTGAATGCCTTAATAACTCAATCAGTAAAACAAATTGTTGCGACAAATAAAATAGCATTAACTGGGACCCCGATTGAAAATTCAATTAGTGAGTTATATAGTATTTTTGATTTTATTATGCCGGGATATTTTGGAAGTGTTACCAACTTTAATAAAAAATATGGAAAATTATTAAATGAATCTGATGATTTAAAACAATCTTTTCATAGTTTAGTAAATCCTTTTATTTTAAGAAGAAAAAAAGTTGATGTTTTAAAGGAATTACCTGATAAGATTGAGAGAAATATTGTTGTTGATTTAGGTAATATTCAGAAAAAATATTATTTAATGGAAGTAAAAAAAGTTAATGATCAATTAAAAAATAGTGTAAGTGAAGGGACTTTTTCGAAGAATAAAATGTTGATTCTACAATCCTTAACTAGACTTAGACAAATTTGCATTTCCCCGAGTTTATATGTTGAAAACTATGAAGGTGAAAATGCTAAAATCGAGGCATTAATTGAAACTGTTAGTAATGCTATTCTAGAAAATCATAAGATTTTAATATTCTCTCAATTTACTTCTGCTCTTAGTTTAATAAAAAAAGAATTTTTAGAGAGAAATATTGATTATTATTATTTAGATGGTTCTACTAAAGCAATGGATCGAATTAGATTGGTTAATGAGTTTAATGAGAGTAATAATGTATCTGTATTCTTAATTTCTTTAAAAGCTGGTGGGAATGGATTAAATTTGACATCTGCAGATATTGTAATGCATTTAGATCCATGGTGGAATCCAGCAGTAGAAAATCAAGCAACCGATCGTGCTCATCGAATTGGACAAAAAAATGTGGTTGAAGTAATTAAATTTATTGCTAAAGGAACAATTGAAGAAAAAATATTAAAGCTTCAAGGAATGAAAAAGGAATTGAGTGAATTTGTTGTTGATGGGAAAGAAAATACCGATACAGTTTTAACTAAGTTAACAGAAAAAGATATTTTATATTTATTATCAAATGAATAATTTTAATGAGAATTGGATTTGATTGACAAAATCTAGAAAGAATAGTATATTAAGCACATAAAACACAGCGAAAATAGGAAGTAGTGGTTTGCTAAACTAATTAGAGACGTAAGAGATGGTGAAACTTACGAGTCGCAAACAAACGAAAAAAGATATTGGAGTGTTATCGTAAAAGTCACGTTACGACTTTCAAGAGCATGGTAAACATGAATTAAGGTGGTACCGCGGATTTTAACAGGAATTCGTCCTTAGAGGATGAATCCTGTTTTTATATGAAATGAGGAATAATGATGAGAAAGCTTAGTGAACAAGAAATTGTTAGAAGAGAGAAATTACAAAATATTAAAAATCCATATCCAGAACGATATGAAACAAATTATGAGATATTTGAAGCAAAAGAACTAGAGGATGAAACAAAGGGAGTTCGTGTCGCAGGTCGTATTATTTTAATGCGAAAGATGGGGAAGATGTCCTTCCTAACAATTGGGGATATTGAAGGAAAAATACAGATTTCTATTAAGATGGATGTTGTTGGTGAAGAAAAATATCAAGAATTTAAAGATAATTTTGATTTAGGTGATTTTATTGGGGTAGAAGGCGAAGTTTTTACAACTCATACTGGTGAAAAAACTGTACGAGCTGAAACATTTGAATTTTTGGGAAAAGCCTTAAGACCTTTACCTGATAAATTTCATGGTTTAGAAGATCAAGAATTAATCTATCGTAATCGTTATGTTGATATGATTACAAATGATGATACAAAAAAAGTGTTTTTACTTCGTAGTAAATTAATTAAGGAAATAAGAAATTATTTAGATAGTATTGGTTATATTGAAATTGAAACTCCAATTTTAACAAATAAAGCCAGTGGTGCAACTGCAAAACCATTTATTACGCATCATAATGCTCAAGATATTGACTTATTTTTAAGAATTGCACCAGAAACATACCTGAAAAGAGCAATCGTAGGTGGATTTACAAAGGTATTTGAAATTGGTCGTTGTTTTAGAAATGAAGGAATGGATGCTACTCACTTGCAAGATTTTACAATGATTGAAGGATATGGTGCATACTTAAATTATAAAGATAATATGACATTACTTCGTGAAATGCTACAGACAATTATTATGAATATTTTTAAAACATTAAAAATTACAGTCGAAGGACGTGAAGTTGATTTATCAGGGAATTGGGAAAGTGTATCATTTAGAGATTTAATTTTAAAATATACAAAGATAGATATTAAGGAATTTAATACTAAGGAAGCATTACTTGAAAAAATTAAAAATGAAGGTATTGTAATTGAATCAGAGACGCCTCTTGAGAATTTAGGATATGGCAACTTAATAGATCAACTTTATAAGAAAGTTGCAAGACCACATATTATTAACCCAATTTTCTTAACAGAACATCCTATTGATTTATCACCACTTGCCCGCGCTAATGATCTTGATAAAAATATAACTGATCGTTTTCAATTAGTTATTAATGGTGCAGAAATTATTAATGCTTATTCAGAGTTAGTAGATCCAATTGAACAAATGAATCGTTTGGAAGTTCAAGCTAATTTAAAAGCTAGTGGAGATGAAGAAGCAATGCCAATGGATTATGATTATATTGAAGCGATGGAATATGGAATGCCTCCGATTAGTGGATGGGGAATGGGAATCGATCGTTTGGTTCAAATTTTAACAAATTCAGAGAATATTAAGGACGTTGTTATGTTTCCTTTGATGAAACCTAAAAATAATGACTAATTTCACAAAAAGTTCATCCAAAAAGACATTTATTGTCTTTTTTTTATAAATTAATAATGGTATAATTTGGGTGGAGGAGATAAAAAGATGAAAAATTTTTTCAAAGAACATGATTTATTTAAAATTTCTATATTAGTAATTTTATTTACATTTGTTCTAACATGGATAATTCCAGCAACTGACTTAAGTTATGGGCTTGGAACTACCGTTTATGCACGCTTAGGAATTTCTGATATGATGCTTAGTGGTGTATATACAATGAATTTCTTTTTACAACAAATATTCTTTCTTGTTGTAGTAGGAGTATTCTATGGAATTATCAGTAAGACTGAAGGTTACAAAAAGTTAGTTTTTAATATTGCTCAGAAGTTAAAAGGTAAAGAAATTTATTTTATTTTAATTACTTCACTAGTAATTGCAGGATTTACTTCAATTGTAACTAATGTTTATATTTTATTGGTATTTATTCCATTCATAATTTCAATTATTCTAAATATGAAATTAGATAAGTTAACAGCTTTCCTAGCAACTTTCGGATCTATTTTAATTGGAGTACTTGGAGCAACTTATGGAACAGAAGGGCTAACAAGCTTTATTAGTTACTTAGGCTACTACAATACTGCATCAATTGAATCTGGTGTTTTAGTAAGATTCGGAATTTTAGTATTAGGATACATTTTATTTAGTTATTTTACGATAGCTCATGTAAAATCAACTTTAAAAGTTACTGATACAAAAGAAACTAAAACTAAAGGTAAAAAAGAAAAAGAAGAAACTGAAATTGAAGAAAAAGTGGAAGATCGTTTCTTAGTTGAAAAAGCAACTGATAAAAATGCTAAAACTTGGCCAATTATACTTTCTTTCTTCATTATGTTAGTATTTGTCGTACTTGGATATGTTAATTGGAATACATTTGGAATCACTGTTTTTGATAGATTCCATGAATGGCTTCTTGCTCTTAAAATTGGAAATTTTTATATTATATCTGAAATTTTAGGAGGACAGTCTGCAGCATTTGGTCTTTGGAATTTACATCATATTGCAATTGTTATGGGAGTTGTTTTAATTTTCATTGTACTTATGTATAAAGGAAGTTTAAAAGATTCAATTACAAACGCAGGAGATGGAATCAAAAAGATTTCAAAAGTAATTGGAATTATGATTCTTGTATATGTATTATTTACATTCATGTATTGGAGTCCTATCGCATCAACAATAGTTGATTGGATTACAAAGGGATCTGAATCATTTAATCCATTCTTAAATGCAATAGCAGGAATCGTTACTGGATTCTTCTATAATGATTTTGGATATACTTCATATGCAATTGGAACATTATTTACTAATTATTCAGCTGCAGAAATAACAAATTCTGTTACAATCTTCAGTTCAATGAATGGTATTATGAGTATTATTTCACCTACAAGTGCAATCTTGATGGTTGGGCTAGCTTATTTAGATATTCCATTTAAAAAATGGGTCAAATATATCTGGAAGTTTGTTGTAGGAATGTTAGTATGTTTATTTGTTATTTTTGCATTACTATCGTACTTATAAGAACAGCGAAAGCTGTTTTTTTGTGTTATAGTATAAATAGGGAGATGGTTAATTATGTGGATTGAAACGAAACGGAATAAAATAGAATTTATTAGAAACAGATTAAATGAAGTGATTAAAAATAAGTATTTTTATGATATAGCTATAAAGAATATTGATTTATATTCGAAAGATAAGGATTCTAAACTTGAAATAACAAAGGATAAATTTCTTATACAAAAGGGCACTGAAGTAACATTTAGACTTTCCTTTGATCCATCTTATGAAGAAGTACAACATATTTACATCGATATTGAACGCTTTAACGGACGAATCCAAGAATATTTTGAATTACATTTTATAGATGATAAAACCATATCTATTAAAAAAAGAGAAGACTTTATGACGTTGGATACCAATAATAATTTTACTTCATTTGGTTCAAAAAAAGAAAATCTTATTTATATTGATAATAAATTAGGATATAAATTAATAGAAGAAGAGGAAAGTTTTATCTCAGATGCAACAAAAAACTATCGGAATTCAAAAGAAATTTATGTATTAGAAAATACTGCAGTAAGTAAAAATGAATTTAAATCTAATATAGAATTCTTTCATCAACCAAAATTTTCTTATTATATTACAAATAGTTTTGATGAACCGGACTATGATACGAGAAATAATGATCTTATAAATGTCTCTGTTTATGGCATGCATTCAACAACAGAAGAAATGTTTGAAGAAGTGAAAGCCGATTGTCTTAAAATTGAAAGCATACTAAGTAGAATAAAATGAAGAAGTTTAAAAAAATTTATTTGGAGATTACAAATATATGTAATTTAAATTGTGAATTTTGTATTAAGAATAAAAGAAAAGAATCTTTTATTTCTTTAAGTGACTTTAATTTAATTTTAGATAAGATTGAACCTTATACTGACTATTTATATTTTCATGTTTTAGGAGAACCATTAATGCATCCAAAGATTAATCAATTAATTGATCTTGCGAGTCAAAGGTTTAAAATAAACATTACAACGAATGGATATTTGATAAAGAAAATAATAAATAATCAAAACATCAGACAACTTAATATATCTTTACATAGTTTTGATGTAAAGTATCATAAATCTTTAGAAAATTATATGAATGATATTTATGAAGCGACTCAAGAATTGAAGAAAACAGGTACTTATGTCAATTACCGTTTGTGGGCAAATAGTGGGTATAAGAATGATATATTGAGTATTATGTCCAAAAAATATCATAAAACGATTGTTTTAGAAAAGCAAAAGATAGAAGAACAAGTATTTTTAGATATTGATGAGGAGTTTATTTGGGCAAGTTTAGAAAATGAAATTGAAGTTTTACATGGTTCGTGTCTAGCGTTAAGTAATCATTTTGCAATTCACGTCAATGGCGATGTAGTTCCTTGTTGTCTAGATTCTAAGGGAGATATAATTTTAGGAAATATATTGAAACAAGATTTAGATATAATTTTAAATTCGGAAAGAACAATTTCTATACTAAAAGGTTTTCAGGATAATAAAAGAATAGAATTATTATGCCAAAAATGTAATTTTAAAGTTGATTAGTAAAAGGTTTTTTTGATAATATAAAATGAAAGAGGTATTAATTATGAAAATAGTGGATTTTTTTACAGACGAAATAGAAAAAATAGAGCAAAATGGAAAGTTGTTATATGATGTTCCTGAAGCTATAGTGGCTATCAAGCAAGTTAATATAGGAGAAAAAAATATTATAACTATATTAGAAGAAAACGGAATTGATATTGAACAAAGCATATTTTGTGATAGTTTTGGAGATTATCGCTATTATGGTATTGGTGCGGATGATGGTTCATATAGTTTTGAGGTTTATACAAAGGTAGACGATGTAATTTTTTCTGTTGAGACCAAAACAGAAATTTTTACAAAATATGCGAAATATAATAATTATGCAAATGAATATAAAACAGAATCTTTAGAAAACGGAGGAACTATAATTACATCTTTTAAAATAGTATTTGGTGAACGCTCTATTTTTGTAAAAGAAATAAAAGAAGGAAATGATTTAATCCAATCTTCATTTGAAATAAATGATCAAGTATTAATTTCTCTTGGTTATACATTGAAATATAAAAATGATCCTAAATTGAACGAACTTTATAGTAATATTATAGAAGAAATAAAACCAAAATTTAAAGAACACCTTAAAGCGATAATGGGAAATTCTAGAAAAATGGACTTAGGAGAAGAATAAATTTTCTTCTTTTTTTATCATTTTGAATAATTCGATCTTTTTTTTAACATAAATATTATATAGTTATAACAGGAGGAAGAATTATGTTTGAAAATTTTGGGTTTGAAATATGTACATTATTAAAAGATGCTGAAAATGAAAGAAATATTTTAAGACATCCATATGTAGGAAGTGAACATTTACTTCTAGCAATATTAAAGAAAAATAATAAATTATCTAGTTTTTTGAAGAACTATGATTTAACATACAATCGCTTTAGAAAAGAATTAATTGATGTGGTTGGAACAGCTTCAAAAGAAAGCAGTGTTATTCTTTATACACCACTTTTAAAAAGGGTATTAGAAAATGCGCTTGATGATGCTAAAGAATTAAATAATGGTACTGTAACTGAAGAACATCTTGTCCTTAGTTTACTAGAAGAAGGAGAAGGGATTGCCATTCGTCTTCTTTTAAGTATGGATATTGATTTAGATGAAATTTATAACAAATTAAAGCGTTCCAACATGATTAGTTTGGAACAAGATTTAGAAATTCTAAAAATAGGAATTGATTTAAATAAAGAGGTTGATTTATTAAATAAAGTAGTGGGAAGAAATCAAGAAATTGATTTTATGATTGAAACATTACTTCGTAAGAAAAAAAATAATCCTATTTTAATTGGTCCGGCTGGCGTTGGCAAAACCGCTATTGTTGAAGAACTGGCAAGAAGAATTAATGAAGGATCAGTTCCGGAAGAACTAAAATCAAAAAGAATTATTACCCTTGAAATGGGTTCTTTGGTTTCGGGAACAAAATATCGTGGTGAATTTGAAGAAAGATTAACGAAGATTATTAATGAACTAAAAGAAAATCAGAATATTATTGTTTTTATTGACGAGATTCATACAATGGTAAATGCGGGAGGAGCAGAAGGTGCGATTAATGCAAGTGATATTTTAAAACCTTATCTTGCCCGGGGGGTTTTGAAATGTATTGGTGCTACAACAACAAATGAATATTATCAATATATTGCTAAAGATAAAGCTTTGGAACGTCGTTTTGAAGTGATTCAAATAAAAGAACCGAATGAAGAAGAAACTGTTCACATTTTGAAGACGGTAAGAGCTGAATATGAAAATCATCATCAAATATTTATAAGTGATGAAAATATTAAATCAATTGTTAAGAATGCTAATTTATATTTATTTAATAAATTCAATCCTGATAAATCATTGGAACTTTTAGATTCAGTTTGTGCAAGAGTTAAAACTAAAAATAATCGTGCTCCGATGTCAAAAGAAGAGAAAATGAATGAATTAAAGGCGAAGAAGGAGGAGTACGTTAAAAAGGGTGATTATCAGGAAGCAATCAAATTAAAAACACTTGAAAAACAATTGCTTGAAGAATTAGAGATGAATTTGAATACCACAAATCAAATTGAAGAAAATGATATTTTAGAAGTGCTAGAACAAAAAAGTTTAGTTCCTATTTTATTTAATAAGAAAAAACTAATGACAAAACTGACAAAAGTCTTAACTGAAAATATATTTGGGCAAAAAAAAGCTTTAGATAAAATAATTTATGCTTTGAAATACAAAAAATCAAAAAATAAACCATTATCTTGTCTTTTAGTAGGTCCAACAGGAGTTGGTAAAACGGAATCAGTTAAATTAATTCAAAAAGTAATATGTCCTGAAACGGAAATGATTCGTTTGGATATGAGTGAATATAATCAGGAAATTTCAATTAATAAACTTCTTGGCGCTCCGAGTGGATATGTTGGATATGATGATTCCTATATTTTTAGACAACTAATGGATCATCCTCATGCGGTTATTTTAGTGGATGAAATTGAGAAAGCTCATCCAAGGGTTCTTAATTTATTTTTACAAATTTTAGATGAAGGTAAAATTACTAATTCTAAAGGAGAAACAATTCATTTTGATTATTCTTATATCTTTATGACATCTAATATTAAAACGGGGGCAAAAGTAGGATTTAGTAATATTAAATTAGATGAAATTGAAAATGTTTTAAGTAAAGAATTAGTAGGACGTATGGATGAAATTATTGAATATGAAAATATTAATGAAGATGCAGTCAATCAATTTATTGATAAACACCTTTTAGATAGTGAAAATAAAGATTCAATTTTAAAAGAATGTGAATATCAAAAGTTTGGTTTAAGAAATGTTTCGTTATTAGTAAAAAAATATAATAAAATGTTACAAGAAAATTGAAAAACAGAAGAAACTCGAGTATACTTAAATAGTAGATAACTATATATGATAAGCGCGCATCTTATAACTATTATCTACTTCCATTTATTAAAACTCTTTTATGGTCAAAGGATGAAAGAGTTTTTTGTTTGTGGTGAAAAAGTAAAATATATGTTAAAATAAGCATATATTTTTTTTCATTTATTAAAATATTAAAGGAGGAAGTCAAATGAAAGTTTATAATACATTAACAAATAAAATAGAAGAGTTTATCCCTAATGATAAAAACAATGTGAAAATGTATACCTGTGGTCCAACGGTTTATCATTATGCTCATATTGGCAATTTACGTACCTATATTTTTGAGGATACTTTAGAGAAAACGCTTAAATTTTTAGGTTATAATGTAACGCGTGTTATGAATATAACTGATGTTGGACATTTAACCAATGATTCAGATGATGGCGATGATAAGATGCTTAAAGGTGCCCGTCGAGAAAATAAATCAATTCATGAAATTGCTGATTATTATACAGAATCATTTATAAAAGATGCGGAAGAGCTTAATATTGTGATGCCTAAGATTGTGGAGAAGGCATCTAACTATATTGATAAATATATTGAGATGATAACAAATCTTTTGGAGAAAAACATTGCATATCAAGCTGGTGGTAATATTTATTTTGATACGTCTAAAGCTGATAACTATTATAAACTATCGGGAAAAAAGTCGGATGAGTTAATGATCGGAGCTCGTGATGATGTAACGTTAGATAATAATAAAAAAAATCAATCTGACTTTGTTTTATGGTTTACTGATTCTAAATATGAAAATCAAGAAATGCGTTGGGAGTCTCCATTCGGCTATGGATATCCTGGTTGGCATATTGAATGTTCTGGAATTGCATTATCAAATTTAGGAGAATATTTAGACATTCACTGTGGAGGGATTGATAATATATTCCCTCATCATGAAAACGAAATTGCTCAAAGTGAAGCTATTTTGGGTCATAAATGGTGTAATTATTGGATGCATGGAGAATATCTAAATGATCAAACCGGCAAGATGAGTAAAAGTAAGGGTGAATTCTTAACTGTTTCATTAGTGAAAGAAAAGGGTTATAATCCTTTGTCATATCGATTCATGTGTTTGAATTCTCATTATCGAAAAGGTTTATTATTTACTTGGGAAAGCTTAGAACAAGCAGAAAATACTTATAATAAAGTTTTGAATAAAATTAAACAAATTGAGAAAACTGGGGAAATTGAGAACATTGAATCTTTCTTAACTGAGTTCAAGGAAAGTTTAGCGAATGATTTAAATACATCTAGTGCTTTTACCGTTTTATATGATGTATTAAAAAGTGACTTAAATGGCAATTCTAAACGTTACTTAATTGAAAAAATGGATGAAGTTTTATCATTAGATTTATTAAGAGAAGAAGAAATAAATCATACAATAAATGAAGAATATATTAATTCGAAAATAGCAATGCGTAATGAAGCAAAAGCAAATAAAAATTATGCTTTGGCAGATCAAATAAGAAATGAATTATTAGAACTAGGAATTATTTTAAAAGATTCTAGAGATGGAACTACTTATGAGATTAAGTAGTTTTTTTATGGAGAATTAACGATAAAAATATTTGCTAAAAGAAATGATTTATGCTATTATCATTATAGAATAAAATAAAAGGGAGTGTCCTATGCATAGTGAACTACTAGCCAAGGTTGACCTTCTAATTGATATGTCTGAATCTCAAGGGAATTCTGACTTGTTAAAAGAGGAACTTAAGGAAATTGACAAAAGGATTAATACTATTAAATTAGAAATTGAAACGATTTCTAATTTTGGTGATGAAAAATATATTAATAATAGTGAACGCTTATTAGATGAGAGTGTTAAGAATAATTTAGAATTACAAATTAAAAAAAGAAGAGCATCTTTAACTGATTTAAAGAAAAATATTGATGAATTGGTAAATAAGAAAGATTTATTATCAATAAAAGCGGATGCATTTCAAAAAGAACTTGTTAATTTGGAACAGTTTATTGAAATGTTAAAAGAGAAATTAAATGTCAGTCAAGAAGGAACTGAAGTTTATAATTCTTACAAAGAATCGATAAATGATAATAATATTACTTTCTTAGAAAAAAAAGCAAAATTAGAAGTTGTTGAGGCATCTTTAGGTCAAATATCAAATGAATTAGAATACTTATATTTAGCAGATCAAGAGATGAATGAAAAATTAGAATCATCAGAAGAAAAATTAAAGGGAGTTATTCAAGTTTTAAGTAGTAATAAAGCTTACATTGATGAAATGTTAAAGAAAGCAGATATTCTTCATTTAGAAGAACTAAATCAAGAATTTACTACTTTAGAAAAAAGAAAAATAGAGATTATTACTGATCCTGGAATAATTGGGGCAGATGCTAAAGCGTTGATTATTGAAGATGATTTAATCAGTGCTATATTAAAAATCAAAGAACTTGTAACCATTATCAAATCAAAACCATACATGGATATTGAATCAAGTGCTAATTTAGAAGCAATATTAAGCGAAGCTCATACTAAGGCAATTCATGATAGAGATGAATTTGCTGGAATCCTAGAAAACAAATCATATGAGAGTTATAACAATATTGTTGTAGAAAACAGATTAAGTCATTTAAATACAATATTGATAAAAATAAATGAGAAGAAAAATAGTATTTTAAATGATATTGAAACTTTAGATACGATTGATATTCGAATTGTACAAGATGAATTAGCAACTGCTAGAGCAATTGAGCAAAAACTTGAAAATGACATCATTGAGTATGAAAAAATTATAGAAGAAGATGAAAATAGAACTCCTAAGAAAAAGGCAATACTAAATACGGCATTAAATGCAAAACGAGAAGAATATAAAATTATTTCAGAGGTTACGGCATCTTATGAATTAGAATTATCTAATTTAATTAAATCATCAATTTCAATGATGAATGATGATTTAGAAGGTATAGTTGAACAAATCGATTTTATTAATAATGAAATAAGGAAATTGCAAACAATTTTATCTAATCAAAATAAGAATAAAGATGTTTTAGCGATTGAAAGAGACAAAGAAGAATTAAAGAAATTGTCAGAAAATGTTACTTTGATAGAACATCGTTTGAAGTTTGATAAAACACCAAACGAAATATTAGATGAAATTGAAATTATGTTAGGTTCAATTGTTAATTTATCTTTACAAGAAACATCAGTACCAGAAATAGAATTTGAATTAAATGAAGAAGCAAGAGAAGAATATAAACCATTATTGCAAGAAATTGAAAAAGCATTACAAGTAGAAGAAAGCTCAATTTCATTAAATGATTTATTTGAAATCCAAAAAACATATCGTATTGAATCGGAACCGGAGACAGTTGAATTCGATGAAACTCCACTTTTAGAGATTGAAGACATAAATGAAGAACCAGTTGAAGAAGAAATAAGACAATTGGAAGATGATTTTGTGGAATCAATTGATCTTCAATTAGAAGAAGCGATAGAATTAGATGATGATTTAAGTCAATTCGAATTAGAAGATAAAGCAATTAATCCAAATGAATTACCAAACGAAATAAATATTCCTAAACGACTAAAAATAATAAATGTTGAATCGTTAGTGATGCCTGAAGAAGAAGCTTCTGATATAGAATATATCGACTTTGATATGTTAAGCGAAGGAGACTTGTTATAATGGAACTAGTGTTAAATTCAATTATTACCTTAGAAAATAAAGAAAAGTATATTGTTTTAAGTGAAACAATATATCAAGCGAAAAAATACTTTTTAGTTATGGGTATTAAAGATAATAGAGAAATTGATTCACAAAATGTAGCAATATTTGGTGAAGAAAAGGAAGGGTTGGATATTTTTATTACAAAAGTAGAAGATCCAGAATTAAAAATTATCTTGACAGATATGTTAAAAGCGCAGGAATAGCGCTTTTTTTCATATATAAATTTTGATATAATAAAATTAATTAGGAGTGATAAAATGATTCGGTATGAAACAGATTCAAGATTAGTGACACCTGGGAAAATATTCGTGGCAATTAAAGGCTTTAATGTAGATGGTCATGATTATATAGAACAAGCAATTAAAAATGGTGCAGTTAAAATTATTGCTCAAAAAGAAATTGTTGCAAGTGTGCCGGTTGAAGTGGTCGAGGATACACAAGAATTTTTGAGAGAAGCAATTGTTAATGAATATAGTTTAATCGTAAATGAAATGACTTTTATTGGTTTAACAGGAACGAATGGAAAAACAACAACTTGTTATTTGGCTTATCAGTTATTAAAACAATTAAAGCAAGAAGTTGCTTATATAGGTACAATTGGATTTATGTATCACGATAAACATTTTTTGATTGAAAATACCACACCAGATATTTTAACGTTGTATAGATATTTGATGGAAGCGAAAAATGCGGGCATTAAATATATTGTGATGGAAGTAAGTAGTCATGCTCTTTTCTACAATCGAGTAGCAGGTATTCATTATAAAATTGGAGGATTTACTAATCTAACTCAAGATCATTTAGACTTTCATAAAACAATGGAGGAATATCTAAAAAGTAAACTGATGTTTTGTAATATAGCGGATAAGTTTATAGTTAACGTTGATGATGAATATTCAAAATATTTTATTGAAAATAGTAAAGAAGTAGAAACAATTGGATTTAATAATGGAGATTATCATGTTTTAAATTATGAAATTAATCCTGCTGAAACTAGATTAGAATTTGAATATAAAGATAAGATTTATAATATAAAAACAAATTTAACTAGTAAATTTAATGTTTATAATTATTTGACAGCATTAGCAATGCTACATAATCTTGGATTTGAATTAAATCATATCTTAGAAGTTACAAAGGATATTTATGCACCAATGGGTCGATGCGAGACATTTAGGATAGGGGAATCATTTGCTATTGTTGATTATGCCCATACACCAGATTCTGTTTTAAAAGTAATACAAGCATATCGTGATGTGACTAAGGGAAGAATATTAACTATCGTTGGGTGTGGAGGAGATCGTGATCCAAAAAAACGTCCAATCATGGGAAATATTGCATCAGTTTATAGTGATTATGTCATTTATACTTCTGATAATCCAAGAACTGAGAATCCAAATAAAATTATGGATGATATTCTTGCTGGACTAGAAAAAGATAATTATGAAGTAATCTTGGATCGAAGAGAAGCCATTAAAAAAGGTCTTGATTTATTAGAAAAGAATGACTGTCTACTTATTTTAGGAAAAGGTCACGAAGATTATCAAATAATAGGTCGAGAAAAAATTCATTTAAGTGATCAAGAAGAAATTAACAATTATCTTATTGATAAAAATTATCAATAAGGCTTTACTTTTTTATTTTTGAGTAGTATAATTATTTAGTAATAAGGAGGTTATTTTATGGAATTAAAAGGTAGTAAAACAGAAAAAAATTTAATGGCAGCATTTGCAGGTGAATGTCAAGCTTCTATTAAATATGGATATTATGCTTCAAAAGCGCAAAATGAGGGTTATGAACAAGTTGCAGATATATTTAGCGAAACAGCATTAAATGAAAAAGAACATGCTAAGGTTTGGTTTAAATTATTACATGCAAATGTAATTCCAGATACAGTAACAAATTTAAAAGATGCTGCAAGTGGTGAAAACTACGAATGGACAGATATGTATGATGAATTCGCTCGTGTTGCTCGCGAAGAAGGATTTGGACATATCGCTAAATTATTCGATGGAGTAGCAAAAATCGAAAATCGTCATGAAGAAAGATATTTAAAATTGGTTGGCAATATTGAAGATGATTTAGTATTTAAACGTGGAGAAGAAACAATTTGGATTTGCCGTAATTGTGGACATATTCATGTTGGAGATGAAGCACCAAAAGTATGCCCGGTATGTGTTCATCCACAATCATTTTTTGAAATATTAAACGAAAATTATTAAGAGCATAGCAAATATGCTTTTTAATTTAGATGCATTTATTTAAATATAAGCATATATTTTAAATAGATAGTGCTTGAAATTGTTAGAGAACATGTTATAATGATAACAGTTTTAAAAATTTAACCGCGATATCAACATTCAGTAGTAATTAGTTAAAACATAATAGAGAGAGATACATAGCTGAAAGTATCTTATGTTACGAAATTATGAATTTCAGGTTGATTAGTTAAAAAGTGTGAGATACTATAAAATCTTTTAAAGTGCTAGAGTAATCTAGAAGCTGGGTGGTACCGCGGAAAAATATTTCGTCCCTTACAATTTTATGTAAGGGATTTTTTTTGGAAAGAAGGATTTAAATGAAAGAAAAAATAGAGCAAATCAAAATTTCTGCTATACAAGAAATTAATGCTTGTTTAAAAGAAGCTGATGTTTTAAATGTTAAAGCAAAATACTTAGGTAAATCAAGTGAATTAAATGAAATGCTTGCAGGAATTAGAGATATGAGCATCGAAGATAAAAAAATCTTTGGGCCATTACTAAATATTACAAAAAAAGAATTAGAGATTGTTGTGGATGAAAAGATTGAAGAAATTAATAACAATGTTACATTTTTATTTGATGAAACAAAACCAGTATATCCTAAAAAAGGAAGTCTTCATCCAATTACAATTGTTTCAAAAGAAGTAACTGATGTTTTAAAGAGAATGGGATTTACTGTGTTCTCAGGACCAGAAATGGAAAACGAGTTTAATAATTTTGAAGCTTTAAATATTCCTAGTAATCATCCAGCTAGAGATATGCAAGATACTTATTGGTTAACAAACAAAGAATTACTTAGAACACATACTTCACCAATTCAAGTCCGAGCAATGATGAAACATGGTGCACCTATTCGAATTTGTGCCCCAGGAAGAGTATTTAGAAATGAAGATATTGATGCAAGTCATGATAATACTTTCTATCAATTAGAAGGTATGGTTGTAGATAAAAACATATCAATAGGTAATTTGATTTATGTTATGGAAAGTTTATTAAAAGAAATATTTAATGATGATATCAGTGTACGTCTTCGTCCGGGATTTTTCCCTTTTACAGAACCTTCTTTTGAATTAGATAGCAGTTGTTTCTTTTGTAAGGGAGCAGGATGTAATACTTGTAAAAATACTGGATGGATCGAATTCTGTGGTTGTGGAATGATTCATCCGAATGTTTTAAAATCGTGTAATATTGATCCTAAAGTTTATACTGGCTTTGCATTTGGGATGGGTTTAACAAGATTAGCAATGATGAGATATGGTGTCAATGATATACGTTTAATGAACAGTGGAGATGTAAACGAATTAGAAAAATTTGAGATTGAGTAGGTGAGAGAATGTTAATATCATGTAATAAATTAAAACAATTTATCAAAAATAGTGAAAATATAAATTGGGAAACAATTTGGAATACATTTACAATTAGAACAGCAGAAGTAGAAGCAATTGAAAAAAAAGGATATGATTTAAGTGGTGTAGTTGTAGCTAAAATTATATCATGTGAAAATCATCCAACGAAAGAACAATATCATGTGTTAAGAGTCACTGATGGTACAGAGGAATGCGATGTGTTATGTGGTGCTCCAAATGTGCGAACTGGTATGACTGTTGCTTGGATTAAAGTTGGGGGAACAATTAAAGACTTTACAATATCTGAAAAGAAAATAGCAGGAGTATTATCGCAAGGAATGCTTTGTGCTGTAGATGAACTGGGTATCGGAACCGATCATGCGGGTATTTTAGAATTACCTGATGGTTTTCCTTTAGGAACAGATATAAAAAAGCTTCTACCAATTGAAGATATTATTGTAGAAATTGATAATAAGTCTTTAACAAATCGTCCAGATCTTTGGGGACATTATGGAATTGCCCGTGAGATTGCTGCGATTACAGGAGAAGAATTATTACCTCTTCAATTATTAGAAATTGAAAATAATAAAAGTGATTTAGATATTAAAATTAATAATAACGATTTATGTATGCGTTATATTGGAATCACAGTAGATGAAATTAAAAATAATAAAACGCCAATTGACATGCAAATCTTTCTACACTATACAGGAATGCGATCAATTTCATTATTAGTTGATTTAACAAATTATATGATGTTAGAATTAGGGCAACCAATGCATGCTTTTGATAAAAGAGTAGTTAAAAATATTGAAGTAGGTCTTGCTAATAATAAAGACAAATTCACAACTTTGGATCAAGAGGAAAGAACGTTATCCGATGAAATGTTAATGATAAAAAATGGAAATGAATATTTTGCGATTGCAGGAGTAATGGGTGGGTTAGATAGTGAAATTTTAGATGATACTACTAGTGTTTTCTTTGAATCTGCAACCTTTGATGCTGGAAGTGTTCGAAAGACTGCAACAAAACTTGGGCTTCGTACGGAAGCAAGTGCGCGTTATGAAAAATCATTAGATCCAAATTTAGCTATGATTTCTATGAAACGTATTTTATATTTCTTGAAAAAAGAAAATCCGAATATGATTATTAGTTCTAATTTAACAGATGTTTATGCCAATGTATTAAGTGAAAAAGAAATCGTTCTTTCAAAAGAATTATTAGCAACTTATTTAAGTTTTGAAATGGACAGTGATCAAGTTAAAAAAATATTAAATAGTTTGGATTTCAAAGTTGTAGAAAATAATGATTCTTATGTAGTCACTATTCCAACATATCGGGCAACAAAAGATATTTCCTTAGATTGTGATATTATCGAGGAGATTGCTCGTATATATGGATATGAAAACTTTGAAAAGAAACCATTAGTCATGGATTTATCTTTTGAAGAATATGAAACGATTTGGAATGAAGAATATAAAATTAAACATTATCTTGCTACGAAATTTAATTATAATGAAGTTCATTCATATCTTTGGTTTGAACAAGCAATGTTAAATAAATTAGAACTTGTAAAAGAAAATGTTTCTTTAGCAGAAAATAAAGAAAATAGAATTTTAAGAGATGATTTATTCTTATCATTGTTACCGATTGTGAAAAAGAACTTAAAATCTTTGGAACGAGTTAATATTATGGAAATTGGCTCGGTTATCTTAGATGGTATAGATAAACGACATATTATAGCTATGCTTGCTAGTGATATTGAAGTAGCCGAAAGTTCATATTATGAAATGAAAGAAATTATTATTAATTTAATTCAAACTTATAAGAAAGCAAAAGTAGAATTGAGAGATTATAATGGCTTTAATTATTATGATGAATCCTACAGTAAAGATATATTTGTGAAGAATCAAAAAATTGGTTCGCTTGTAGTTTTAAAACCAAAATATGCAAGTTATGTTGGGAAAAAGAAATTTGTGGTCGGATTAGAAATAGATTTAACATCTTATCTTTCTATCTCAAAAGAACGAATTAATCTTCTTGATGCTAGTAAATATCAAACTGTTGAATTAGATTATACTTTAATTGATTATAACAGACAAAAATATGAAATTATAGAAAGTATTTTAGCATCTTTTGAACATGAAATTATTAATTCTTATAAATTAATTGATAATTATAAGAGCGAGGATATGGATAAATATACAATTCGTTATATTGTTGGTAGTAAAGATCATACTTTAGATGGTAAAGAATTAAATGAATTTAAACAAAAGTTTATATCTTATATCAAAGAAAAAGGATTAGACATTTTAGTCTAATCCTTTTCAAATCCTTGTTTTTTTATTCTTCTTTTTTCTAGAATTTCTAGTTCATCCTGATAAATAATATTGTAATTTAATGGATTTTTTCGGTCTTCTCTGATTTGCTTTATTAGTAATTCTAAATCCGTTTCGCTAGTTAAATCTAATAGATAACTTGTTCTACAGTATCCAACAGAGTCATCAATTATGTGAAATGTTAAATATCTTACTCTTTCAAAGAAAGGATGTTTAATAATATCTCTTAATAAAGCCGTTTCAGATTCATAAGTGACTATTTCTTCACTTATTTTAGATTCACCATTATTTGTTGTTCTAATCATTCGCATTTTATTAAATGTATTTATTATTTTAACCATTTCATCTTTTTCTTCTTCATGTATTAATTTAACAATAATATCATTATCTAAATTTGAATTTTGGCTGAATTCGGTTTGATTAGGAATAATTTCAATAACGTCTTTATTTAGATATTGAACCATTAAATAAGCATGATAACTATTATCTAATTCATTAAAAACAATATATAAACCGCCATTATAATTATAAAAATCTTTTGCTTTATCCCAATTTTCTGTTGATAAGTAATTAAAGCTATAATACAAATCCCCTTGATGATTTGTTTTGATGGGTAAAAAAGTTTTATTAGAAAAATATTGATTAATAATTTCTTTCATAAGTACCTCTCTTAAAATAAAACGATTAAGCTTGTTTTGATTCTCCGGTATAAGCCCAACCTGCAAGATCTTTATTTTTATGCCAATAATATTCTGTTGTTACTTCTTGTTCTATCGTTCTTGTTGCTTTTGTACTAGATGCTTTTGTATATTTATAACAAGTTGTTCCATTTAATTTGTAACTAGATGGACAAGTATATTTGCTGATATAAGTGCTACCAGAAATGATACAACGATCTCCTTGAAGAATGGCATCTGATTTTGAACAATAATAATATCCCTCGCTAGTTATGGCTTTACGACATTTTGTTGAAGAGCCACTTCCAACAGTGCTATAACCCGCAGGACAAGAATAAGATGTCTTTCCTGTAACTTCAATTGAATCGTATTGTTTATAACATTGATTATTAGCTGCATTTAAATTATATCCTGATGAACAAGTAGTTAGAGTACTAGTATTAGTAGTAATATAACATTGATCTGTATTTTTTAATTTACCTTGTGGACAAATATATCCTAAATTACTAGTATAACGTCTATAGTAATAAACAGTTTGACCATTAGAGTTCTTTCCTTTACTATATAAAGTTAATTTTTCATATTTACTTTCATATTCTGTTAAAGTTTCATCATAGGTTTTTATTGTTTCAACAAATTTCCAGCTTTTCACATAATATTCAGCATCAACATATTTATAACAAGTGCTTCCGCTTTTTGTATAACCACTAGGACAAACAGTTTCAGTCTTAGAAGAAGAGTATTTAAAACATTGGCCGTTTACATCAGTTGTTCCACTTGGACATTTATAAGTTGATGCGGTTGTTGAATTATATGGTGTAGTATATTCATAAGTTGTTGTTGCTTTTTTATAAGAAGCTTTTGTATTCGATGCTTTTATGGTTTTATAAGTTGGACTGGCACTTGTTGTTATTGTAGATATTTCAAGATAGCAAGTTTCTCCTTCTAGATAATAACCACTTGGACAACTATATACAGCATTATTTGTAATAATATCTTTCTTTAATAAATAAAGAGTTGATCCTGCAATTGTTCCATTTGTTGGGAAGGTATAAACATAGTTTTCATTTTTTGTTGTACCATCGCATGTAAGAGTCGTTTTTACACTATATTTTGTATCAGTATTTTTTGTAATTACAACTGTTGATAATCCTTCGTTACAAGAGTTCCCTTTATTATCTATAATATCATTAATATATCCTAATTCTTTTAAAATTCTTAAATTCACACTTTTTGTTTCATTGATATTTTGAGGTCTTTCATTCTCTGAAAAGAAATTATATGCAGAGTTCTTTAATAGAATAAAGTTACTTTCAAAATGTTTTTCATTGTTTCCTTTTTGGAAATAAGTAACAATATAAACAATAGCAAAAATTATTAAAACTAAAACAATTAAACTAATTATTAATTTTTTAATATTCACATCAGTTGAAGTTTCTTTTAAACTTTTTTTTTCTTTTAATAATTTGACATCATCAGCTTGATTATACATAAAAACACCTCTCATTATTTAATTTAAATAATCATATAAAATTTGCACTTACTATATCATATGATACTCAAAAAGTCAATTTACTAAAAGTGAGTAAATCCCTTTATTTATCAGGAATTTTATGCTATAATACCCTCATGGGGCAGCGTTAGGTTTTCGACAGCAGCAACTACATAGGATGGCAAGTAGTCATGTAGACTATAAATACAACAAAAAATAAATAACGAAAATAATTTTTCGGCTTCTTTCGCTCCAGTAGCGGCTTAATTAAAAGTATATAGAAGCGCTGCTAATTCTTTATTCTTGAGAAAGATTTAGTGGTTCATATTTTCAAGATATACTAATTTTCTTTGCTTAAGAGAAAATTGGTGAATATAATTTAGGCTCGTAAGAGTTATTTGATGCGCTAAAGTCAAGACTCTTATTAAAATTAATTTTAGCTAAACTTGTAGAGATTCTATGATAGGGTTGTTTGGACAGGAGTTCGAATCTCCTCTGCTCCACCATTTGTATATAATCCCTTTATTTAAAGGGTTTTTAAATGTTTTCAATAAATTTGGTAGCAATTTGGTAGCAAAATAAAAAATCGCTAAAATTTTAAGTAGTGATTTTTATTATAAGTAGTGTTATGAACAATAATAAGTATATTTTTCTAATATATTTTAAAAGCAAATTATATAAAATCCTTAAAATAAAAGAAAACTTTTGTGATAATTAATTCTAATTTTATATTAATTATTAAAAGAGAATAATAATATTTTTTTTGAATAATTATTGTAATAGGTGATTTATATGTTAAAAAAAATAGCAAACGAAGAAAAATATATTTTATTTAGTATTCTTATTATATTTGTATTAGGATCTTTAATGCATTTTATCTATGATTTCACTAACCAAAATATTATTGTTGGATTATTTGCACCCGTTAACGAAAGCGTATGGGAACATACTAAACTGGGAATCGTTCCACTAGCTCTTTGGTGGGGCTTGTTTTATATATTTAAAAATAAAAAGTGTAATATGGATAAAAACAAATGGTTTACTTCATTTTTAATTTCTCTTTTTACAAGTATAATAACTATTCCAATGTTTTTCTATTTTTATACAGGAGCCTTTGGCATAGAAAATGTTTTTATTGATATTCTAATATTTTTCTTAAGTATTTTATTAGGACAAATTTTAGGTTTACATTTTTATAAATATGCTAAAGGAATAAATTATAAAATATCTATTTTAATATTTCTATTTATATTAATAACATATGGAATATTTACTTTCTATCCGCCTAAATTGCCGATTTTTAAGGATGCAAGTACCGAAACGTATGGAGTTAATAAAACTTGATGTTTCAATTTTAATCTACTAATTTTATCAAAACAAACAATAAAATACCAAGTATTATTTAACAATTACTAACTAAAAAAAATGGTTGGTATTTTTTTATTAAATAAAGTATATTGAATAATTTTTCTGTAGCAATTCTATTAATAATAACCCTAAATATAAAACTATGGTTTTGATATATTGAAATGGATGATTTTAATCAATGTCATTATATTTTTAAATAAAATCAAAAGAAATAAATTTGAATTAATGAATTTTAATAACTGAACTTTTCCAATTATTTTGTAATATAAATTAAAAATATTTTTTAAAAATTTGTGGTATGATATTTTTATTAAATTGGAGGTTTGAAATGATAGAAGTTGCCACTCAACATTTAAATGAATTGAAAAGAATAAACTTTAGTGAATTAGATCAGAAGTTTTATGATGATGTTTTATTATATCCAAAAAATGAAAATATAATTTATCAAAAAAACGATAAAATATTGTCAGAAAGAGATAAGTCCAATTTAAAAGATTTATTAAGAATTATAAAAATTATTGATGCAACAGATGTGATGTATGAAAATACAAAAATTTTAGTTCCAAGATTATATGCTGAAAAAAATATGATTATTCCGCAACATATTAGCGTTCAGTGTCTAATGTTTTTTCGTGCAACTGCTAATGATTTAAAAAAAATAAAAAAGATAGTGAAAGAAACAAAATATGATAAAGTTCCAAGTGATAATATGTGGATAGGTAATAATAAAAAACTTGACTCGATAAACGAAGGCGATATTTTATATCTAATGAATCGAAGAGTCGGTGGTTGGGATGGTTCTATTGAGAGGCCCGTTATTGAACTTTTATGTGCTGGTGGTCATCTCCCAACAATATGGGATAAGAAAATTAATGGATTTAGAACTTTAGATTTTATAGAATTATTATCAAAAGAAATGAAAGAAGAAATCGGTATTAAAATTGATGAAAGACAATTGGTTCAATTAGGAGGATTTCATAATCAAGTTTCTAATGAACTCGTTATACTTTATTGTTTATTTGTGAATTCAAGTCAATTATTTAGAATTATTGATTTTTCAAAAAATAATTTTAAAGAAAATATAAATGGTGTTTATATTGGGGAATTTAACGATGTAATGACTCTTTATGATTTAAATCCTTCAATTTTTGCTGGCGGAGAAAAGGCGAAGCCATTTAACTTTTCAGATAATAAATTGTTAATGAAAAAAATCAAGAAATATATAAATAATTAATCTGAAAAGAATTAGTGAAAGAAGTGATAACATGAAATATATAGTTATTTTGGGTTATAAAGGCAATAAATATATTTTAAATGAAAGACTAAAATTAGGAATAGATAAAATGAGTTCAGAAGATACAGTCATTTTAACTGGTACAAAAAATGAAATAAATTATATGACCGAGTATTTAAATTCTCAAAAAATATTCAATATAATTACAGAAAATAATTCTAAAAATACTTATGATAATATTAAAAATACTTTAAATATTCTAGAAAATAAAGAAAAAGTCTATATTATTACAAGCAATTTCCATGTGAAACGAGTTGCGAGAATAATAAAAAGTTTTAATTTAAATTGGATGATTTTTGGTATAGACATTCCAGTCTCAATTAAAATTTATATTAAGGAATGTTTTTTTAATATAATTGATTTTTTTTGGAATTTTTTTCGCTAATTGAGAATTTATGTTTGATGCTTGACTATTAGCTGACTAAATTAGTATAATTAGGATATAAATATATATAGTTATTTTTATAGAGTTGTGGGTGATGTATTATTAATAAATATTATAATTTCTTGTTCAAATTGTAAGTCAAATTATCCAGCTGAGAGTTGTAAATGAACTTATTATATTTTTTGTCAGGCTATATTTAATTTATGATTTAGTCTAAAAAAGATGTGGTAATTGTTGGAAATAATTTGTTAACAAATCAAATTTATTGTTAATTAATAGGAGGAAAATAAAAAATGGAAAAGATAAAAAATTGGTATCAATCTCATAAGGTTTTAGGAACGATAATTATTGGTGTTCTTATCTTAATAATTATAGGTGCTATAACTTCTGAAGGTAATAAAGAAGAAATGAAGAGCAAAACGGAAGTTACGGTCATTGATTTTAGCACAATGTCTTTTAATGAAATTGCTAATTGGTGCGAAGATAATAATGTAAAATGTTATGAAAAGAAAGAATATTCTGATACAGTTGCCAAAGATGCTTTTGTAAGTCAAAGTATTAAAGCTGATGAAAAAATTAATGAGGGAAAAAATATTAATATTGTATTTTCATTAGGAAAAGAACCATCAACAGAATATAAAAATGCATTGAAACAAGCTGAATCATATTCAAAAACTTTGAACATGTCTAAACAAGCAATATACGATCAATTAGTATCACAATATGGTGGTAAGTTTCCAGCAGACGCTGCACAATATGCTATTGATAATATGGAAGCTGATTGGAATGCAAATGCATTAGCAAGTGCAAAATCATATCAAAGCACACTAAATATGTCTAAAAGCGCTATTTATGATCAATTAATATCGCAATATGGTGGTAAGTTTACTAAAGACCAAGCTCAATATGCAATAGATCACTTAGATGATTAAAATTAGTAATTTAAATTCTAGGCAAGTAAATCAACTTGCTTTTTTTATTTAATTATTAGTTTTTAATCCAGTCGTTAAAAAGGGTACAGCATATCTTATAATGAGGGGATTTATATGTTAGAATTAATTATGGATTGGTTAATACCATTTGTTTTAACTAGTGTAGCTGCTATTACAACAAAAGGGATTAAAGATTTAAAAACACTTCGTGCAAGTTCTGATGAATATCAAAATTTAATGAAATATAGCATGATTTCTATATTACGACTGGAGATCACTGATATTACTGAAAAGTATTTTGATATAGGTTATTTACCTGATTATGCAAGAGTCTTACTTGAAGATCTTTATACAAATTATAAAGGTCTTGATGGTAATAATGGAATTAAAGAATTAGTTGAACAGTGTTTTAAATTACCACCAGTCAGATCTACAGAAACAAAAGACTAGCAGAGCAATGTCTTTTTTTGCTTTAACAATAATTTTTTCTGATAAGAAATAAAAAAAAACAAAAGATTAATTTAGATTAATTTTTGCTTTTCATTTTATTAATAGTTTCATAACAAGTTTGAGCTAGAAGCTTTGTTCCTTTTTTATTAATATGGATTCCATCTGCTTGAAAAATCAATTCATTATTCTTTGTTAGTTCATAGGTATTTAAAAAAGTATAAGTGTTTGCATATTTTTTTTCAAGAATAGGAGCAATCAACTTGCATTGACTATCCATAAATATTTGTCTTTTATTTAAGGTTTTTAATACTCCTTCGTTAATTTTCATTGGGGTCATTATAATAATTGTTGAATTCTTGTATTGTTCTAATATAGTTTCGTATTCATTTATGAAATAATTCATATCACGCCAATTTTTTTGTTTGGTATCATTTGACCCAAGCATTAATAAAACAATATCGGCATTATATTCAATGGATTTTTTAAAATAGTCATGATCTTTATATGGTAAGTTAGAAGAATTTTGCACACAATAGCCAATTAAGCCAAAATTCATAACT
>Ga0153938_1000122_pt1 | contig 28546 bp, 41 predicted proteins | sample TSNY022MetaG_FD_104740 | JGI IMG/M metagenome (GOLD analysis project Ga0153938, IMG submission 104740) | Attine ant fungus gardens microbial communities from New Jersey, USA - TSNJ022 MetaG | ecosystem: Host-associated > Fungi > Mycelium > Unclassified | place: USA:New Jersey: Brendan T. Byrne... | reverse complement strand
TGTGCATGCAGTTGCAGGCTTACAACGGGAGGTTCTGTTACTGCGGAATGAGCTCAATTTCGAATTGTGGATACAGAGGGAAAATGTTAAGCATGTAGGAAGATTATACCAAGATCGGATTCTAATGAAAAGTGCAGAAGCAGAACGTCAAGGCCTCGTACGTGCGTTATCAATCCGATGGTTTGCTATTAGTGAAGGTATACCTCAATGCAGTACAACAAATTACGCAAGTATCGCTCACAGGCCATTACCCTTGAGAGCGAACTACGCGACAGCAAACAACAGGCAACTTCTGCGAAGAGCAAGTATGCTGAGTGGAACACAGAGCTACAGCAGAGACTAAAGGAACTTCGTGAGGAGAAAAAAACATGGATATCCGAGGCAGCCACACTTCGAAGTGCCGAGAAAGAAGCCAAGGTACTGCATTTTTACACGTCCAGCCACGTCTCTACATGACTTGCACCATGTTCAGGCTTTGTTTGCTGCACAGGCCAAGCTTCTGGCCGAAGCGACAGAACATGTTTTCCAGCTACAAACGCAGAAGAAAGAAAATCAACACAAAATTGACAGACTGCATGACTATGAACAACAAATCGAGCAACATCTCAAGATTCGTGATCTCTGGTTCGGCATCATGAACTTCTAGTATATTTCTCTTCCTTATTCCTCCTTTATTAAGGAAGTGCGATTATGCCAAGTTCAATGCTCGTGGAGAACAGCTGGTCGACATGGAGAACAACATTCAACAGTTCAAATTGCGTCTCGAAAGTTATGAAAAGACCCTCAAAGACATGGAAGAACGCGCTTGGTAAACACTTTTACTTTTGTACAAGATGTTCACCAACTTCTTTTGTTTCAGCGTTGACCGCCGTCAAATTCGAAGTTTAGAAGCGAAGCTCTCAATAGCGAACAAAAGAGCAGAGAACAATCGACCTTTCACTGAAGAAGGTTTACGAGCCTTCGCGGCAGAAAAGGTTGCTCTGAAAGAGTCGAATACAAGGCTGAAGGGAGAAAATGATGAACTCAGAGAAGAAACAGAGGAGTTGAGAGCAATGGTCGAAGTACTGAGAGCTCAGGTTACGGGAGAAAAGGGCTTGGTCTCTGAGCCCAAGCCCCCACCGCCTATAGGATAAATAGCTGTACGTGTGGTACACCTCTGATGCTACAGTAGCTCTTGATCGGTGCTGTTTTACGATAGCCAATACACCATGATAAAATATCTTGCTTTGTGGTAGAAGCTTCTAGGGACACGAGAGTGTTATCAAATAAAAGATTCAGACCATCGACAGTAAATTCCAGAAGGTTCGATGACGGATTCAGTAATGATACCATTTTGGGCAAATTTCAGATCCTTCGAGAACTGAAAATTTGGAACACTTAAAGGCGCGCGCGAAACCTTCATCTTTTTTACACCTCCCTTTACCCTTTACCCTTTACCCCATCTCATTCTAGTGTTGAAAAAGTAAGTGTGTCAGTTTGTCTGATGGTACAAGCCCTCGTTTACAGTCCTTTGTAGAAATGTCTGCTGTTCCAGAAAGCTTTGGCTTCCAGGCTGAGATAAGTCAGCTCCTCGACCTCATCATTAGTAGGTATTCCCATCCTTCGTAGAGCATCGGTGCATTGATTCCATGTTCCAGACACGTTCTACTCCAACAAGGAGATCTTCCTTAGAGAGTTGATCTCCAATGCCTCTGATGCCCTCGATAAAATTCGTTATGCATCATTGACTGATTCCTCGGCCCTTGATGCTGAGAAGGAACTTTTTGTTCGCATCATCCCCGACAAGGAGAACAAGACCCTTTCCATCCGTGATTCTGGAATTGGTATGACAAAGGCCGACCTGGTCAACAACCTTGGTACTATTGCAAAGTCGGGCACAAAGGTTAGTGATACGTAGTTGTCGTCGAAGGACCGTTTCTGATTCCTTTCCCCAGGGTTTCATGGAGGCTCTTAGTGCTGGTGCTGATATATCAATGATCGGCCAGTTTGGTGTCGGTTTCTATTCTGCTTACCTCGTCGCCGAAAATGTGCAGGTTATCTCCAAGCACAATGATGACGAGCAGTATATCTGGGAATCGGCTGCTGGTGGTACTTTCACCATTACTCTTGATACTGTCAACCCTCCTCTGGGTCGCGGTACTGAGATTCGCCTCCGCCTGAAGGAGGATCAATATGAATATCTTGAGGAGAAGAAGATTAAGGATATTGTCAAGAAGCACTCCGAATTTATCTCTTACCCTATTCAACTCGTCGTCACAAAGGAAGTTGAAAAGGTGCGCGTACGCTCATATGGAGTTACATTCTTATAACTGATGTTTATACTAGGAGGTTGAAGATGATGAGGAGGTTAAGGAGGAGGGCGAGCAGTCTAAGATTGAGGAAGTTGACGAAGACGAGGAGGGCAAGGAGAAGAAAAAGAAAAAGACTATCAAGGAGAAGGAAGTCACCAATGAAGAACTCAACAAGACCAAGCCCATCTGGACTCGCAACCCCAACGAAATCACCACTGAGGAGTATAGCTCCTTCTACAAAAGCTTAACCAACGACTGGGAAGACCATCTCGCCGTTAAGCATTTCTCAGTTGAAGGTCAGCTCGAGTTCAAGGCTATCTTGTTCATTCCCAAACGGTACGTCGACTTGATTCCGACCTTATCACTTGATGTTGAATTGTCTCTTCAGTGCTCCTTTCGATCTCTTCGAACAGAAGAAGAAGCGTAACAACATCAAGCTCTACGTCCGCCGTGTCTTCATCATGGACGACTGCGAGGAGCTCATCCCCGAGTACCTTAACTTTGTCAAGGGTATCGTTGATTCTGAGGATCTTCCACTTAACATTTCCCGTGAGACTCTTCAGCAAAATAAGATTCTGAAGGTCATTCGCAAGAATCTTGTCAAGAAGGCGCTTGACCTCATTAGTGAAGTCGCTGAGGACAAAGATAATTACAACAAGTTCTGGGAGGCCTTTGGCAAGAACATTAAGCTCGGTATCCATGAGGATGCACAGAACCGCAGCAAGCTTGCGGAATATCTCCGTTTCCACTCCACCAAGTCTCTTGATGAGCAGACTTCCCTTAAGGGTATGTTCTTTGTTTGTCAAAGCTGAGGCGTGTTAATCAGAGATTTTCAGACTACATCACTCGCATGCCCGAGGTCCAAAAGTCTATCTACTATCTGACCGGTGAATCGCTTGCTGCAACCAAGGAATCGCCGTTCTTGGAGGTTCTCAAGAAGAAAGGCTTTGAAGTATTACTTCTCGTTGATCCCATTGATGAGTATGCCATCACTCAGTTGAAGGAGTTTGAAGGCAAGAAGCTCGTTTGCGTGTCAAAGGAGGGTCTCGAGCTCGAGGAGACTGAAGAGGAGAAGGCTACTCGGGAGGCTCAAGTCCAAGAGTTCAACGAGCTCTGCTCAACTGTCAAGGACGCTCTTGGTGATCGCGTCGAGAAAGTTGTTATCTCAAATCGTATTGCAGACTCGCCATGCGTTTTGGTCACAGGGCAATTTGGTTGGTCCTCGAACATGGTAAAGAATCCCAGTTCCTGTGTTACAGAATGGAATTTGACGTGTATTCATAGGAGCGAATCATGAAGGCTCAGGCCCTCCGTGATTCTTCGATGTCGTCGTATATGGCCTCGAAGAAGACATTAGAGTTGAATGCGCAGAACAACATCGTCAAGGAGCTGAATAAGAAGGTGAAGGAGGACAAGGCGGACAAGTCCGTGCGGGATCTGACCTTCCTGCTGTTCGAGACTGCTCTGCTTACGTCTGGATTCTCGCTCGACGATCCGACATTGTTTGCGAAGCGCATTTACCGCATGATTTCTCTTGGTTTAGATGTTGATGAAGATGAGGAAGTTGCTGCCCCTGAGCCTGCTGCGGCACCTGCCGCTGCCGAAGCGTCTTCGACCTCGGCCATGGAGGAGATTGATTAGAGTTGATCTTTTTTGTTTTCTGTTTCATCTTGTTGCATTGCTGTCATATCAATCATTACTGCGTTACAATATCATCATCATTTGTCTTAGTTGCGAAACGCACTTTATGACTCGAGCCCTGACTACGAGTAAGGTGCTTCGTGTGAGCCTCGTGTTTGGCGAGTCAGGAGCTGCTACCGGATGATTACATAATGTGGAGAGGGGTGGGTGAGATTGGCGTTTATATGTTGGATCGACCATGTTCTCCTGCTAGAATGCCTGGCCTTACCCTTCCCCAATCTCTGCTCCCTGCCGTTGAGGACGTCGACGGCAACTTGTCCTGTCATTTCCCGGTGAGCACAATGTTGTCGATGCGCACCGGCCTCGTGCTCACCCCCTTCACAGTCCCTTCCTCGTTTCAAGTCTCCTCCCCATCCCTCTGGTCCTTGTGCCGCTGTGTGTCCTTTTTTTCTTTGTGTTGTGGCTGACACTGACCTCACGACCCAGCCTCCATGTTCGCCCAGTCCGCACCGCAGGGCAAGGCCACTTTGCGTGCAGACCATCCGCCGCCGTCGCCAGGCATCACGCGTCAAATACCAGCCAGAACCACTGCCTCTGCACGCCTTTGATAAGCTACCGTGGATAGCTTCTCTTGATGTGTCCCCCAGTGAATTCGCTCACCCAGCCGACATCGCTGATCTCTCTACCCTTCCCCATGCTGGCCCTGGCCCCATTCGTCGTCAAAGACCCTTACTCAAGTCCAGTCCCTTTTCCACTCCTCAATCCCCCTCCCGGTCCACCCATGACGACCCTGACGATTTGTTCCACCATCTCATCTGTAATTTATCAGCTCGCAATATCCCTTCCCGGCCCTCAACGCCGGCCCCTAGATTTGACTTTGATCCCACTCGCGTTACGTTTCGTCACCTCATGCCAGTCCACATCGACGATGACGATGTCTAATCTCAACCGTTCACCCATCGCCACCGACCTCGCTCGATGGCATATCTGCCTCTGTTTGTAATCCACTTTCTGGCCGCGCTTTCGCCTCTGTCTACTACGACGTGACTTGATCTGCTCTTCATTTGACCTCCTCTGGCTCGTTCATAATACGCCACATGAATCCATTTGCATCGTATGTAACGCCTAATCTCAATGCTCTAGAACTCCATTATCATATCTGCTTATTGTACTTGCCCCTTTATAACCTCGCTGTTTTCATCTACTCCTAATTTATTGTCTGTATGTATGTACTCTTCTGATCTCTTCCACCTCCTGTATCGGCGGCTTCTTTCCGAGTCAGCCTTTGCCTTTACGATCTCAAGGACTATATCGATCCCACTGTGTGGACCACTGTGTGGATCTGTGTCTTTTTTAACTAGTACTGTGTACTTTTTGCATGCATCTGCTCCGTCTGAATAAATTTTCTGCATGTAGTGATGATGATTATGTGATCCACTTAAAGATTATGTGACGGATTGAGTCAGGTTTCTAATCGCCAATGATGTCAGCCGAATCGCCTCGCCTCATCAACTTTGGTGCAGGGCCTTCTGCTCTGCCGGATTCTGTCCTAGAGGAGGCAACAAAAGGCCTTTTCAATTTCGGCAATACAGGAGTCGGGATTGCCGAGATTTCACATCGTTCACCCGAATTTACAGCTTTCCTGTCCGATGTCACGGCACTTGTCCGGTTGCAGCTTTCCGTTCCGCCCACACATTCCATCTTGTTCACTCAAGGTGGCGGAACTGCGCAGTTTTCTGCTGTCGTACTCAACCTTCTCGCTCGCCATCGCCTGTTGTTTCCCGATTTGGAGAACAGGTCTTTGGATTATGTCCTTACTGGTTCTTGGAGCAAGTCTGCTTATGAAGAGGGATGCAGGTTGTCTGACAATGGAGGCAACTATATCGTCAATGTCGCAACGGACGGACGGAACTACTCGGAAGATAAAAAATCCTTTGATTCAATTCCTCCGCACGAATCGTACAAATTCTCGGAAAACCCAGCGTTAATCTATTACTGCGAGAATGAGACCATTGACGGGGTTCAGTTCAGGCATGACGTGGAGTTGGTGGACAAGGACGACAAATCCGTTCAGGGGACGTTCCCGTTCCATTTATTACCCCAAGATAGACTCGTCCCCCTAGTCGGGGATTATTCTTCGAGTTTTATGTCGAGGCCTATTCCTAGACTCGCGGATCACGCTGTTATTTTTGCTGGAGCTCAGAAAAACATCGGCCCCGCGGGACTGACGATCTTGATTGTGAGAAATGATTGTATCGTCGATGTTGATGCTGCCGTAACGTTCCATGCACAACCTGTGCCACGGATGATGGCGTACAAGACCCTTGCGGACTCGAAGAGCGTGTACAATACTCCTCCTGTGCTGTCCATCTATATATCCGGTTTAGTATTGAAAAGGAGCAGCGAATTAGGAGGTGTTGAATATTATGAAGCTTTGAATAGAAGGAAAGCACAAAAGGTCTATGGGGCGCTGAGGGATGGTGAGGAGAAAGGCGTGTTTAAGGGACGTGTACAGCCAGAATCGGCAAGTTGGATGAATGTTGTGTTTACGGTGCTTGATAAGGACAAGGAAAAAGCGTTTTTGGAAGGTGCAGAGGTTAGGGGGATGACAGGGATCAAGGGTCACCGGTGGGTTCTTTTACGCTGTCTTTAACCTTTTTTTACTGATGTGCGTGGCGATCATTTTGATTCTATGTCAAAGTTCTGTTGGAGGTAATCTTTTTCTTTCGAGTCACCTTTCAGATGGTTGGCTGATAAATATGTGATCTAGGTATTCGTGTGTCCTTATATAATGCTATAACAGAGGCACAAACCGATAAACTCGTTGCATACATGCACGAATTCATCGCCTCGCAGTCAACGTAAATATAATTTGACATGGTGTCAGGAGGCTTCAGAGCCCTGCAGAAGCATTCACATTCCAGATTCCAGGATTATGTAGGATTTTCATTGTAACGGTCTCACGAAACGATCACTTATCATTATATAGTTTCGAATACCACGTAAGTTCTAAGTCACTTTGCCGGAGTGGTTAACGGGATCGCCTGCTACTTAATTCGATTAAGTTGTCAGCGGTTGGTCTTTGACCGCGAGTGTTCGAATCGCTCAGGTGACGTTAATTTTTGTGCTTTTCTGACAAACTTATTATCATTATGTTCGTCCCCGGGTTCATATATAACCTCTTGCTGTTCCAATACATTGAAGTGTATATAGGGGTTTATGAACAAAATTCATCTCAGGAGGTTATTGAAATCCATTCTGCTTCGTTCCCTTCTATCGCCATGATCATATACAAAGAATTCCTTATCTAGGGGTTACACACGAAGGCCCAATCCTGAAGGAACCTTCTCGGTGGTCATGCCCTGGCATGCTTCGAGAGATCACTATTAATTCTGTAACCCCTAAAGTTTGATTGAATTAAAGTACGCCCAGATCAGTGGTTAATGAACAGAGCACAAGGCTATGAGGTAAACCAGCATTTAGGGGTAGAGGGAAAGTCCTAAAGCTTGAATCTTCTTCTTTCAGGAGATAGTCAATCAATAGGAAGGAAAAATGACGTTTAACTTCTTTTGGATAGGTGTTGCTATATACATTGAGCCAAGGAAAGGTCGGGAGGTAAGAATAAATAGAAAAAACAGTGACCACAATGCTACATATATAGCGGAATGAATATAACTACTTATATCTACCACATAGGCAGCTGCCCCATGGCTGAGTTGGTTACAGCGTCCGACTGTTATGTCTACATCGTAGTTATGCTATCGGAAGGTCATGAGTTCGAGCCTCATTGGGGCAGTCTTCTTGCTTGGGTTTTTTTCTATCATAAAGAAACCGTTTCAGCGTTCCTCAGCTATTCCTCTATTCCTCTATCCCTCTACTCAAATTCAATATATAATATTTCAGTATTATTAAACGGAATACGGATGACGGCTACTATTTTTCTAACATATTTAGTCACCGTGTCAGCTCCATCTATTCTTCATGTTGACTATTGGCAGAGATAGCTCAGAGAGTTTACACAGGAGTCATTCCGACGACAAAGGTACTTCTCCCTGTGCGAGGGAGTATCAATATCCTTTCGGCACCGTGCGCCTGGAACACTTCCGTTGTAGGCACAGCCATAGAACTCGTATCAAGCGCTGAGATATTGATTGTGGGCAGTGACAGCTCTCCGTGATGCAGTGCCAAAAGAGTCACTCGAGTGGTGAATGAACCTTTATCCTAAGGAGAAGCGCCAAGTGTCAGTTGGTGTTGATTGAGGAGTCAGAAAAAAACCCTGGTTATGTATTCACCTTCGCCACAAATTCACCCTGTTTCGGACCGCTAATTAGCCAGTCCCGAATAATTTCGTCAATATTGTACCACATCGAGAACTCCTGGCTACGGTCATTCGCACTTGGGCTCCAATGGAAAGAAGTGTCTATCCTGAGCTCTGCCGAAATTGGTTGTCCAGCATACAAAGGCGGCATCGATCCCGAGTTTTTGACACTACCAAACGGCGTTCCCAAAATCGTGATGCGTGCTGCCGCCACAATCTAAATGATATAGAAATGGAGAATCAATCAAGACAGCTCATAAGACGACGAATGTGGCGCACGCACTTGCATTTGGGGCACATCGACAGGTATCCTGATCTCTCGCCAGTTTCCTTGAATACTGTCACAAAGCTTATGTCGTGCTAGCGCCTAGCACTTTGAGTATATTTGAAGGAGGAGGATATATTGACTTACTTTTGTTATAGTGCTCAATCTATCACCGAAAGCAGAATCTTGGGGCACCTCTGGAACGACAAGTTCACCTGTGACCCTGTAAAGTTCGGCCCAAGAAGTATCGACTCTAAACGCTTCGACAAAATGATTGACCAGAGGTATAAATAGGCTTTTTAACTCGTCTTGACTTAAAACCCGCTTGACTTCTGTCTCAATCAAGTCTTTCACTTCTACACGGCCATCAGATGAAGAGCATCAGAAACATTTTGATTTACCGTTACGAAGAAGGCGGTATTTGATTATAAGAGTAAGAGATTCTTGTACTTGGAGGAGTTGAGTGAGGAGTCCACTTGTCAGTTTGGTCAGGAGACATACCAGGACCCGATAACGAATCTATAGCGAACAAGAAATTTGCGGGCTGTGCTGGCGTCACCATCTTTTTTGTGTTGGTTATCGTGACTATAGAGAAGGATATGCACTTGCTTACAACAATCTTTGAAACAGAAGAGGGAGATACGATAGTGACACCTTCAATACCGTTTGAAGGCATTTCCAGCTCCGCCGATGCAATTCGGATATGTTGATGATTCGTCGTAGAGACGGTATACTTAGAGATCAATCTACTCCGCAACAAGGTTAAAATGGAAGGCGTCGAATAATAGGGATCCCTAACCTAGATCCTCTGAAAAAATCTTGTACATTGACCGATAGCGGTAATGTCGTGGATAACACCCGTGTCAAAAATAGCTTACGCTCCAGACACGGCTGCTCTCTTGTAACGTACTCTATTTCAATTTCAATTTTCTGTTTATCGAGTCAACGAGTCAAGGGATTATTTTTCTTAAACACCTGTTACCCACCAAGTCATGCAGAGCAGAGGCGTTGGAATGTGGAAGAATCAAGGGGTACTCCTTCTCTCGTTGAAGGTTCTGTAAAACAAGTCCGTCGTCATCGGATTCCATCATTCGTTCTTGGCCTATTAGTTATGTGTGATCAGAAATATCTCGTATCGGTCAGGAGACAGGGTACCTTCAGTACGAGCCTCCTTGTATTTCCATAGTATATTTGGACAAGCAAGGCGTAGTTTCAAGCGATCTATATCATTCCTTCCTGTTGAGATAGTCAACAACATGGTTGGCGATTTGCCTAGCTCAACTATGGTCGGTATCAGTAATGGATCATTGGATGTTGCACATCATACGTACTCCGAGGTGATTGGTCTACCGAGATGTAGAGTGCGTGGATATCTCGTGGAACGCATATGACATTGCGCTGTTTATCCAATGTTGACATCTTGACTCCTCGGTTATCCCAGTGAAGTACGAGTTTTCCAATACGGATCTCAGTGGCCTGGATGAGGTATTTGCCCATTGTGATTGACTAAGGGGGCGGTAGCGTTTGAATGTCTTGAATATAATGACATCGGCACTTACTGGACAAAAAAGTCGTAGTACATTCTTACCAGGTGATAAGTTTGAGGATGGAGCTGTAAAGCAAAACTTTTCGGACTCGCGACCAAATACAGTGATCTGAACGTTGCTGGTAGCCAAACTCTAATCTGAATGTTAACGTGGAGAATTGTCACGAAGATATTCCGAGTAACACACGCAAGGGAGCTGGTTGGAAACGTTCAGATTGACATATGCACCATCTTGCGTCCCCGCAAGTTCAATGTCTGGTGCTATTTCTGGAGTTAGAATATGATGTTCAGGTAGAACAGTTTCTACAAAACAATAAATTGAGTCACAACTTGCCGGAAGTTAAACAGACCTACCTAACCCCAGATCGTGGGCAGCGTCAATCAAACAAGATACTAGTCTACTGATATAGTCCGTTTTATCAGTGTCATGAACCAGCAAGTCGCAACCTTGGCATCCAACAAAGTTACGAAGATACGAGAGCACATTGTGCATCCATTGTTTGTCTTTTGGTTGCTTCATTTTATCATGCGTATCAAGAGCCCGCGAAAGCATGTAAGACTCTAGTCCGGCCCATGTATGCGGTGCATAATGAACGGGGAGGGAACTATAGGTAGAGAAGGCGCTACTATATCGTTCTCGATGCCTGCATGGACAGGTGAATCAGCGATTGGATCATACTCCGAGATGTTGAAGATGTACAAATCAAGTGCAGCCAGACTCCCATGGAGTTTAAGGGCAGATTTCCTCCGCCCTGCTTTTGTATATGCCGAGATTGCGCGGTTTGTGACGTCAATGTAAAGTTTATAGAAGTCCTCTCGATTATTTGTCGCCCTTAACAAATCCTCGTTACTGATTGATGTATCAGAACTGCTCTTGGAGACAGCATTCCCTGAAGAAAGTTTAACAGAAAATGGGGGATTTGAAGGTAGATGTCCAGCTCGGACGCCAATTATGTCAAGCTGAGATTTTGTCTGATGAGAATGGTCACATTCAAAGCTCACACCGGTACCGACCTGACGCCGTGCCGTCTCGTATAACTCTCCTTTGCTCGCGTATAGTGAATTAAGTTTGCCTCCATCTGCTCCGACAGGAAACCAGGCGTCATATTGTTGAACAATGCTGAGGGAAGAAGAATATATCCATGATTCAACGAAGAACAACGGAAGTGAATCCTAAGGACTCGCGAGATTGGGTCCAAGGGTATTCAAGTAGATAAACTGAGTCCACTTACAGCTATTGTTCGAAGGCGTTGACTGAACCGGGCAAGAAAGCTCAATGCATTAGTTGCGATATCATTGATCCTCCCTAATTTCGCGAGAAGCTCGCATTGCCGTGCAAGAATAAAGATCCTGAGGTCGAAGACGGAAATTGTATTGGCTAAAATGAGGTCCCGATAGGGCTTCTTGGTGACTGACAGTAGTGGTAGTGTGTCGTCCTTGGATGCAACGTCAATTAGGGGACCGAACCAAGAGAAATTCTTCTCCCTCCAGATGTGACTAAATGATCGTTCGAGCTCTTTGAATTGCAGCAATGCTTCTTCAAGAAGGTCCATTCCTTCGTAAGTGCTCGCCAAGCTTTCCTGACATTAGTAAGTCAAAAGTGCTCTTCAAGAAATCCGGAGCTCACTTTCAGGATGAAAAACGTACAGAAATTCCAGCCTGGCATCTGCCGCTGACTCTCTGACCGCCTGACCTCTTCTTTGCGTTGATGGACAGAGGCATCAAATGCAAACATGAGGCAGTCCTTCACTTTGTTGCCAAATTCTCCCCAGACCAAAGGACTGTCGTTCGCTGCTGACCATGTAACCTGGATACACCTAGACATATCTCATCAGATGTTCAAAGTCTGTAGTAGCAGCATCCTACCTACCTATCACGCTTGTCCTGATTAAAATCTGTTTTCAATTTGTCCAAGACCGATCCTTTAAGATGGAAGAGCTTCCCTCCACTCGGAGCCGGAATATCACCCTTGACAAGATGTAGAATGAGCCATTCTTGATTTTTGCGCGAAGTCACGGTATTGTGCCAGTCCTTGACCTGCTTTTTCACAGTGGTTTTGTATGTTTCAAGATCTCCGGGCTGTCATGGGAATTAAGTGGAGATGGTTGGGCTAGGATGCTAAAGTCAGCACCTCGCAGGTCACGACGTATATGTGCAATAGCGGCTTGTCCAAAAGTGTCACGGGCACTTGAGAGGTATGTTCAACTCGCACTGTTTCAAATGGAACAAAATTGACGTCGAGTTGTTGGATTGTCAATATAGATGACCCAGAGGGCGGTTTCCAGTGTATATTTCTGAGAGGGAATTGGGCCCGCAGTGCAGCCTGGATTTGCTTCCAAGCTCCTGTCAAGAGAAATGAGGGTGCGGTAGCACAAGACACTATTGGGCGGTTCGCAGCCATTGTGGGAGATGCGGTAGAATTAATTAATCGCTTTACTGACCGTGGAAAAAAGATGAGGTCGAAATTCTAGTAAATATTGCATTTGGCATAATCATGCCGTCGCCAGAGGAAGCTAGCACTTCAGCGTCTCCAGCACCCACCACTACCTTCAAATCTCTAGGCCTTATTAACCCCTTGCTTGAAGCTCTTGATTCCCTCAACTTTAAGGTGCCGACCGAAATACAGGTCGAGGCTCTACCCCATGCCTTAGAGGGTAGAGATATCATCGGCGTCGCTGCCACTGGATCAGGAAAAACTGCAGCATTTGCACTACCAATCCTGCAAAAGCTTTGGGAGGAACCAAAAGGCCTCTTTGCGTGTGTACTTGCACCTACCCGCGAGCTTGCATATCAAATAAGCCAGCAATTTGAATCTCTAGGATCAGCAATGGGTGTTCGTTGTGCTGTGATAGTTGGTGGAATGGATATGCCTACTCAAGCTATTGCTCTAGCCAAACGACCCCATATCGTTGTGGCCACGCCTGGACGTTTAATGGATCATCTGGAGAAAACCAAGGGATTCAATATGAGGAATATCAAGTTTTTGGTGAGTAGTCCCTTCTATCTCCTCGGAATTTTCTAAGCTTTTCCAGGTGTTGGATGAAGCTGATCGTCTGTTGGACATGGACTTTGGACCTAGTATTGACAAAATCTTGAAAGTAATCCCCAAAGAACGCACGACCTACCTCTTTTCCGCGACAATGACAACAAAAGTCGCGAAACTTCAGCGAGCAAGTTTGTCCAATCCAGTTCGTGTAGAAGTTTCCTCAAAGTATGCTCTTGAGCTTCTTTAATCTTGGTAAATGCTCACTCGATGGTTTCATTCAGATACCAGACAGTCTCCACCCTCCTTCAATACTACCTCTTGATGCCATTAAAAGACAAAGACGCTCTTTTGGTCTATTTGGCCAATAATTTGGCACAAAATTCTATCATGATTTTTACCCGGACGGTTCACGATGCTGCCCGGTATGTCTCTTACTCCTGAGATTCCAGATATCCTTTATCTTCATCTTTAATAATCAGACTATCTATCATCCTACGAACCCTCGGGTTTCCAGCAGTACCTCTTCATGGCCAGCTATCGCAAAGTCAACGCCTAGGTGCCCTTGGGAAATTCAAAAGTGGCGGACGAAAGGTTTTGGTAGCGACGGACGTTGCAAGTCGGTATGTTTTTTGCTCCTGGATACTTTGATACTTGTCCCCTCTTACATTCATATACAGTGGTTTGGATATCCCTTCTGTTGATGTAGTGATCAATTTTGACGTCCCAACACATTCAAAAGACTATATCCATCGCGTAGGCAGAACAGCACGTGCAGGACGAGCAGGAAAATCGATAACGCTGGTGACACAATATGACGTAGAGCTTATACAGAGAATAGAGCAGGTTATTGGGAAAAAAATGGAACTGTGGCCAACGGATGACCAGGAGGTTGCATTGTTAAAAGAGCGAGTGAACGAAGCCGGGCGCATGGCAGCTGCTGAGATGCGTGAGCAAGCACTCAATGGTAACAATAAGGGACGAAAACGGAGAAGAGAGCTCAGTGGAAGAGATGACCAGGACAGAGATGATGATGTTGTGGAGGCTGGAATGCCGACAAAAAAAAAGAGAGGGAGGCATTAGTATTTTAATGACCTTGTTCAATGGTGTTTTCTTAACATATAAACATCAAGTCAGTCCTCAGAACATATTTGGTACCACTTATGACTGGAGATCCTTCATGTAGCATACATTCTTGACCGTGCCTGGAAAACGCATCATTATCGGAACAGCCCTGACTATGAAAAGGATCTAACCTGTGTAACAGTGCTGTGCCTCGAGTAAGTGAAGGGATGATTTCTTCACGAGGCTTCCCTTTCTCTTCCTTATAAAATATGGTCTGCAAATTCATGTCATGGAATACCTTCTCTCAGGACACGAGATTATTTGACAAACCTCGCCACCTTGTACACCGTCCTCCACACCAGACAAGTACATCAGCAATGTCCACTCCGATTTGGCTCCAGTCAAAGGATCCTTGACAGAGTCGTCGTAGTGTGGTCTAACATCCAGATATCGTGAGCTCAAAGGCTGAACGATGTATAATGGAACACTTGCCCGAAATATTGTCCTGCCCCATATTTATATACCCTGATATTCGAGTTCAAAGAATGCGGATATCTCGGTTCATCAGTATTAATCTTCCTTGACGATGTTGGATAAGGAAATGGAGGTAGATGTGGTGTTAGCAGTTGATGTAGTTTCAGAGCAAAATCCGATGAACAGAGAGAGAATCTGTCTATCCCAACAATCAAACTGAGAAATCGAGACTACAGTGACGAGAATGGTAGAACATACAATTCACTCGCTCGGCTTCCCCTTTCTTCTTCGGAGGGGTCAATTCCAAAGGAAGGCTATCAATGAATTTAACATAGGCTTTGCATTCAGCAGGCGAGAAGAAATCCTGTTGTTTCCTCAGTCGAAGCGCCGATAGCCGGGTGCAATCCAACGCACGTCGATAACCAAGATCTGGTCCTCAAGGATTGCCCGACATTGAAGCTCCTGCTTGGGAGACAACCCTGGGAAGGCCACTGATGTCGGGGTTGTCTTCCTTGCAGCAGAAACGGCTGCAGACACTGTGGATCTTGATGTAACTTTCTTCTTTACCATGCTAATTGTCACAGTGATGGGAAATGACAAGAGGCTCTGAGTCTGGAATTGAATGGTCGACGATACATGTCTTTACTGCTGCATATCCATAATTTACAATCTCTTCTAACTACTATCCGTGCTTCCCGTTTGGGAAGCCGAACCACACACCAACAAGTAATAACGAATTTCCAGCCAAGAGAACACTTGAAGATAGATTCGTAGAAGGATATACATTCCAGGCGTACTCAATTGCCATGAGCAAGATAAGCCTTTCCAATCCTCGTCAGGGTCAAGACTTTGTGATTTGCCGAAACACTTACTTGATTGCGAGTGGGTATCTTGTTCTCCATGCCAAGAAAGGTATTTGCGTTGCGTACCACGAATAAAATTGGTAGTGCAATGATCGGGCGAAAAGAATACCAATTAGGTTCGACGTAAACAAGATCGTGACAACATCTAATTTGCTGGGTGAGCGAGGCATAGATATGAAGAATATGTTATATTGAAGACTCACAATCAGGGGTAGTGGGGGTCACACCAGCCGGTTGAAGTGGCTGTCGAAGCCCCCTATTGATAATTTTCCAAACGCCGCCATCCGGTTTACACCATCTGACCAATCCGAAAGCCACCAACACAGAGAGGTGTCCTACAAGCAAGCTGAGGGCAAAGGTTGGACTCAAGAATGTAGGCTCATCAACAAATCTCCAATTGACCGTCCACTTGTACAGGAATACGCGCCCCAGGTCGAAAGCTCCTTTGAGATAACTCCAGGGATCCTCAGAGAGAAATGGGGAAGCAAGCAGAGCCTGGATGGCGGCAATAGTGATAAGGTAACGAAGAGTGGTTGCGAGACCTTTTCGTCTGAAGGTGATTACGAGGAGCCCTGGAAGATACAAAAGAATCGACATCTTTATGGAAAGTGCTCCACTGCGAATGCATGGGGTTAGAAGACGCAGTTTGGAATCCTTCCTTGTGCTCACCTGTACAAAAGGATAGCTGTATCGTCAAGTCCATGTTCCAATACCAATACTGCTAGAGAGACAAGAAACACAGCCCAGCAGTCATTGAATAGCCGGAGCACAAAAATCGAGTGCAGCCGTTTGCTGAGAGGTAAGAGCATGACAATCCAGTTTGGAATATTGCCAGCTTTACGATAGATTGCACAAGTTACAACCAAGATCAAGATGTACAGGATGCCATAAATATGCTGTACAAGTCGAACATCGCGTCCTGCATCCGTGATGTTATATATAAACTCGTGTATCCGGACATGGCCAGCGGGATACCTAATTGAGGATTAGACTAAAGGAGGGAATGCATTTTGATTCGTACACTAGAGGTCCAGTAGGCCCTGTGATTAGGGTATAATTGTACTGGCCTTTGATATATAGCTCCGTCTGGACCATATAGGTCTCCCAGTCTATCTCTGTATCTGAAGTCGGAGTGAGTGGCAGCAGAAAAGAACATATGATACGCACAGGGGATGAACTTGATAATGAGCTCAGTAAGCACTCCATCTACTATGATAGCCAAAACTGCCAATGTCCAAAAATATTGTGGGTTGAATAAAGATGATTTGATGAACCCAAACGCATTGCGAATGGTCGTGTTACGAGCCATGCGTGAGAACCTAAGTTACTCTGAAAATAGCCACTTTACACCAAGTCTTGAAGCATTTCTGAGGGCTCCCATTCATCAAGGTGTATTCCCGGGTATCAGCGTCTACTTCTATACTAGATTCATATATCAAACTCGAACTCAGAATCAGAATCATCTCCTGAAGACCTGATATTTTTCTTCGTGCGAGTGTTAGTATCCTCGCTTTCCTCCTCGCCTCGATGACTGTTCGAAGGTACTTTATCCGGGTAATCAATTGCCTTTGACATGATGAGCACAGCCTCAAGTTCTGTATCAATTCTCAGCTACGTCCTTGGAGGAGTAAGAATTTCATTACCTTCGAACGAACGCTCTCGGTCAGCACCCCATGAAATTATTTGATTTCTGATCTCTCCTTGACGGTAAACGATAAGCATCGGTAATCTTGCGTCTGGAAGGTTTTCTATGCATTTATCACCGACGATAGAAACGAATTTCGTGCGCGGGTGCTTATGAGCCAACTTGTTAACTTGATGAGTGGCTCGGTCACTTCTGGGGATGCTGTTTCATGTTTGATTAAAGATACAAGATACGATCAGTAGACTGACGCACCCATCCTTGTAGAGGAAGCAGACGACACCAGTTCCTTGTTCTTTCTCATCACCCGGCTCATTGACTTTGCTAGCCTCGGTCACTTCTCTAGTGTAATCGTCCCGCCCTATGGGATACACTCGACCAAAACGAGCACGCGACGCTTGTCTTTTTTGTTCTTTCAATCGCTGCTCATAGTATTTTCGGATGCGACGCTCTGTTTCATCGTTCTTTGCTTCCTCCTCTAATTCCAGTAATTCTGCATCATCCAGGTCGTCTAGACGGTCCTCGAAGCTTAGGGATGGAGGCGGAGATGGTGAAGGAGGTGTCTTGGGTCGCGGTGGTAGGATACCATGTTTTCTCAAAGCATCGTTACTACGAACAACTCAGCCCACAAATGTTAGGAGATGAGCTGAAGCGTACAATTCAGTGTCCTCATAGGGGTTGATTGACATGGCAGATTAAATTGGTGACAGCCTAAGAAAAAAGAGCGTGATTCTTTCGTCTTTGGAACGTATTATGATATGATGCTTGCTCGGGTATTTCTGTTGTGATATAAAATAATGTGCGATAACATTACCTGCGCAACTTGATGATTGATTCAATAGATAGGCCCAGGCTCACGTGATACTGCTGGTGTTCCTTTGTTCAAGTGGCGTAGTCGTTTCCCTGTAAAGTAAGATGACATTAACACCCTAACATCATATCTACTGATGTCTACTGCCGACCCTGAACCCAACACCCGTGACCTCCGGCCACGCAAGTACCAAGAGGAGATTTTTGAACGTGCTCAAAAAGGTACTTCATGCATTGCTGTACCTTGAGCCAATGTGGACTGTAATCTTGAATGAACGTAGAGAATGTGATTGCTGCCCTTAACACGGGATCCGGAAAGACACTCATCGGATTACTCCTCATCAAATGGATTTCGGCCCTTGAACATTCCAAGGACAAGCTGATCGTTTTCCTCGTCCCTCGAGTGGCTTTAGTCGAGCAACAAGCCAAGTACATCCAAGACAACACGCCGTTACGTGTGTTGAGGCTTGCTGGTACACTCGATATTGAGCTGAATGATCGCATGCGATGGGCAAGACGACTGAAACAATGTGATGTACTCGTCATGACACGTAAAAAATTTTTGTACATGTTTGATGGTTGATGTCTGACCTGATAATGGATAGCGCAGATAATGGCCAACTTGATAACACATTCCATATGCAGTCTGCACCGCGTTTCACTCTTGATTTTTGACGAATGTCATCATACGCGCAAAAATCACCCGTACAATACAATCATGCGCGAATACTTTCACGTAAAAGTGACGGAACGACCCAGAATATTTGGGATGACTGCGTCTCCTATTTGGAACATGAAGGATCCCATGAGATCTCTCCTAGCCTTAGAAGCAAACATGGATTCAACTATCATTGCCGTTCGGGAAAATGTTGAAGAGTTGGCAGCTCACGCTCCTCGTCCTTCGGAGGTGCATTTAAAACCTGATCGTTCCCATTCAAATTCCCTGACCTGATCTATTTTAGTTGACAAAAGTTTATTCTGTTCCACCGGAGACATACGACTTTCATGAACCAACCCTATTCCAGTGCTTATCAATCATCTCACCTTCGACCTGGGACCGCATGGACGTTCCATGGTTGAACGTGGTAGCTAGATACGACACGACGCTTTACAATCTAGGTCCTTATTGCGCATCCCTATACCTTTTCCTCGAGATTCGGCATGCTCTACAGCGTATACAGTCTGAGGCATCGAAAACAAATATGATGGACACGGAAGATGCGGATACAACAAATGTCTCCAAGGTGGGGGATGATCTGACTTTGATCTGTGATATCATCTTCGATTTTGAGACTTTCTTTTCGGACGCTGGGAATCCTAATGTTATTCCCATACCACTTCCAGATACATGGTGTACACCAAAACTCGTTGCTTTGAAGGACATTCTAATCGAATTCTACACACCAAGTTTTCAGGTTATTATCTTTGTTGAACAGCGTCAAGTAGCGGCGTGCCTATCCAAAGCTCTCCCAGCAATGCCTGAACTCAAGGATAGAATACGTTCTGCTCATCTTGTTGGTCAGGGTCTTAATGTTGACGGAGTATCCAAGACGACGAATGCGTATCACGGTGACGCCATCGGGTCATTCAGGAAGGGGAAAGTAAACGTCCGTGCGTGTTCTTGTTTTCCAAGTCTTGGGAGAGTCACTAAATTATCCTCGAGAAATCAGTCATCGCAACGTCTGTGGCCGAAGAAGGGCTGGATTTCCCTGTTCGTCTTCACTTGTCATTGACCTGCTTTATTAAGACTCTGAAAAACGTAGGCTTGTGATCTAGTCATACGCTTCGATCCGTTCAAGCATATGATTGCATATGTACAATCTCGTGGACGGGCCCGAAACGCAGCTTCAAGGTTTGTTGTCATGATACGTCAAGATGACCAAGAGGCGTTCAACCTCTATCAGTGTCTACAAGTACATGAACCTCATGTGAACAGAGCATATCAACTGCGGGCCGCTTCTACTGCCGAGAACATTGGCATCGATGATGAGGACGATGAAGAATTAGATTCTTCAGACTTGGCTGGACGAGAACGTTATGTTGTTCCAACGACAGGGGCAGTTCTGACATACGACAATGCAATCGGATTGTTGAGCCACTTATGTGCTCTGATACCCTCTGACGCATACACGCCTTCTTATAAACCGAAATTTATCGAGGATTTCCAAGCAACAGTCAAACTTCCTCTCAGTATCCCTCTACTACCGGAACAGCTCGTATATCAGGGTCCCTTCAAGCACTCGAAAAAAGAGGCGAAACGTGCGGTAGCGTTTTTAGCTGCCAAACGCCTCCATGAACTCGATGTCCTTGATGAATATCTCCTTCCCACCCCTGGGAAGATGCCTGGGGAGGAAGAAGCGGCTCTTGTCCAGTCCGTGCTCCTGTCAGATGTACCACCGGTGACGATCGATGTTGACGTTAAATATCCTTGGACAATGGGAGAGCGACTATGGTTGCATCCTGTATTCATCGATGATAAACCAATTGCGGGGCTGGTGACTGGGTTATCATTATCTCAGGTTGAAATTCGATCTGATGTCATACTTCACTTGGGCTCTCCACGATTATTGCACCTAGCGGAAGAGGACGAAGTGGAGCAGAAGCGAGCAATGCACGAGTACACGAAACTGGGAATCTATTATCGTATTACAGGGAGCCCGTTGGCTAATTTTCTGGGAGGTTATCTTATACCCATTACAGATGACCTTGAAATTAACTTTGATAAAATCTACCGTCTCGTGGACAATCCAAGAGGTATTTTCGACTGGACCGAAAAGCAAAGCCACTGTGGTGAGAGGGTACTAGTGCTCAATAGGCATGAATCCGGTCGAACTAGGGTCCTTCAACGAATCAGAAGTGATCTATCTCCACTCTCTCCTCCACCGGAAGGATCACTGGAAGCAGCGTTTCCAACTTATCACGAATACTGGTTGTCCAGATGGGTACGCCCAGGGAGGCCCGAATTTGTTTTACCGACTACTGGCCCGCTATTGGAAGCACCGCGGATCATCAAACCTGCTAATAGTCAGTATTCCCTTGATCGTCCCATCCCAGCAGTTTTTCCGGATACCCTGGTGTCTTTTATGGTCCCGATGTGTGAGTGTGGCTGGGTTGACATGTCACCAGGAATGATCAGAGCCTTCGAACTCTTTCCAGCACTATGCCACAAGATCACTGATGTTTATCGTGCCCGAAGTCTTCGCCTGCACGCTGGCCTTCCACTGATCCCAGACGATCTTCTTATCGAGGCTCTCACTCTCCCGAGCGTTGGTACAGATTTCAGCAACCAGCGTCTGGAAACTCTCGGAGATGCCGTTTTGGACATTTGCTCGACCGTTCATCTGATGGTCAAATACCCGAGAAGGCATGAGGGGCAACTTTCTGCTCTACGTCAACGCGTCGTCTCAAACAAGTTCCTAGTGACTTGTGCTAGGTCCATTGGACTAGAGAGGTTCATCTCTTCTGAGAAATCGGGCGTCACGAAGTGGCCATTCGTTGAGCAAGACGGGTATGAGGACAAGGAATTCAGAGAGCGTCTTGCAGTGAGGAGGCAAATTCCTCGCCGAGGACTACAAGATTGTGTAGAGGCATTGGTGGGTGCCAGCTTTTCTGCTGGGGGGATTGATCAGACGCTTCGGACTGGAGCTGCGCTGGGATTATCGTTTGGTGGACTGGAACCTTGGGGAAAACGGGTTCTAAAAACTGAAGCGAGACATTCTGATGTGCCTGCACTGATGATCAACTTGCAGAAGGACCTTGGCTACTCATTTCAGAATCCAGGCCTCTTGGTTGAGGCTGTCACACATCCGTCATTCGAGTTTTCAACGACGCCTTCGTACCAGAGACTAGAATTCTTGGGTGACTGTAGGCCATTTCACTGTTATCATCGCTAGACATTGCTGATGTGCATTTAGCCGTGATCAAGATAATCGTTACTATCTATCTCTTCAATAAATTCTGCGAGGCAACCTCCCACCAGCTTACACTTCCACGTGCGAAAGCGGTCTGTTCACCGGCACTCGCGTCCCTCGGTGTGCGCAAACTCAGAGTGCACAAATACCTGTTGTATAACAGCATCGACTTGAATCACGCGATCAATCTCTTCATCCCCATACTCGAATCTACGCCGCCAGAGGAAATTGTTCGTAGAGGATGGAGGTATGATCCACCGAAAGCTATAAGTGATGTGTTTGAGAGTATCGTGGGCGCGGTGTTTGTTGATACTGGCTATGACCTGGATCGTACAGGACATATTGTGACGTGGCTGATGGAGGATATCCTTGAAGCTCTGAGCCCGTCTATTCCGAAGGATCCCGTTTCGGAGTTGTTGGAGTGGCTTGCCAGTAATGGGTGCAATGGAAAGATGGTTTTTCGGTGGGATTGCCTTCCTTGTGCATAGAAAATTCAGACTAATTATGATCAGGAAAATGGCAGATAAGAAGGGCGCTGAGGGGATTAGTGCTGTATATCACGAGACTGTTATCGCGGGGCCGATCATCAGCAACAGCAAGAATGTGGGAAAATTTGCGGCAGCGGACAAGGCGCTTGCAGCACTGAGGGATGCAGATGAGGGGTCATTGCAGAGGAGACTGTGCGACTGCAGGGAGGTAAGCGAGGAAGAAGAAGTGGTGCGGATGGTAGTTGATATATAGATAAGAATAGAATTAAGTAAGCTTTGTGCGTATTTGTGCAGACGGGTGGAGGATCATCAGCGTTGCAACCAGGACCAGCAGTGAGACGAGCGCCAGCCTCTGACAGTTTGCCACCAGCGTGGGTTTCCTTTTCTTGTCCTCTGCCTTTTCTCATCCCGCTTTCTTCCTCACAGCTCTCTTTCTTCGTCCCAGATATCAGGTGAGTCCTTGCCTGCCATCCTATCAGCCCACATGCTTATTTCCCCCATTTGAGCAACGGCGCTCTCTACTTCTCAACCTCTATTTAAAATGCAGACGATCAAATGCGTCGTCGTCGGCGATGGTGCCGTTGGAAAGGTCCGTTGTCTCCCTCCCATCTCCCTGAGTCCTAATATCCCCCACCTCAGACCTGCCTCTTGATCTCGTATACAACCAACAAGTTTCCAAGTGAATACGTTCCGACTGTATGTTCCATTTGTTTTTTCCTCCTTCCCAGTTGAATCTCTCTCTCTAGGTTTTTGACAATTATGCAGTCACTGTCATGATTGGTGAAGATCCCTATACCCTGGGCTTGTTCGACACTGCCGGTAAGTCACGCTGCGTCCATGCATCGACTTCATTCATTTCCCTCAATCAGGCCAGGAGGACTACGATCGTCTCCGCCCCTTGTCCTATCCCCAAACAGATGTATTCTTGGTCTGCTTTAGTGTGACTTCTCCCGCCTCGTTTGAGAACGTCAAGGAGAAGTGGTTCCCTGAAGTCCACCATCATTGTCCCGGCGTACCCTGCCTCATTGTCGGCACACAAATCGATTTAAGGGATGACAATCAAGTGATAGAAAAACTTGCGAGGCAGAAACAGAGGCCTGTCACTCCAGAGCAAGGGGAGCGACTCGCCCGCGAGCTTGGAGCTGTCAAGTATGTAGAATGTTCAGCGTTGACGCAGAAGGGCCTGAAGAACGTCTTTGATGAGGTGTGTTTCTTTTTGCCATATCTATATCTTCCTTTGTTTGATAGACCATCCTTACAGGCTATCGTCGCCGCGCTTGAGCCTCCTGTTGTCAGAGCCTCCAAGAAGAGGTGCAGAATCCTCTAATTTTCATGTCATTTCACGCACAATAGGACTTGGTCCCTTTTTACGACCCGTGTCACGCCATCCTCAATCTGGTCATATATCCGCCCCTGCCTTATTTTTCTTTTCTCTCTCTTTCTCTCCCTTTGACTTGTGTTGTGACCTTATTTCCGTCTTTACTCCGTTTTTTTTCATTATCTGCTTTAACAGTTAACCCAGATATCTTTTTTTTCTTTTCTTTTCCAATCTTGTGCTCGACTTGCCTGGCAAGATTGTTCCTCGTTAATTAAGTTGACGAACTTGTCGTTCAGCTCGGTTAGGGAGCGCTTTTCTTTTCTTTGCTCGTACCTTAACTTAGAGGGAATTGCCGGAGGATGGCATCCTCTGCTGTTTCAACGTGTATATCAATTTTAATGCAGTTGTCCCCCGGAATAATATTCTATTCACGCCCTTGATGACCGATGCCACTGTACGAAAGAAAACAATAGCAAGAAAACAATAGATTTGTCCTTTCATTGTATACAAGTTACACAGCATTTTGCTATCCCCGCCTGAAATGATGGTAGTTATGGATTTCAAACTGATGCATTGTTCAAACGAAAGCAACTGAACAGAGAAACCAAAAAAACGACTGAGAAGTATCCCTACAAACAGTACGCACCGCAAATGGGCATTAATGTATGGAAGATGGATAAATTAAAGGGAGAGAACGATGGGTACAAACAAAGAAATGGGTATCCTCCGATCCACATACGGCATGGTCCAAGGAAGTCTTGATAAATGGAGTCGACACGAGTTTTAGGACCGTCTTGACCATGTGTATCCTGAGCCAGAATAGCTTCGTTCGCCCAATAAGTTGTACCTAAAAGAGTGAAACCGTCAGTATTCTATTCATTTAAGAACGACGAGTGATGTACCTGTTGGAAGGTCGAGGGGTGTCGGAAGTTGTCGGACTGGGAGGTGTGGATGAGGTTGATGTCGTATCTGGAGGACTATAACCGCCACCACCGCCGTATCCTCCACCACCACCGTATCCGCCCCCACCACCGTATCCTCCGCCACCATTACCGTATCCTCCACCACCACCGTATCCTCCACCACCACCGTATCCTCCGCCACCGTTACCGTACCCGCCACCACCGTATCCTCCGCCACCATTACCATATCCATCACCACTACCATATCCGCCGCCACTGCCATATCCGCCGCCGTATCCATTACCGCTGCCCGACCCATAACCATTACCACTTCCCGATCCATAACCACTACCACTGCCCGACCCATAACCATTACCACTGCCCGACCCATAACCATTGTTTGACCCATAGCCACTGCCATACCCATCAGAGTCGGAACCCCAGCTGGAATCAGTTCGCGCGACCACAGCGCGACGCCGGGGTTTGTATTGTTTGAGCATACGTCCGGCAGGTTGGTCGACCACATCACCACTAAGATGGAACGTTTCTTCCGGTGAGCCTAGGACGAAAACGATACTTGTCATAAAGACAGCAAAGATGGTAGCGAAGATGAAAGACAGCTGCATTTTGAATAATGAATGTCTCGTTCAAGGAGTGCACAGGTTCAACCTGGTGAACAAAGTAAAGGGGGGACGAAAAGAGAGAGACAGGAACTCGTAATACAAAAACATGGTAGTTTATATTGTCCCAGTTTTTTGGCCGAACCCCATTTGGTTTAGTGAGGTTTTGATCCCGGTCCGTGTCATTCAGGGCACTGCCACGGAGAACAAGAGGTTGAGATCATCGTCTTGTCTTTTGTCCTTTAATTTGAATGGTATGATGAATCATATCCGTAGTTTTTTTTTTGTTTCCCTGTCTATCTGAGTTGTTTTTCGAGCTTGCTCGCCATGCCTCGCCATGGCGTCGTTAATCTAGGTCGTGACCGTTGTGACAACTAATTTATGAGGATTCGGGAGTTGAATTGCACGATGACAGTCTTCAAGGCAAGATGACCTTTTCTTAATTTTGGCTTGTGTCAATTGTTAAAAAGGGGGTAATTGAATGATAAGGGAAAATATCCCGAAACGCTCGCAGACGTGACTCATGGTAAAACTTCTACCGACGTCTACGGATTTCCAGATTTGATTATCACTCTCCTGGCATGCTATGGTTATATTGTCAATTTCTCACCAGAGTCCCGGAAACCGAGTTTTAGATTCCGGTTGGGATCGGAGTTAAATTTATCTTTCGTTAGGCCGTGATTAGTTGTGTAGTAGACTGCCGACCTCGGCTATCCCACGGAGATGCAAGGTATAGGAGTTGAAAAGAACTCGGTCACGAACAAAAGGTAAATCCAACGGATCACTGTAGTAGGAGATGACTTGCTATATGCACTTGGGGGGCTCAAATCCAGACATAACCCCCCAGTTAGGAATAAATGATACGATCCGCGTAGTAAAAAGGGTGTTTCGCGTGATGCCTTGGGAAAACTGCAAAGAGAAGGACGATCACAAGTTATTCATTTACAGAGAGGAGGATGACAACAGTCAGAACCATCAGAATGGTACTGTATACGTGGAGGGAAAGTCGTCTCAACGCGTGTAGGGAATGATAAATTACAAGCAATTTAGTTGATGACCAGACTTGCAGCCCTTCGTACAGTATGGATTTATGGCTTCATGATTCTTCCCCCGCGCCCCAAACCCGAGTCAGGGGCTCGGGATGTTGAGTAACGAAACTATAGACTTCATGTGAGTGATTCTTTGGGAGTATCTGATCCACCGCCTACAAGGAAGCTTCGTGTCGAAACCTCTTGGGACTGCATCGTAGACTTTGTGACGCTTCTACATCCATGTATTTGGCATCGCAGTGAGAAGACAGCCCTACTTCCTGGATTGTCTTTGACCCGGTGCTCCGAGTGGGATCATTTTTGAATCGGTCTCGGTCAAGCATGCCCGTTATCTAGTCATATTGTCTCCTCAAGGAGCGCTGGCACGTAGAGGATGGTTATCAAAATAGCTTGTACGTGCTTCGGGAGATGATCAAAAGTACACAGCTCCAGTGGTAGCATTTTTGTCTTGCCGCAAAATTGTTCAGCATTCAGCTGTCATGTTGATGCGAACAGATTTTTGAAAGGTAACAATGGATCGTTGTCCTGCTTAGTTGCACCCCCTTTTCGTATACATCAGAAGTTACGGTTCCGAGACTCGACCAGAGGATTCGAACAGCAGGAAGAATAGTTAGAGTCCCCCCCATTAATTGGAATCGGACCGAATAGTCCAAAGGCCAAAACAGCCCTTTGTTAATCTAGAAGCTCCCAAGCTTAACTGACCGAGGGTAACTTTTTCCGAGGAAGCGTTGTCAATTTTCAGAGGGTTCTTGGGGACGCTAATATGAGATGACAGATACAGCAAACGAGCACAAGCTTCTATGCAATTCGGAGAGAGGAGACAGACAGTAAAAGCCACACTCCTGTACATGGGAGTCACTGAAGGAGTTTTTGAAATACGTCTTGATGTTGGAGGTGCCATGATGGACATCCCATTCTCAGAGGTTTAGAGAGCGAGTTACAAAGAGACAGTACCTGCCAATTCAAACCGATTCAAATATAGGTAAATACGCAGCTTTGTTCCCTTGCTCGCTCCCTTTGCTATGTCACGCCCTCAGGATGACAGAAATCAAGAAGCTACTGTCTATCTAGTGTGTGTTCTGCACGCTTCCTTGCGGACGATACATTCATCTTTTATCTGTATATCAGGGCAACCTTGATGAGAGGTGCACAGATGCGCTTATTTGGGAATTAATGCTTCAAGCGGGGCCCGTTGGTGAGCTCTTGACAGGATTGTTTTGGGATGACTGAATTAATCTTTTTCCGCGACTGATAGTCAATGTGCACCTACCGAAGGACCGCATCTCTATGGCCCACCAAGGCTATGGATTTTGTGAGTTCTTGACTGAGGAGGATGCAGAATATGCATGTAAGATTATGAACCAGATAAAACTATGGGGCAAGCCCATCCGGGTTAACAAGGTTCGTTTCAGGCTCCAGATAGTTTTTTCCTTTTTGCGTGAGACGAACGTCTCTTTCTGGTTCATTCCCGTTAATTCTGTTGGCCCGCTCTCAACAGGCTTCTTCGGATAAAAAACAATTGGACGTTGGTGCGAACTTGTTTATTGGGAATTTGGATGAGAACGTAGATGAGAGGCTACTGTACGATACATTTAGTGCTTTTGGTATGATGGCGACGACAGCCAAGGTGAGTAATTTTGCATGTAACCTGTTTCCCCCTAAAGATTGAAATTTAGATTGCTCGTGATACCGCAAGTGGAACCTCAAAAGGCTATGGTTTTGTCTCCTACACAGATTTTGAAGCTTCAGATGCCGCTATCGAGTCGATGAATGGCCAATTCCTCATGAACAAGGCTATCACTGTGCAGTATGCATTTAAGAAGGATGGCAAAGGTGAACGCCACGGCACAGCAGCTGAACGTCTTTTGACTGCTCAGGCTCGCAAAAACAATGCACTTCCGGTGGCTGCAAGACCTGCCCAAATGGGCTTCGGTGCTCGGCCACCTATTCCAGGCTTCCAAGGTCCTTATCAAGGGCAGTTTGCTGGTATCCTTGCACAACCCCCACCTCCACCTGGTTTTACACCTCAGCAGACGGTGGTACCACCAATGAGTATGGCCCCGCCCATGATGGGAATGTCCGTTCCTCCTCCTCCTCAGGGAGTGCCGGTGTATGGCAATTTTGCGCCTCCCCCTCCTCCACCTGGATTTGGCTCACCTTTTCCAGGCCAACCATCTGTGTAGAATTTTTCACGAGTAGGCATGTGCTGTATAGTCTTAATATATTGACGGGTCCGTATTCCACTGTTGTGCCCACGTGACGGAGATAGTTAAAAGTATCCACCCCGCTTGTTAGCTGCAAATGGTCACAAGAACGCCCTTGGATTACTCTGGCTTAGAATCTGCTACCAAGTAATACCA
>Ga0153938_1000121_pt1 | contig 28651 bp, 27 predicted proteins | sample TSNY022MetaG_FD_104740 | JGI IMG/M metagenome (GOLD analysis project Ga0153938, IMG submission 104740) | Attine ant fungus gardens microbial communities from New Jersey, USA - TSNJ022 MetaG | ecosystem: Host-associated > Fungi > Mycelium > Unclassified | place: USA:New Jersey: Brendan T. Byrne... | reverse complement strand
TATTGTTTGTACCACTCAAGAGACTTCAATTCCTAGTTAGGCTAGCCTTTGCTATAACTATCAACAAGTCTCAAGGACAATCAGTGAAGTGTGTGGAGATTAATCTGCAGATATCAGTATTTTCACATAGACAACTTTATATAGCATTTTGTCAAGTAGAAAGAGGATAGCAGCATAGAAAGGCTATAATATACTATGAATTACTATGAATATACTATGAGTGCATACTCTGGGTTCCAGAAAATGATGCAATGAGTAGAGTTGGAGAGTAGAACATAGTACTTGGTGAAATAATATATATTGCTCTCTAGTTCTGTAGTTTTACTACTAGTCTGAAGAGAATGCAATAATGATACAGAAGTAGAACAACCTTGGTCTTAGCTTGTGCACTGTGCCTTGATCTTTTATTGTATGTGTAGTTACTTATTTTGGAGCAGTAGAACATCATCTGAGAGAGGTAAATTCAGAAGTAAGGAGTTATATAGTAGAGAGTACTATAGAAATATGAAGAAGATGGATTTAGGATTTTAAGATTTTAGGACTTTAATCTATGAACTGATTTGCTACCATGTATTTACTCTGTATACATACTATAGCTGGAGTAGGAGAGAGCCAGTCTGAAACATCATACTCCTAGTCTAAAATGCAATACTTCTATAGAAGATAAATAATAATAAAGAATGTGAATATAAATATTAATTTATACCAAATTTTCTGGTATATGATATATTTTCAAGATATACTTTAGCATTGAACATTTCAGTACTTCTTCCAGAACAGAGCCAGGAGAGCAGAAAGATACTTAATGTAGTATATAAAGAGGTATTCAATAGTATTAGATTATAGATTATATATATATAGACAATAAACTTGAGATTGATTTCTACTATAATATTAGAAGTAAGTGAGTAAAATTAGTCAGAATAGTTAAGTCAGTAAGTGATTGAAAAAATATTACAGAGTACATAGAAAGTTGAAGAAGAGAGTGTAGTGGACTGATTTTAACATATACTCAACTATTTAGAATTAATAGAGGATTCAAGTCAGACATAGGTCCAGATAAAAGCCTTATCTATTATGTATGTGAGAAGAATATGGGAAATGATAGGGCTGAATAAGCATAACAAAGCTTCACCTAATCATGACTAAGATTTACCTAATGGCTCTCTTTTTACTTACAAAATGTAATAAATTTAGTAAAAATTAGAAAAAAATCAGAAAAAAGTACAGAAAATTAGGGAAAGTATTGGAGGAAGGAAGTATAGTGTACTGCAGACTATTGGAGGAGAGAGTATAGTGGACTAGAGACAAGACTACTAAAAGTTATTAGAGAAAGATAGTATAGCAAACTGGAAACTGTTAAAGGAAAATAGTATAGCAGACTAGAGACAAGACTACTGAAAGTTATTAGAGAAAGAAAGTATAGCAAACTGGAAACTATTGGAGAAAAGAAGTATAATGGACTGTATACAATATTACTAACTGTGCACACTGCAGACAAGAGTGTATTGGAGAAAGAGAGTATAGTGCACTGTAGACAATACTAAGACTGTTGGAGGAAGGGAATGCAGTGACCTAACAGATAACACTGTACACTATTACACAGACTATTGGAGGCAGGGAGCATAGCGACCTGCCAGACAACACAATGTCAACTCCACTCAGAATTAGTAGAGAGTTTAGGTTGGGCCAGAGGCCCAGATGAAAACCTCATTTCTAGTACACTCCAGGGATCTATATTTCCTAGCACAGTTGCCCCCAAAAGAACTTCTACCAACATAGTAGCTGATCAATCATAAAGAACCCACCATTCGCCATGTTGCCATGCCCTCCCCGGATATTCCGGACCGTAGAAGGAAACATTAGATGTTTACGACTCCCACCACTTGTCCGTCTAAACATGGGACGTTGTCAATCCTGTGAAGTGTGTGTGTTGACATATATAAATAATGTGTGACTTTCATTTAATGTCACATTTAGAGTTCCCTTGCTTTATTGAGGCACAGACAGACTCCGTATGACCCTCTGGCCTAGTGGAACCGAATTAAAGCGGGGACACGTCGTGTTTTGCCCTGTTTACAGCATCGACGTTGACGAGACGTTCTTGCACAAATGGAGCAAAGTCGTCTTGACAGGCGTCTACCAATTAATATCAGCCGCGAGCAACATGCTGGTACCTGTGCGGTTCTAACGGGAGGAACATGGCCTTTGTTCTGCCAGTTCATATTCAACTGGTTATGCATCCGTCTTCAGGAGGTTTCTGACAAAGTATCAGCTTTACTCGAGGTGAGCCCAGCACTTTTATTGTCGTGGTTCATGTCAGAGTACATGCTTTTCAGGTCAACTCTATCGGCCTCACATCTATAGTCATCGGAGGCTTCGTCGTACTGGTGATTCATCACTTTACATCCAGTCCCGAATCTTTTTTATTTTTTTCCCAAGATTTCTCTGTTCTCATTCTTTGTCAGAGAAAAGGTACTTTCCAACAGGATTCTGAAAAACATGAGTCTGAGACATCATGCTTAACATAGGTCTGCTTGAGTGAGGTCGTCATCGGGACTTTGTTCGGTATCCTCATGGGTCCGCTTTGTGCTGGGATATTTGATCCTCGCTCCTGGACCATGGACTCTAATAGTGTCACTCCTGAAGTGATGCGCATCGTCCTCGTGATAAACTTGTTTGCTGCCGGTGTCCACTTGCCCGAAAAGTACATGTACACCGATATTAAGGGACTCATGATACTAGTAGTCCCCACCATGGCCATAGGGTGGTTTATTGTAGCTGGTCAGTCTGAATTGAGTTTATTTCAATTGATCTCTGATTTCGCCGTTTCAGTGCTTCTAAAGATGCTCTTCAGTTACTTTGACTATGTCACTTGTCTTGTACTTGCAGCATGTTTGACACCTACAGATCCTGTTGTAAGTGCTGCCATAGTAGGTGTGATATTGTCCCTCCTTTTCTATATACACACCCTCTTAAAAGCATGTTCTTGAGGCGGAAAATTTGCGACGAAAAAAGTTCCGGAAAAAGTCAGACATATACTATCGGCAGGTCAGGGATCTCGCCTTATATATCCCTTCATTCAAAATCTCACACTTGTCAGAATCCGCTGCCAATGATGGCCTTGCCTGTCTCTTCCTCAGCTTATCCCTCTATCTGACACTGGGATCACATCGTTTAGAGGATCTTCGAGATTGGATCCTCGTCGGACTACTGTGTAAGTGAAAGAATCTTTTTCGAGAATCTGATACATTTGATCTCAAGTCACCACTTAGACCAAGTCGTTCTTGGAACATTGATCGGTGTCGTCATAGGCAAGTTGGATCTCGAGGGGCAACCGGTAAAAAAAATGCTGAACGTTCTGACTGGACTTCAGGCTGGTCCATCTCGCGAGTCATGCGCTTTTCGTCTGCCAGGGAATTAGTTGACCAAGAAGGGCATGTCGCGCAATTCATTTCAGTTCCTCTTCTTGTTATGGGTATCGTCCACACAATTGGAGCTAATGACCTTCTCGCCGCCTTCGCCACCGGCAAGTCATAGTAGGTGATGCACTTGTGCGCCACGCTTACTTCTTCTTTAGGCTGTGCTCTATCCTGGAACGGCGAATTCAAGAAACATGTCGAGGGCCAATCCTTCGCTGCTGTGATCGAGTATATTCTGAATTGTGGTTGTTTTTTCTACATTGGTGCTTGGCTGCCTTGGAAAGACTTTTCTTTGCCGTCTATCGGGATAAGTCCACAGAGATTAGTAGTTTACTCTATCGGTATCCTGTTCCTACGCAGATTCCCTGCTATATTGGCCTTGTACAAATGGGTACCTCAAATCGAGAACTGGAAACAAGCGTTGTTGTGCGGGCATTTCGGTAGCTAGAAACCCATTTTCTTTCTTTTCTTCCTTGAAATAACCACTTTTTTGTTATGTTCTAATCAAAGGTCCTGTGAGTACTGATGACTTGTAAATCGTACATGGTCCTCTGATGCAGACGATTTATAGATGGGTGTTAGCGCTGTATTCGTGTCGTGCGTGGCTGTACGTTGGCTTCCGGAACCTCAAAACCCCCCAACGTCTCAGAAAGACATTCTTGCAATGGCACTCGCTCCTGTGATTGGGTTCTCTGTGTTCGCGTCGATCCTTGTCCGTAAGTCTGTCAAGTGCATTATTTATAGAAAATCAACTTTTCTTTTTTTTTTCCTCTCGCCTAACTATAGATGGTTTATCTATTTCCCTCTTTCTGGCTGGGACACGGATTCTTTGTCATGCTCAGAGTTCGGCTACTCAGCTCAGTAGTGCATAAAGTAGTTGCACGCTTTTGCTGAATCTAGACAATAATCCGTTCTCCACTCGACCATCGATAGACTGGACAGGTCATCAGAAACAACTGACATCTCGAATATCACTGTGTTGGAGTGACACAAGTCGGGCTTGGGGAACGACAATGCCCTCCGATACTACACAAGGTCTAATTGATCTGCCATCAGACCCTGAACCAAGTCCTCTCCACAAAGTTTGAGTTAATCCTTTCCGGCGTTACTCCAAGAGCTAATGCAATTGAGTCTCTTCTGTGTAGCCATGACAATGAATACGGTGTGTTCGTTACATTAGAAACAAGAGAACCAGGACGATGGATGTGCTAGAATGCCTTTGAAATGAGGAATGGGAGAATAGGACAAATGCAATGGTTCAGAACTCCCTGTAGCCATCGGGAGCGAAAGGTTTGTGAGAGAGAAAGAGGATCGTGATAAAAGTAGTGTTCAGCGATTAGGTGAATTAACATTGTGTCCGTTGCAACAAGACGACTCAGTCCCAAAAAGGATAAAAAATAAAATAGAATAGGATACGAATAGTTCACTCAAAGGGATTGGTGCGGCCTGCCTACCATCACCACCTCTCAGCTATCAAAATCCAAAAGAAAAAAATTCAGACATGCCTGGTAATCACCACCTCTATCGGGCCCTTCACCACATCCACATAGCCATTCATGCCACCACCGTGTGGACTTTTTGTCATCTTCGATATCTTTTGAATGGTGTGTAGCACGCGGCGGATCAATTAAATAGGGCGGTGTGGAGATAGCAACTGGAGGCGGCGTTTTAGGCCTGGGAAGATCGAGGGGCATGGGAGGTGGTGGTAGTTGCGAATGTCGTTTTTCCTCCGCGCGCGATTCGAATTTATCAGTTTTTTTACGTATCCGTTCTATATCTACTTGATGAGCATCGGCAAAAGGTGATAGAGCTACAAGAGTAGAAGGTGTTCTAGGGTTCTCGAAGGGGTTTTCAGCGGCATGATGGTTGTTTGTGATGTGTTCCCGGGTAGACGATGGGATAGAAGGTGATGATGGTGTAGGTGAAGGGGAGGGACTTGGTGTTGGGCTGGCGGCTATATCCTCGAGTGGGACTGCGTCAAGGTTATCAGTTGAACCAAGAACAGTATGCCTCCCGCCGACAGGAGGATGTCTCCGGCTTCCGTTTCTCCAGAGCTGGCTTGCACGCCGAGTAACATGGCTCAAAAGAGATGCAGGCACGACGATATTCCCAGACGAGCCTGAATCCCTGGCAGCCCTGCGGCGTTGTCTATCAGTGATTTCCCATTGCCGGAGCGTCTTGATGGGTGAGTGAGTGAGTTCACAAATGCAAGTCAGCTAGCAGAGCCAACGTACTTGCTCAACACGGCGAGTTTCAGCCTCTTGGTCGCTCATGGGGGAGTAAGAATTTGGGTCGGTCGACTGCTCATGAAAGTCGGCGTGGTGCTCTCTCGGCGACTTGCCTTTGTTGTCAATGTTGTCATGAGTCAACCAGGACTTGCTGTGGACAATGTCGTCTTCAAGAGTGGGCGAAGAGGCAGGAGAGGGAGACCTCGGGGGGCGCACGGTGTCTATAGAGGATATCGAGGACATAGTGGTGGAGGGAAGGAAAGACTGCGGGCCCGAGCAATCCAATTATACAAATGTCTAAAATATTCCTGGATAACATGATCGCTAAAGGTATCTAAGTACATCAGAACCGATTTCCATCCTGCATCTTCTTCGTCGACGGCACCACCACTGGGCTCTCGTCATAGTCAGAGCCATCGTCGCGGGCCATGTAATTACGCAATCCAGACGTTTTCTGTACACTGCCTGACAAAATCGGTTGCATGTCCTCACGGCTATACATTGTGCTCCGGGCACTCCTCTCGTTGGTTAGAGAAAGAATAGATAGTCTGGCGGTCTCGCGCATGTTTTTGAGGTTCTGGTGGAAAGCATTCTGGTGGTGCCACTGTGAGAACAGCGGTTATATAGAATGATCTGCTCACACACCTGCTCTTTCCAGTACTGCATGCGTTTCTCGCGCTCAGAGTCTCTTTGTTTACGGTGGAAACAAAAGAGCCCAATGAGGGTGCCAAACATACCTTGTTGAGGGCGGATTCAGTATGTTGCGGTTGATACAGCGCAGGACAACTTGCCTCCAAAGATACCCAGAGCGACCAAGATATAGGCGTAGACACCTACATGGCGGGGCTCAGCAGCAGCTTTTCCGCAGGTACCGTCCTCCTGGCAGTTCCAAGACTGACACCTGAATCAAGTCAGAAGGGACGCCATAAAGAAGCGAGATACACACTCTTTATCGCCATCGCAAGATTCACCAAGGGACTTTTCGTTGAGACAAACTTTCTGGACGGAATCGCAGTAGAGACCGGGGGCGCAGTTTCCTCGCGAGACAATGTTGATATATTCCCCTCCGATTTCGTAGGCGATATAAGCCGTGTTTTCGACTACACACGGATTCTGAAGGGTGGCGTTGGCCCACATGCAGATGTTGTTGAGACAGACTGATCCGTTGGCATTGAGACCTCGGCCAGTGGTATCTGCGAGCTCTCTAAAGTTGGGGGGAGCCTCGCATTGGTCTGAAAAGTCGAGTGAGCAGATGAAGGTGCTGAGAGTGCGAGAGAGAGTACCATCGCGGTTCAATTGGCACTGACTACCGACAGCAAGAAGGGTTTGACAACTGGAACCCTCGTCTGGGCAGAACTGGCCCCTGGGGCATTTGTCGGGTATCTCATGAGAGCCTTGGGCATAGCCAAAAGGAAAGTCGTCCTTTCTGCAGCCCTTGGCCTGGCAGATGCCCGAGTCTGCACAAAAGGTAGTCGCAGTACAGTCGCTCCAGAACTGATAGGTGCCTGTCTGGAGACGATTATCGCCCTGGTTGCACTGATTACCTTTGGTGACCGAGCCTGCACGGACGACTGCGAAAAAAGACAATAAAAAGAGAGAATGCATGGGGGAGAGAGAGAAGGCTATCTTGCTCTCCCACGCTACCCCTCGACATGCTCGGCCTCCTCAAAGCTCTCTACCGCCTCCTCTGCGGCAGCCAGCCCCCTGTCGAGCAGCCAGCCCCTGTAAATTATGCCGACCTCCGCAGCCAGGCCATCGAGGAGGGCGATGCCATGGCCAGGTGCTTTGAGGGGAGCCACATGGCATATTCTCGGGGCGACGGGGCCCTTGCAAAGGACCTCTCGAACAAGGGCAAGCAGCACCAGAGTCGCATGCATGAGCTCAACAAGCAGGCCAGCGAGTACATCTTCAACGGTCTGTGCATCCAGACCCTTTTCTGATTCCTTAAACTGATCCTGGTGCCAGAAAACAACAAGGTGCCCACCAACGCGATAGCAGTTGTATTTTTGAATCCATCTTGCAGCAGGACAGTCAGCCCCACGAGGTCGATCTGCACGGTCTCTATGTAAAAGAGGCCATCGACTACACTGACCGTGCCCTTCAGCAAGCTCGCACCCGAGGCGACAGGGAGCTTCATCTCATTGTAGGCAAGGGCCTCCATTCCAAGAACGGAGCCAAGATAAAGCCTGCCATTCAGCAACTCATCCACAAGTGTGTCCTTTGCTTTCTATTCTCTCTCTGGCCCATACCATTATCAAGATACCAGCTCTCTGCCCACCTCGACCCGACCAACGCAGGTGTTCTCATCGCTGAACTCAACTCCACCCGTCATGGTGTCAGTGCCGACGAAATCACACATCGTATTGAGGATAACGACGACAAAGGATGTATTATCATGTAGAATATTCTCCTCCTTAAATATCCAACCCAACAAGAACGAACGCGGGATCAACCGCAAAGGCAGGTTTTGTGACCACCGCACCCCCAACGTACATGAGAGAATGCAGCAGCTCACCCAAATTGGGTGCAGACCTTTCCAAAACAATAACAAGAGCGTGGCAGCCCAGGCTTTCTGATGCTAGATCTAACAATGCAACGATGCTACAGAAAAATGTGAGTAAACCAAGCGGATGAGGATACAAATCACCATCATTCCGTCCCACCAACTGTGCAAGACAAGACAGAAGACGTGGAAACGTACCTTTCACGAAGACCAACTAAAGCCGCATTTTTGCCGTCCACGTAAAGCGTCTGGGGCTTGCCCGGCATGCGAGTGACCACGCCTTCAAATAAGGCCTCGGAACTTGCAGAAATGGTAACGCTCTTCGAGTAAGGCAATGCTTCGGACCCGTCTTTCGGGAAGATAGTCATCAGGTAATCTAGTGCATCTTTAGGTTGAGCAGGGCATTCCGTCTTTGGTCCAACTGGGGAATAGCCAGTTTGACGAGTAGAGTTGAACGACATGCTATCCATGCTCCCAGAACTGCTGTAGCTGCCATCATCCGGACTCAAAGGTGGAGTTGAAGACCCCAGCCAACTTGCATTCGAGTCAGAACGAGCTGGAGCAGGGATAGCACGGGGATGACTTGTATGTGTTGGATGAGGACTGTGATCTTGACAAAATGGAGGTTGAAATCGTCCGTGAGTATAATCGATGGTGGTGATGGGAGCCGCCGTAGTCGGAGAATAAGCAAAACTCTTTGTGAACGCTCTCAAGCCAGGAGCAGAAGAGGGGGACGTAGAGAAAGAAGTAGGAGATGAAGATATAGATGATGGTGGAAAGGAAAAGAAAGGCGCCGAACTGCCTGTCACACAGTCCGACGACCCTCGGTCAGGAGGGCATTTACTCTTAGGGGCGTCAAAAGCGCCACTATTGGGAAATAGCACAAAGTAACAAGGCAGCGCGTGATGAGTTGGTGCGACTAGCAGAAAGGAAGAGACATACCCCGGGTCCCCCAGAGAACGTAGTAGAGTAATAGTACATGTCGTCGTTGCCTTCCAAGTGGCAGACAGCGAGTAAACTAGGCGCGACGTCGGTGGAATCAGCCCCATCTCCAACGCTTTGACGAGCGTTGCTACAGCACGCGGTCAGTATTAGAACATAAGTCTCATAGAAAACATACGTGGGGCGAAGACTAGATTGTTGATTTGTAAAATTCGACATTGTATTTAGCGACATATCCTGCCAACTTGATAAGTTTAAATTCGATGAGATGTTTGTGCTGTTATGATTTCATTTCAATAATGGATGACAAGGAAAATCAAGCTACTCACCACAAATAGTGTAGTGATGGGAAATGGAATAAGCACGCCATGACTCGTTCACTAGTCCCTCCAAGCTGACTAAGAATGTCACGTGAGTCTACCCATGCAACACACACAGGAGGACCTCGCCGCCGTTCTCAACAGCGATCTCGAGACTGTGAGTGCCGTTCTTTGCCTCAACACAGCCCCCAGGTGTACCCTTCATGGAGGCATGTAGCTCTGGAGTGCTGTGGTGCAGATCTTTGGATGGATGGATGTTGTTATTCTAGATGTACACCTGGCAGCTTTACTCAGACAAGGAACTGATCTCCATGCAGTCCCTGTAGCGAAATTCAAGAATGGCTGACGCTCCCCGTGGACGTGGTGGATTTGGACGTGGACGTGGTGACCGCGGTAGGGGCAGACGAGGGCCCCGCCGTGGTGGCCGCAAAGAGGAGGACAAGGAATGGTGCGCCAAATGTGCTAGGGACTATCTGCAATCTCACACCAACACAGGGTTCCTGTCACTAAACTCGGCCGCCTGGTGAAGGATGGAAAGATCAAGTCTATGGAAGAAATTTATCTCTTCTCGCTTCCTGTCAAGGAATTCCAAATCATCGACTTCTTCCTCCCCAAGCTCAAGGATGAGGTTATGAAGATTATGCCTGTTCAAAAACAAACGCGTGCTGGTCAGCGCACACGGTTTAAGGCATTTGTTGCTATTGGTGACTTTGATGGTCATGTTGGTCTCGGTGTCAAGTGTGCAAAGGAAGTTGCTACGGCGATCCGCGGGGCCATCATCCTTGCTAAGCTGTCAGTCATCCCTGTCCGTCGTGGTTACTGGGGTGCCGCACTGGGTGAGCCCCACACCGTGCCTTCCAAGGTCAGCGGCAAGGTGGGATCCGTCATGTGTCGGCTGATCCCTGCTCCGCGTGGAACTGGCATCGTCGCAGCGCCGGCATCTAAACGTCTGCTGCAGCTTGCTGGTATTGAGGACGTGTACACACAGTCCAAGGGGTCGACGGCGACGATGGGTAACTTTTTAAAGGCGACGTTTGCTGCAGTGAGTATGGGTTTGGTCTGGATGAGGACTGGGGACTGACAAAGTTGCGCAGATCACAAAAACATATTCGTTCCTGACGCCAGACTTGTGGCGAGATATTCCGCTGTCGAAGCAGCCTTACGAGGAGCACAGTGCTCATCTCCAGCTTGTGTCCAAGAAGTACTAGCGTTTCTCTGTCTTGTACTGTAAATAGATCTGTTGACATAAAAGGCGACCTTCTTTCCTCATTTGGACAGTCAGTCAGACAGGCAGGCAAATAATTGTGATTTCTGAGCATTTGTCCATGTCTCTCCGCATTGCCCGCTCAATGGGCGACGTTGCCAGGCCGCTCGACGTCCACGACGAGCTCGCCTCTTTAGTATCAGCGTCCGATGTTGACGACGACGACGACATTGATAGTGATTATCTCCACTATGATTTTCCTCAGCCTCCCTCGATAGCTCCCGCGCTCAGGCGCATGCGCAGCTCGCCCTGGTATTCCCAGCAGCTCATGGCGCTCGCAAAGCCAGAACGCCGTCATTCTGTGTCGCCCATGATCCAGCATCCTACTCATCATTCCGGCCCTTCTCCTCAGGATGCACAGATCAGCAGAGAGCTGGTACGTATGGGCCTTTTATCGCTCGACCCTCCCAAGGACTTTGAGGAGAAAGAAAGCGAGCCTTTCAAGTCCCCAGTCCAACCAGATCAATTGCTATCGCGTCGACTGGATCGATTACCACCTCCAGCACCCGCTCCTTCTATCCCACTGCCCCATCTTCCGCGAATAATTCGCAAGGTCGCCAGCATGCGCTCAGAGTTAAAGCAGGACCTATGTGAACCAGTAGTGTCCTCAAGGAGACCTGTGCCCAAAATTAGATCTCTCAAATTCATGTCAGGCTCTGTGCCAGGATCTAATCCGTTACAGTCCATCAAACAAGGAGAAAGAAAACGGAGCTGGTCGTTGAGCAGACCCACTAGCTTCCAGAGAACAAGGGATGTCCCGGTTCCCAGTATTGCATTGAACAATACAAATGATCACCTTTCTGCATCTCTGGACCGAGCACATTTGGCACATGTATCTCCTACGGCCTACTCGAATCCTTGTTCCATTGGAAGCCATATTGACGACGACGGTGACAACCACCACCACCATCACCGTCACTTTTCTCGAGGCAACTTCGACTTGAGCAGAGGAAACCCTTCATTGGCCGCCCCTTTTGCGCATAGGACGATGTGGAACAATAATAATACTTCCAATACCCTTTTTGGCGAACACACCTTTCCTGGCTCCGGTTGCGGTCCAAGTAGAACGGGTTCAAGTATCCGTCAAGGGCCCGCCAGGCTCAATCAACATCGAACACCCCATCCATTCGATGTCATAAACGGTGGCAGTAAAGGGAACAGCGCAAGCTCAGGTGCATTGCTTCAAGACGCCAAATCCTTCATCAACATCACACCCGAAAGACGGAAGAGCAGGACAAAATCGGGGACCAAAGTTGTGGGTCCCGGAAACGCGAGTGGAGGAGGGATGGGACAACAGGTCGGATCAGCCATGAAGGCAAAAGGTGAAAAGGTGAAGAGGCTATTTTCCCGTGCCAGTAGCGGTGTCGTGGATTGGGGACGGCAGTTGACCGGAAGGACAGCAAAATCGGTATCCGCGAGCTCAACTTCGGGAAGTCTCGCACCGCTTACTGGGATGCGAAGTTGATTTTTGAGTTTGATTGTGTGGTGGCGCCGCCGTGGCGCTTGCGGGGTTCGCGTTGTCGTTCCTGTTCCTTTTTCTCATACCTTGGACATTTTCGGACACTCATTGACCTGGTGTGTATGATTAGAATGGTTGTAAACGTGTCGCCTGTGAAGTGTGTATGTATCAACAAAAGTGTATGTATATATATTCCGCACAATAAAAAATCGGACTGTAGTCGCTGGAATAGTAAAACAATGATGTGAAAATCGAAAGTTACTCTGCTAGATAATCCGTCAATGCAGTGGTGATCCTGTATTAGAACTCTTGCAACAGCACCTATCACCAGTGCTTTGCCTATATGGATGTCGCCTTCTCTCCGGTGATATCTGCTTTTCTGAATGGTTTCACGATCATCGGCAGTTGATATCCTGCTCTAGACTGCTTTTTTACATACGGGTAAGTCATGACACTGATCAACATGACAATGAGTAGTCCACAGGATAGCAGAAACAAATACATATGACCTACAGGCTGGTACGCCCGATCTCATCCGCAGTGGGAATAAAGACAAAGCTAGTGAGCAAGATGTAGAGGACTGTTTTCATCTCTATCATGGAGAACTGCATGCCCGGACAAGCCTTCATATATCAAATCAGAATCAGGTTCTGGTGATGAGATCAAAAAGCTCACTCGAGGCCCAACTGAAAATGAGAGTAGATGTGTCATTTTACCCGGTATTTCCTTGACTTTCTCAGGTAGGTCGTCCCAACGATCAGGACTAAGAAAATACGAAATGTCAGATGTGAATGAAAACGCGGCATAAGTTCTCACTTGAATTCCCAAGCATCTTCACCCCACACCTCCTTGTCTATATTAAACCCCTCTAAGGCACAGTAGACCACGGTTCCTTTCGGTACTGTAACACTTCTCTTCCCCTCTATGATATTTTTGCGGCGATCATAGACAGGGTACATGGTTGGCACTTCGTCATCTTGTGTAGGAACGCGTAAGGAGGTACGGAGTGGTGGGGTTAGTCGTAATGATTCCTTGATAGCCTTATCAAGATAGGGTAATTTTGAGATATTGTCGGACAAAGCTTGGATCTCTGCTTCCGTCAATTTCGAAATAGAGACGGCAGGAACGACAGAGAGAAGCTCATCCCGCAGGCGGGTCTGAAGGTTTAGGTTCTTCGTAAGATAGTAAAGTACCCATGTGAGACTGATGGTGGTGGGATCTGAGCCTGCCGGGAGCAACAATGCACCAAGGCTGTTATAAATGTCATCATCCGAGCAACGATCTTCGGGAGCCGGGTCTTTTGTATAATTGGACTTCACTGAAAGGTACTCAGCTTTACAGCAGAGGAGACTCATAACAGTTAACTCACGTAAACGACTAAGAAAGTCATTCCCTTTGTAAGTGTTGCCATTAGCAGCAACATCTTCTATCTTGCGTTTCTTCTCTTGTATCAGTCTATGCGAGATGCTCCGGATAACCGATTGACGGCGTCTGATAGATTTGCCATATCCACCCGGCTAATCCATATGAATAGATAATCAGATTCACAATGGAGCGCGACTGACAATGAATTTGAACATCCATGGACAATAATACGCCATCAGCAATCCCCAAGAGCCGCCTTGAAAAAGTATGAGGTCCCACATGTCGCTTTGCGCACGTAGTAGTTCATAAAGTTCATCCTGATCTCCATTGAGATCACAATCAAAGGCTGTTTTGGATGAGTTGCAGTCAAGGTAAGCGTCAAATAAATCAACCTGCATGTCCCATGACTTCAAGAATCGTCGTCTTCAGTTCATTGTAAACATCCACCTTCATACCTTCGTACGTTTGAGTATCTTCCGAAAATAAGCCCATCCACCTTTCTTTCAGCTGGTCGCCCTTCTTGAAAAAGAGAGGTAGAAGTCCTTGGACATATTGCCTAGAGAGTGCAGGTATGACAAGACGTCGCTGACGTTGGTAGTCGTGTCCCACTGCTGAGGCCACACCCATCCGACATGATAAGGTTGAAAAGAGATCACGTGCATTCCTTGGTTTTTCGTACATCGGACTTGTCAAGATATGTTTGATAGACTGAGGATCCAATGTCAAAAGACGTCGCTCCCACTAGAACACAAAACCATGCATGAAATGAAGCACCGGCACTTTGGGAGAGTTCAACCTACTGGCATCGTTCCCCAGACGGATATGGATCGTCCGTAAGTCCGCACATATATATCATATATCTTGGGAGACATCAATGCACTTGACGTATCAGAAGAATGTTTGAGATGGATCAAGATTCTCGTCGAAGAACTCACTCAAATAGTCTTGCTTCTCCTCCTCTCCTGTAAGGAGGACCTGCAATCTCGCGTAGCGGGTCGAACTTGGGAATTAGAATGTAGCAAATCCATCCAATAAAGAGGCCCAGTACGAAGAGAGAGAATGACATTGAACGAGATGGGAGTCGAGAACAAAGAACTTGGGTATAGACTCTCTTATTGTCCTATATTTAGAAAAGTGGAATTTGCTCAATCAGGCATTTGATATACACGTGATCTGACAAGGGCCCTAGATCAAAGCTGAAACTGTATCTAAACATTCTGAATGGAGGTGAATATACAATCAATCTTGTTGATGATTTTTACCTGATCTTCTCATGTCATGAACTACAAAATTGAAATTTCTCCCCAGATCAAAGACAGTTGGAGTCCCGATTATCAGATTTGCCTTTCAATACCAGAAGCTTTGACTCAAGCATTGTGAACATGTCACAGTGCAGCAAAAAAATACACATATGACATGGTGATCTGTGTACTGGATATACAGATTCAGTCTCACAAAGAGAGCTGAGTTACAGCCATGGACTCATTCTGTAAGCCTAGGATCCAGTCATTTTGTCTGGATCCAAGGTGCGTATATTTTACCTCTTGTAACTACTACAGGATGTTCAGTCGTTTTGTCTGGATCATAGATCCTAGTTCTATCAGCCTCTCGAAGCTAACTGCGCCTATTCTTGTCATCTATGTGCCCGTTCGTTTTCAATCACGTAGGATATAACTCATTTTATTCTTTGTCATCGAGCTTTTTCAACAATTAGTCGTGGTAATGTATCTCCTGTTAGAATAACTTGAATTGATGTATTTTGGCACTATGAAACGTCCTGTTATCTATTTTTCGAGGACTGACCGCTAAAAATCTGGTTAAAGTCCGGGCATATCTAAAGTTGATTAACCAAAGCTCTAGAGCTTTCTTGGCTGACCGTCCTTACAAATGTTCTGCAAAAATTCCTAGAGTCAAAGCCCAGAGATGTCAATATGGTCGCTATATTTTTTATTCATACCTTTCTTCAATGGCCTGCTTAGCTTCCGCACCCAGCAGCGAGCAGTATACAAATTTGACTTGAGTCTGACTGCGAAAAGGAAGAAGCGTTGATACCTTTCTAACATCAAATGACTCTTGAGGATTCGAATATTCAACTGTTATGGATGTTGGCATTTTCTCAAAAGATGTGGAGTCAAAGGGTGTAGTTAATCTATGGTGTACTACAACAAGAAATGAAATAAGGTCACGGAACGTGCGACCCGCACAGAAACTAACCAATTGGACACAGTCATAATTATTTTCCTGTACGACGACTGGAAATATTTCAGCTAGGTCAAGACCCCAACAAAGAGATTAGCTCGAGGCTTCATTTCCAAGAGAACGAACGAGCTGATCAAATAAACGTTTGAGATGTACCTATTACAATGTACATGTTCCCGTTCTACTATCATTGAGTTCTGGAATAACTGGCATACACATATTGCAATCATCAAAGGGTTGACCGTATTCGAAAGCCGAAGGGGGCAGAGGAAAGTCGTTTAAATCTACTGAAACACTGCTGAAGCTGGGCCGGATGTGTGATATCGTCATCATACTCGGACAAGTAACTACAAGTGATGGTATCGCCACGCAATTGCTGGGGAGTACCAAAGACTTCATAGATGGGGACGTCTCCACCTCTTCCAGTACTGGCGAAAGCGAGGCTCTATGACCGCACCAATTGAACAGCACGCCTCTCTTTATTTCCATGCTTTGTGCTTGTGCCCTTACAACTTCAAAAGTCGTGTCACCGGTCTCCAAATCCAGCTCCGTGGATTCGGCGATGTTGAGCTCTTCCAAGTCGCTATCGTGCGGAACCTCCATGATGGATGTTAATGATGAACAAGTCGTAGGAGCGATGGAAAAACTGTCCGATCCTGTCGTTGGTTTTGTAGAATCAGAAGCGTCTGAGCATTTCCTTGACCTGTTCTTGCTTTCCCATCCATAAAAATAGTCCTCTGCAGTAGTCTTATCGGCGCCTTGACTGATGGTACTAAGTTCTGACCCAGAATATGTGCAGTCTCTCATTGCGATACCGATGGCCATTGTGATGTCTGCCTCTTCTGCTTCCAGTAGCTTTTGAAAATCGGTCATAGATGGGATACTGCAGCCAGGACGGAGAGCAAGACTATCTGTGGATCTGATCGATGGTGGGACATAAGGCGGCCCAGCGGAGGCTTCAATGGTGGCATTCGTAACTTCTTTCCTTTCCAGGTCAAGATCTTTCGTGATGTCGCGGATGAGCGCAGTCCCACCAGTATAGTCAACGCTTATGGAAACAATGGGCTCATCTTCCAGATTCGTCATTTCAGATTTATATCTTCGACGGTTAAACCAAATTGGTCTTTGAGGAAAATTCCGTCTTCTCAAGCAGCGCATGAGCATCACGAGGAACAAGCCGCACAAAATGCTGGTGAATGCAATAGAGAAGGTTATCACAACAGCGGCAGTGTTGATATGTGGTCTAGAACTGGGTCGCAACTTTGGTGGTGCACTCGATTCTGATGTTGAGGATGTGGAAATGGCGGATGGGTGCAGTGGAAACGAAGGCTCGTAAGGTGCAAATGAGTCAAGGGTAATATCAGAAATTGGTGTGTCGGAGACCTTGGCATTGAGAGCGATGATGTTTCCGTCGTTCTGTATACCAGTAGCGTTTCGAGGGGTAAGAATGGGACTCAGTTTTTGAGTTCGTAGGCCAGTGGTACATGGCACACAATCATGAAGCGTCCGCGCAATAAGTGGCGTAGGATGTCGAAAAGAAATAGGAATCGTTGGAGGCATAGAGACAAAATGAGGGTAACCTAAGCGACAGAGGTGGCGGGCATGTAGAAAGCTGCAGATGATATGATACACAAAAGGACCCTCTATAGTGGCTGACTATTTGAACTATTTATAGCAACCCACTGATATCCAGAGTTCAACACAGGATAAAAAGCCCACCAACTTCAGACTGTCTGTTCGTCCTGTAAAATTTGCTGCATCTTCTCTAGATCCTCGTGCTGGTTCTGGTACTCCAAGACCAATTTCTTCAATTCCTCAGGCTCTAGTACCTCACTATCACCATCTGATTCAGTGAGGCTGTCGACGTTGTCTTGGTCCATCTTTTTGAGAATATCGCGTATTCTGGACTTCTGCTTCAACAACCTCTGAAAGTTACTCAGATAAGGCAGATAAGAATCATCGAACTGGACTCCAAGGGCCGCACAGTCACGGGTAACTGGTTTAATAGCTTGTGAACGAGGTTGAAAAGATCTCTCGCCATGATGGTTATCAATGAGGGTAGCTGTACTGATAGGGACAGGTTCGTGTTTGATCTCTCCTTCATCCTCACTTGACGTGTAAATGTCTTCCGGACGGCGCCGCTTCGACTTGAATTTGTTGGGCATCTGGTTTGACGACACCGAGGACGTCTTTGCAGGAGGAATAGACGTCTTGGTAACGGGTCCTTTTTTGATCTTTGGTAGCGTTGACTCTTTGGGAATTCTGGGTAGAGGTGGTGGAGAAGATTTTTTCTTGATGACTTTGGGTCGTGAAGGCGGCAAATCAAACTCAGGCTTCTTTGGTAAGCTGAGATCTCTAGGCTTCGTACTCCTAGGCGGATGAGATCCCATCTTACGTTTCTTGGTTCCTGATCGTGAAGATTCATAACCATCATCAGATATCTTTCGCTTCGATAGACGGCGGCCGTCATCCGAATGCTCCCCTTCTTCTCGCCCTTGTGAGCATTCTCTGTCTCGAACCTTCTTATTGGACTTCTCAAGTTCTCTATCGCTCTCGAGCTCAGCTTCTCGTCTCTTCGCTCTCTCCCTATTCCGTTGCCTTTCAAGGTCCATCCGGTCTCGCTCCCGATCTTTTTCTCTGTCACGCTCGATACCACGATCTCTTTTTTTCCGCTCTCTTTCCTCCTCTATTCTTTCCCGATCCTCTCTCTCTGCTCCCTTCTCCCGCTTACCCCTGTCTCGATCTCCTGATTCTCTCGCCTTTTTGTCCCGCACTCGGTCTTGAGCCTTGGGGTCCCTGTCTCGATCTCTCATCCGTTCTGGTCGCTCGGAGTCCGAAGCAGCAACCTCATCGCGCCTCAGTTCTTCTATCTTCTTAGAAGACGTCTTTTTATCAGAAGCTTGCGAAGAACCTGGATTTTGAGAACGGCGGGTGCTTGATGATTCCCCTAAAACAGCCTTCCCATTTACGACTGGGCTACGACCATTTGCAAACTCACGGGACTCAGTGGGAGTTGGCTGCTTAGCTTTGAATCCAGAACCAGGTCGCCGAGTTGCTGGAGGTTGAGATACTTGCGATTTTGCAGGCTCATCATCTCGGGTACTGCTACTCGTTGGCCGCGAGGTTGGGGGTTTGGGATCACCAGTGTCCTTTGCTTTCGCGACCTTCTTTGTTGAAGTAGACATAAGTCCGCGTTTAGGCGGTTCAGAACCCTGTCCGGCTTCAGATGAACCAATTCTATCAGCCGAACGTTTAGCGGCAAGGCCGGAGGAGACATCACCATTTGGATTCCGGTACTGGACATAACTCCAGGCGGGATCAGACTCTGGAATCTTGAGAGCACGGAGCGCAAGCTTGGCAGATCTCGCCATGTTCGTGCGTTCGGTTTCTGTCAGCCCTGGAGTCTCGTAAGGACGAACTTCGAGCCATGATGTAGCCTTGAGACGATAGCTTTTTGGAGCCTTGGAATTACTTGGTAAGGGCACAAGTTCCGCAATCTGTAGTTAATGATGTGTGGGCGTATTTTTGAGATGACTAACATCACAGTACCTCATCAAGTAGATCAAGTATATCATGTTTCACGGCTGCGCTAGAGTCATTCCCACCAACGAGCTTGACAACCTGTTCCGAGGTACGTGGAGCAGCAGCGATGCAGCGTATCATTCGGTTGCGTATGTCCTGGAGAGCCTCTTTACTCCTCTGCGGTTGAGGAGGCACCTGGGATGCGCTACTAGACGAGCTGGCGGTGGAGGTGGAGGTGGCTGGAGTTGGCTTGACAAGTTTGCGGAACATTGAGGCGTCCTTATTCTTCTTGCCATTAGGAAGGTCAGGAGGCGTTTTCACGAAGATAGTAGTATGTCCAGCACGTTGGTTCTGAGCGTCTGCAGCGCTCGCGCGAACCTTGTCTGTTATGCGATCGTCGAGCTGACGCTCAACGGCAAATTTGCCAGTGATATTGGCATAGAGTTTAAGTGGCGCATTACGCTTAGTAGCTGAAGAGGTGCGAAGGTATAGATCATGGGGAGAAGACTCCTGGATAGAAGTCACAGGAAAAAATGTGTCATCAATGGTCAAGCCCTAGAAGGTAGTGAGAACTGTAGGCGAAGGGCAGGTAAGTTAGACACGCATACCGGGTTATCTGAGAATTCGAAATGAAGCTGTGGCATAGCTTCAAGAAGGTCGAGGGTCTTGTCCGACATGCGAATAATCATGGCCTGTTTTGGGCGTGACTGGGAGGTTTCTCCAGGCCTAGAGCAGCCTGTGAGATAGATCGTGCCATCGTGGGGTAGAGGCATGTTGGTAGACGGAAAACAAAGCAAACGACTATGTAGTCTATCGTACCCTGTGAGTGTAAGCAAGTGAGAAAGCAAGTGAGAAGGGCGCCGAGATGGCCTATGTTTGGTTGTGTTTTAAATTTCTATTGTTCTATTGCCTCACATTCTCCTCTAAATACTGAGCAAACTCGCCTGCAATTTTCGTCTCATCCCAGTCTACAGCGCCCTTTTCCGCTGTACCCAAAATAATGGACTTTCTGTGAATATTTACAAATTGTCGCTTCATTCGTTGCAACTCGGACAGCGTGATATTTCGTTCTGGCAGGATGACTGTGACCTTGACGCTTCCATTTAGTGCCAGGTTGACAGGTCCTCCAGTGAATTGGCCCGCGGAGTGCTCAGCTACGATCGCTGAAACCAAAATACTCGTCGTATGCTCAAGAGCCTGAAGCGCATCGGATGGGGCTTTTACGACCTGATAAATATCATGAGTCATTAGGATCCTGTTTGCAATCGGAATTGGACAGACGTTGAGCGTCCCGGAATTGGGCGGTTTAATGTTTCCTTTTGTGATAGCCTCCCAGATTGCACCGTTTGCCAAACTCTCGTCGGTCCACAGTGCTATGAACAGGGGCGCATCCCATCGTACCATTGATGATGGTTCCTCGTATCGCAGGAAAAGATTTTCTAGTCTGCGAATGCATTGAGTGGGAGAGCTATCCGAAATAAAGGACTCGTACGTTTCTGGAGCGTACTTGTAATCATCTCGACGACTTTTATTCCACTCTCGACAAAGGTCAGGTTTTGTGGCAACATAAACCTACCCCTGAGTCAGCTGGGTTGTGAGATAAGCCAAGTTTGGGGCATACTGTACAAACACGACATTTGGCCTCTCGTGCAGCACAGTAGAGTTGGTAGCGGAATCCCTTGATATAGTTAAGAGAGTCTAGAATGACAATTTTGTCAGGGGCAAGAGCCCGCTGCACAGCAGTGAATAGGGTTCCTCTGGCTGGCTTTTCAGAGTAGCTTTCTACAATTGATGTATAAGCGAACCATCAAGGAAGATGCACACCATATACCATCATAGACTGATCTCTCCAAACCAAGTACATCATCTGAAATAATCTGGACAGAACGGAATATCCCCTCTAAACCCAAGTCCTGGATCTTGCAAGTCATATATTGACTTAGTTCACGTGCCCTTTGACTTTTTCCTGAACAAGGAAACCCAGAAATTGTGATTAAAGCCATTTCAGACAGGTGGAGGAAAAAGACAAAAGGGAATTTATCTGTTTAACTACTACTATATAGTCCTGAATAATCAGGAGAAGTTTCCAAAAATTGCTGGAGGCCGAAGCCAACAGACGAGTTCGGATGTGTAATTTGCAATCAGCAAAAGACTGTGCCTCGGTAAAGACCTCACTGGCGACAGTACATGCCCGAGCACAAGAGATGGGAAAATCTCACTTAGTCTCTTTCTCTATTCTTAAAGTAATTGAACTCGCGCACGGACCACATCTTGATGGTAATTCTCAATTAAGATATTATCATGATCTGGAGTTCTGATGAAATGATTGATGTTAGTTGACGTGAGATCCGGATAGTCAGGAGTCTTGGCATGTGCTCCGGAAAAAAGACACTCTGGTCACCCTCCGTATCATCTGGGATGGACAAATATCACCAGTGATCATTAAAATGCATTTTCAATGGTGGCAACCATTATTCCTCCCCGATGAAGAGGTTGTCAGTTGCTGATAACTTCGTCAGGGGAAACTACACTGCCACTTTTGCGTGACATGTGTGACATTCATGTGACATTCGCGTTGAAACGCCTGCCAAGTACATTCCTATCACTTGCCCAGGTCTTTTTCTCTCCCTCCACACTCTCGTTCTGTTCCTTTCTTTTCCAGGATACCCAGCGCTTAGGCTTACATTTTGTGCTAACTGCCCGGGTGCAAAGATATTGTTCGGCACTAGCACAATATATATCTCACCTAGCTGCGCGATCTTTGCCTAACGACCACAGCATGTTCGCTTCTATGACCTCCACCCCCGTCACGATACCTGTCCACGAGCAATCCATTTCCGACATTCAACAGTCTAGCCGCAGTTTTCAGGATGTTATCGATCTTGAGGATAAACTGTGTCCCGGATGCAAAAAGTCTGCTGTCAGCGAACAGGGTGGGCTTGTGGTGGCTTTTGGGTGAGTCTCTACAAGTATCCACTGTATTTCCCCGTCACACTTTCCAGAGTGTAAATATGATGCGAATGTTTCATTGCAACGCTTAAACCAAAATCTTCAATGCATCCGATAAATGAAATATGAAACTAACTTTCTCGTACCTGTAGCCAATCATTTTTCCACGTCGATTGCTTCAAGTGTGCGAAATGCGGCAATCAAGTTACTGCAGATACCAACCTCCTTCTACTCTCCGATGGCTCACCCATATGTGCTAACTGTTCCTACAATTGCAATGTCTGCCATCTCCCCATCCTTGACGAAGCCATTATGACTGGCGATGATTCGTATCACGCGCATTGCTTCAAATGTAAAGTATGCAAGAATCGGATAGACGAGCTCATTTTCGCCAAAACCAGTCAAGGCATATATTGTATGAAGTGTCACAATGAACGTATGATCAAGATCAGAAAGTACACACAGAAAAAGGCCGAGCGCGAACGCCATGGTGGTGGCAGCTCTTCAAAGGGCAGAGACCGAAATCATCCTCTGGAAAGCAGTGTATGTTTTCCCTTTCGAGTCGCTCAAAAATTGATTCATAGACATACTTCCTAGTCGTCAACAGATCAGGTCCCATCACCATCTAGGTTGAATGGAAATCTAGTCGGTCAGCATGATGGATCTCAATCAACCATAGCAAGGGACCCTGTATTTGCTCGGCCGTCTGTCAAGCCGAGAGGTCCTTTGCAGTCTTCAAATGGACAAGACACTCGATTTCTTCCATCACAACCCATGAACGACCCACCTTCAGATATGCAGCTCCGAAACCTCGTGCATCCGGCTGTTACTATGGCTCCACCACCTTACGTGAACGACCGACCTGACTATTCCCAATCTCAAGTCTCTGGTATTAACCTCGAGGCCAGGCGGCGTAGTTATGACGATAGCGTTCAACCTATACAGCCCATTCTCGGTCAGAGATCAGGCCTTCCTCCTCTCCAATCCAACGCTCGCCCAAGCACATCTCAAGGCCTGACTAATACTTCCAGACCAGAAAAGGAGCGCCACATTAATGCAGGTTTAGTCCTTCCCACGGGAAATGATAATGCAACGATATCTCCCATTTCCATCACATTTTCAGATCACACGTCGACTCATCCATCGTCTCCTAGTGGTCAGGCGTCCCCAGGATCAGACGCTCAACCTATTGGTAGACAAGGGCTGGCCCCTGTCTCTACTTCTCAGGAAATCTCCACTGATAGTTATCAATCCCTTTCTGTGACGGAACCAATGCCGCGCTCTGAATTATTTTCTATAGTTACCGAGGAAGATCAAACAATAAATCTCAAAATATTACCTAGTCGGTCAAGAGAGACATCACGATCTCGAAGCCCAGCAATCTCAAGGCAAAGTGATGATGTTGATGGTCAATCACATCCTCGAAATAGACTGTCATTAACGTCAAACCGGAGTATGGAGGGACGGGAATCATTTGTGAGCTCGAGATCTACGTCCCCGCATCATCGAGTAGATGTACCACGCGGCATTGAAGATGGATCAGATTCCGAAACTTCAGGAGATGGACGTCCTACTCTTGACCAGCATCATCTGTCTTCAGCTCCAATCAGTGATAACGATAATATACATTCGCCTTTGAGCGAGGATGCTTCTGTCCCATCCCAACACGATGCTTCGGATGACTTGTCAGAGTCTTCACCTGTCGAGCGAACTTCGCATGCAACCTTCATTGCTCCTGCTCTTCCTCCTATCCGTTTCTCCTTAAACCCTACAGACTTTTCCGAGCTTTTGAGCTCAGTGCAAGGGAATAGATTTAAATCCTTGGACCAAGTGACCACTGTCCTTCAAGAATCTGATGGTCCCTCCACGCCGAAGGCGTCACACGGGTCATCTGAGGAAGATTTGACAGCTGTAAACCCTCAAGCTAAGACAGCAGATGAACCAAAGCAACAGTCCTTCTCAGAATTACTGCCAGAGGAAAGACAGACACTCAGCATGTATGTCGCTAAAACTGACACCATCATCCATCTGAATTGCTTATATGGGAATGAATAGGATACCTTCATCAGAGAACAAGCCATTGCCTACTCTCAATCTTAGTCTAGATGACGTAGAGGCGATATCCGTCAGTAGCGAACCGTCCAAATCGGTCAATGGTCTTCACATCACGGAGTCGGATTCGGACGAAAACTCGCTGATCTCTCAGTTACATGGAATTATCAAGGGTTCCCGAGAGCAGGGTATCAAACAAATTCAACTGGACGTTGATTTTGTTGAGAACGTGGCTATGACATTGGAATCGAGAGAAACGGTCTGTGATGATCTCAAGGAGAAATTTGATGGAATGAAGGTAGCATTCCTATTTTTTTTTCTTGATTCGAGCACTGAGCGTACATTACAGAGGACAAGCAAAAACTTCATCGACGGCGTATTAGTGGCACAGGCAGAGCATGACAGGGAATGGAAGGCTAGGCGTGACGCTGAGGCAGAAGTCACTCGGTTACGTGTTCTACTATCTGGTCAAGCAGCCAAATTGACGGCGATGTCTGGAGAAGATCGTCGACGCGAGTTGAGGCAGCAAATGTCTAAAGAGCTGAATGATGATCTATCCGGTCTGGAGCATGATTTATCACGGCTGAAGCTCGAGAGAGATATGACTTTGGCAGAGATGGAAGAGCTCCACTCAGCGAACAGGTATACAATCCTGCTATCTAACATCATCCTATTTATCTAATGTTCTCCATCCAGCTTGAAACATGAGAAACCTACGGCGAATCTTGGGCGGTCTCTTACGAAGCGTCTGGACAGTCTCAAGAGGCAATACCAAGGAGATCTGGGTGCACTCGTTGAGGAACGAGAGACATTGAAGCGCGAGATTGCAGAGCTTCGTACTGTTAGGGATATTTATCTCGAGGAGACAACGGCTCTTAATGCCCGCAATGAGGAACTTGCACAGCTCAGCAATATATATTCCCGCCGATTGGAAGCCATTCCTGAAGTGCCTCTCAATCCCCCCTCCACCCAGCCCATAATTCAACCTTCCCTTGAGAAACTTAGGAACCTGAGCCATGTACCTACCCAATCTGCGCCTTCTATCAGTGCATCAACGAGTGGATCATCGACCCTTGTTCACGAAGATACCGATAGGCTCATGAAGCTGCCTAAACAAGACACAGATGTGCCTAGTACTACACCGCGGAAGTTGAAGTGGATTGGTTCGCACAAGCCGAAAATGATTCCCGCGCCAGCTCAAGACTCGCAACGGAATAAGGGCCACCTGGACCACAATTTCCAGCAAGTCAGCGTGTTGAGATTTACTCGCTGTGATCAATGTGGAGACAAGTTATGGGGTTCTCAACTTCGTTGCACGAGTATGTGATCTTGTGTGTTTTTGAGTCTTACTAATAGTCTGACTACGACTACCAGTTTGTCACACATCAATCCACATTCGCTGCACGGGTGCTGTTCAAGTCCCTTGTGCCCAGCATCTTACAGAAGACTCGCAAGCTCATCCCAGTAGGTTGTCCGTATGTTTGTCATTGACTATATCTCATTCAGTTATTGCAGTTCCTGCAATGTTTGGTCGAGAGTTGTTTGAGCAGGTGCAGGCAGACAGTCAAGGTGATGATCGGCAGGTTCCAATCATTGTTGAAAAATGCATCCAGGCAGTGGAAGCAGTCGGTATGACGAAACTTCATAGTTTTTGGGTGATCTATTTTTGACGTGTATCTTAGCTCTAGACTATGAAGGCATCTATCGTAAAACAGGAGGCGCTAGCCAATCAAAATTAATTACACAATTGTTCGAACGCGGCGATTACACGACGTTTGACTTGCTCGACACTGACAGATTCAACGACATCAGCAGTGTCACATCCGTTCTCAAGAATTACTTCCGTTCTTTACCTAATCCACTCCTTACACATGAGCTGTACATACAGTTCGTCCAAGGCATTACTATTAAAGACCCAGCGGTGAGAGATTGGACATTGGCGAACACTGTTAAGAAGCTGCCTAGCGAACACTACTGTACGCTCCGTTCCTTAATGATACACCTTAACCAGTACGTATCTCAAAAGTTATCTTGAGTTAGTTGATCTTTGAACCACTGATTAGTATACACGAGCGCAACGAGAGGAACTTGATGAATGCTAGAAATCTTGGGGTGGTATTCGGACGTGAGTGCTAATTGTCCGCTCTCATTTGACTTATACTCAGTCGATATCGCAGCTACTCTTATCATGTCTCCGGATCCTGGGGCTGAATTCAGCGACATGGCTCAGCGAGCTCTCCTTGTTGAATGGCTTATCGAGCATGCCCCTCAGCTTTTTAAAGGCGCTGCATGATGATTTCATGTTTCTCATGTTCATATTGTCCTTGTAGCCATTTGTGGATCTTTTTATTTCACTTCGTTCGGACATCTCATACATTTTCAGCTATATCATGTGTAGTGTTAAGTATTCATAGTTATTTATCGCGATAAATCTTTTTCTACTCTCGTTTCTTAACGCCGTTATTTATATCTTTTCAATTTGATTAAGGAATGTGGCGTAGAACGTGGCAATTAGGTCTACCTTGGCAGGCACACGAGGGTGAAATTGAGCATTTTATGGTTCCATTCATGTTATGTGTGTATCGCTGAGCAAGGGTTATAGTGCTTCGCGAGACCTCCTTGGTCGGTTGGAGGAATCTGGTTTGAGAGTGCAATAAAGAAAATGGCGTCGAGGCCCTGTAGCCGCACCCGCAACTGCCGCAGCGGAGACGCGTCCATTGAGAGGTACAGTTTCTGCCCTCACGCCGAGAGAGAACATACGATCAAACACTGAAAATGACATTAGCTGGACTCGAGTCAGAGTGGAGCAAAATTTATTGTACGGGTAACGGTGAAAGCCTTTGCACTGGCTTGACAGGCAGTTTGGGTGAGAGAAAGAGGGGGACTGACACCCTCAAGTTGACGGAGATATCGAAAAACCATGGAGGGCTGGGGTGGGCCAAAGCGGAAGACGGCTGCGTATGCTTGCCTCCATTTTTCATCCAAAAGGCGTGCGCAGACTGGAGGATCTGGGCAAGTGACACACTGACATAATAATAATGATATTGAGCGTTCGGTGAAGTCAAGGAAAGAAAGCTTACGCATTGATATTCTTTGTTGACCTGGGTCAAGCCTAGCTTGAGAACGCGCTCGAGGAACCAGGTTCGTCTGAGGTTTTTGAGTTAGCAGATCTTGAGATTTGATTGTGTGAAGACATGCCTCTTCTCCAACTTGAGCAGTGTCTCCTTGCTAAGTGTGCTGAGATCGTGCTCGGACCACCCACCAGGATTGTCGAGCACGAAACGGCTGGCTTCTCTATAGAGTTCCTCCTCTTCGAAAAGCTCGGCTATCCGCATGGCTTTTATGGGTCGGCCGGCCGCATGTGTGATCAGGAATTGAAGGCACTCCTGCTGAAGTGATGTAACACAAAGCTTATGGGAGATGTTCATCAAGCTTTCAACGTTATTCCAAGTGATAGTACATTCCAAGCTGAATTAGATGAATGAATGGATCCCATTGAAGCTGAGAAGAGGATAACGCACTGGGGGTATACAAATTTGAGGAAGTCATGGAAGGTATTAGCCTAAACAAGTGACTGAGAACAAGTATGCATGTGTGAGCAAAGACCCAACCCTACCTTCTCCTCTTTCAGGACTATCACTGCATCGGGACTATCTTTCGGCCGTCTCCTGACTTTTGCATGAGCTGCGGAAAGCTTACGAGCGCTAGAAGACGTGTCTTCCAGCTTCTTGCGGATCGAGTCTGATCCCTGTAATTTAGCTAGGCTGTCGTCTCTCGCCTGACATTTTGAGAGGGAGCTTCCCTCTGTATCACTCTCACTAAGCCTTACACCATCAAAGTCAGGCAGCCCATCAGGCTCGACTTGATTAGTAGACGGATCCATAGGTGCAAATGTCATTTCAGTTTCCAAGTCGGGTTTGTCTCCTGGAACAACAGGAGGCTGGGAGATGGTAATAACAGAGGACATGGACAGTGGTCGTCCTGTTTCAGACCAATGACCGCTCAGAGCAGCCTCAAAGAATGGAGAGGCAAAGTAGAGGACTTCTTTATGGGCCCTGAATGGTGTGGTGAGTGGCGATGAGGCCATGGAGATAGATTATAGTGGCAAACCAGAAAGTGGTGCTCTCGACCACAATTTTGACTGTCCCAGGAAATCTTGCATGTTTTGTAAAAGTTTCATGGAGCACTATAGGTTCCTCAATGTTCAACTCGGAGACGATATCGTCCGATTCGTATCCCTGAAGGACCCATGGTGGAGAGCCGGACGAGCGGAAAACTCCAGCAGCTGCAGTATGTGTCTCTGTTGGAGAGCTGAGGGATGCAATTGGGTTATTTGGGCCTCGTGAATTGCGAGCAATGAGTAGGTGCGACGGGTTCGTGGTCATCCCTTTCATTCTTTATTGTCACTCCCTTCCTCCTATCGATA
>Ga0153938_1000118_pt1 | contig 28740 bp, 25 predicted proteins | sample TSNY022MetaG_FD_104740 | JGI IMG/M metagenome (GOLD analysis project Ga0153938, IMG submission 104740) | Attine ant fungus gardens microbial communities from New Jersey, USA - TSNJ022 MetaG | ecosystem: Host-associated > Fungi > Mycelium > Unclassified | place: USA:New Jersey: Brendan T. Byrne... | reverse complement strand
AATAGCTTTTTGGAAAGAATATATAAAATTATTGCTATTGGTAAAGCTGTGATTATTTCTATTACTAATAAAACAAATTCATTCATTAACTTACTTATATCAAAAGATTCATAGATTCTAGTTACTAATTCTCCAGCTGAATAAGAATTCAAAGTTTTTTGAGGAAGAAGATAAATATGTTTTAAAAAATGAAAACTATTATTTAATTCGATATTTTTATAAAGATAAAGCTTCTTTTCTCCTAAATAATGATTATAAATATTTTTTAATATAATTAAGAAAAACATGATAACTATAATCAAAAATATGTTTTTTCCTCCATTTCCAAAATAATCATTTAGATATCGATAAAAGTAACTAAAGATAAGATTGAATATTAAAATAACTATAGAATAAATAATAATTATTTTTAATTTTTTTCTTTCGTTTATAAATTGCAAATACAATTCTTCCATCCATTTTTTTGGAAGTTCATATTGAATTAAATTACTTTTAGGGTGACATAATATTAATAATTCATTAAAGATTTCTTCAAATTCGCTTTTAGTATAAATTATTTTTCCTTTAGAAGGATCCATACAAGTGATTGTAGTTTTTGTTATTTTATATACTACAAGATAATGTTGCAAACCATTTTTTAAAATGACATGTGCAACGCATGGCAATATCATATCTTCTAAAAACAATTGGTTGATAGTTGCTTTCACTCCTTTGGCATCAAAACCATATTGTTTGAAGCATTCAATCATATGATAGGCACTTGTTCCTTCTTCATCTGTATAAGCATCAATTCTAATTTTTTCTAAAGAAATATATCCATCATAATGAATCAGAATAGATTGAATACAAGCTGGACCACAATCTTTTATACCTGATTGTTTTACTATTTCTTTTTTTTCCATATTATCTCTCCTCATTTATTTATTAAAGATAAATTGAGGATTTCTTTTTAAAAAAAATAATCACGCTTTTGATGATTATTTTTTCTTCTTATTTTTCTTTGACTGTTTTTTCTTTTTTTCAGTAGGTTTTTTTATTTTTTTGTCTTGAATTTCTTTCATAATTGTAAATTCTGATTCAAAGGCGTTAGTAAGATAAGGAAATGCTTTTAATAATCTAGTAGGAAATCGTTTGAATGTTTTTACACTTTCTTTTAATTTTTTCTCAAAGATAAATGGAATTTTAGATAACTTATCTTTCTTTAATTCCTCAACTATAATAATTCTATTTCTTAAATTATAAGCTACCACAATCGAATAGATTGAATCTGCTAAATAAATGACAAAGAAGACAAAAGCCATACCAATTATTATTTCTGGTCTTAATTGTCTTAAAAAATCATGCATAACTGGATATGCTATATATACTATTAAAAGAGATCCTAATCCAAATAAAATTGAATTTCCTAAACAAATATATCCATGAAGATTACATTTTTCTTTTGAATAATCCCACCATTTATTATGAAAAATTTTTTCTAAAAAAAATCCCGTAATATATTCTAAAATAGTTGCTACTGTCATTCCCAAAAAGAAAACAATAAAAGGATTATGTTTAAAGTAAGTTAATCCTATCATTAAGACTCCACCTATTCCATAAATTGGAATAACGGGACCACATAAAAATCCGCGGTTTGAAAGTCTTCTGGATTTAATCATTACAAAAATCATTTCTACTAGATAGCCAAATAAACTAAATAATAGAAATAATAAGAATATAAATGCAAATCTATACATAGAACACCCACTAACTGTTATCTTTAAAAAGTATACCATATTTATTCAAATTCATGTAATAATTTTATACTATTCACGTATAATGTATTAGTTTTGGAGGAAAGAAAATGATAAATAAACAAAGTCTATGGTTTGTGACTTTATTCAGTTTAATTTTAGTATTAAGTATTTATTATGTTACTATGGGTGATGATACTTTATCTGAAATTATGAATAACAATCAAACTACTAATGATGTAACAGTTGCAAATGTAAATGTAGAAGAAAGCAGTTTACTTGTTGCTTTGAGAGTTGAAGATGATGAAGCACTTCTTAAAGAAATGGATCACCTTCAATCAGTACTATTAGATAATGCTGCAACTCTACAAGAAAAAAATGACGCTTATGAAGCCCTAAAAGCCCTAAATTCTAATAAAGGAAAAGAAGAAGAATTAGAAAAGCAAATTAAAGACGAATTCAAATTAAGCAGTTTCGTTAAAATAAATAATGATCAAATTAGTATTGTAATCCAAAGTAGTGAACATAATGTTGATTTGGCAAATAAAATAATTCGTTCAATCCAAGGATTATACGACCAAAAAATGTATATTACAGTTAAATTCCAAAATTAACTTTTTTGATAACCCTCACAAAAACAGCAAAGGCTCATAAAATACTATGAGTACTATAAGAAAGTGAGGGAAGTAATGAAAAAAGGAATATTAACCTCAAGAGAACATGAAGTATTTGAATTATTGGTTTTAAATAAATCTACAAGAGAAATTGCAGACTATTTAGGAATTAGTGAAAAAACAGTAAGAAATCATATCTCGAATACAATGCAAAAACTCGGTGTAAAAGGTCGAGCACAAGCTGTAGTTGAACTCTTAAAATTAGGTGAGATTTCAATTTAAAATAAAAGTCTTTTGATAAAGGCTTTTTTTTCGGTCTTTTTTTCTCTTTTTTTCCATATATATTTATTAGGTGATTTTATGTTAAAACGAAGCGCACTTAGACGATTATCAATAGCTACTTTAGCTTTGTGTCTTTTTTTAGTAACCGTTTTCTTTCCTGATAAAGAGGTATTAGATTTATTTGATGGAAATGTTGAATACACAACTTTAGATAAATCGGCAATTTATTTAGTTGATGCTAATAATTATGTTTCTAGAATTACAATTGGTATTAAGGAACAAAACGATTTCCTTTTAAAAGCAAAAGAAATTATCACATTATTAACGATTGATAGTTCTAAAAAGGATTACATTCCTAATAATTTTCATGCTGTAATACCAAACGGAACAGAATTATTATCAATTGATATTCAAGATAAAACCTTAAAACTTAATTTTGATAAAACTTTCCTAAATCTTCCAGGCGAACAATTTAATGACATGTTAGAAAGTATTATTTATTCATTAACTGAACTAGAAGAAATCGATTCGATTATCATATTCGTAGATGGCGAACTTTTAAATACTAAGGGAGATGCCTATAAAAACATTCCTACGCTTCTTACAAGAGATTTTGGAATTAATAAAACATATGATTTAAAGAATTTTAAAAACACAACAAAAACTACTGCTTATTATGTTTCTAAAACAGACCAATTTACTTATTACATTCCTGTCACTTTTGTAAACAATGAAACAGAAAAAGATAAGATAGAAATTATTATTGAGAAACTTAAAAGTTCTCCAATTCATGAAACCAATTTGATGAGTTATTTACATGCTTCAGCAGAACTTTTGGATTATGAAATCGTTGAGAATACCGTCAAATTAAGTTTTAATAAATATTTGCTTGATGATTTTTATAATCAAGAAGTATTAGAAGAAGTGAAATATTCTGTTTCTCTTTCTCTAAAAGATTCCCTTCATATCGATTCTGTTATGTTTTATGTAGATAATAATGAGATTTAAACAAAAGAAAAAAGTCATTGTGAAGTGACTCTTTTCTTATTCTAATTCTTTGAATGTATTAGAAATTTTTATTAAATCGTCTTTATATTTGTCTTTATCAGCTAATAAGCTTTCAGCATAAATAATATACTCTCCAAATTCTCCATCAATAAAAGTCATAACAGTATAATAATTTTTACTATTATTATTGTCTGTGTATTTATAGTCATAAGTTAAACGTAATGCTTTTAATCCATTTATTTCAATTTCTTCTAATTCAGTTACATTATTATATTCTTCTGATTCAACATAATAATCATAATCTTTTTGCACGCCTTCAACAAAATCATAAGTATTTCCATAAACCAAACCAAAAAGATATATTTGTTTATTACTATCATATTTTGCAAGTTCATAATCATCATCTGCAATAGTATTTTCTATTAAAGTATACTTTCCTGGAACAGTTAATTCAAAATATATATTGTTTGAATTAATTACGTTTGAACTAAAGAAATATTTATATCCATAAAATCCTAAAATGACAATTACTGCAATTGCAAGAACAATATAAACAATTTTACGAACTGTATCTACTCCATCTGCTGCTTTTTCTAACATCACTCTCACCTCACTTTATATTAAGTATAAAGAAGAAGAAGAAAAAAGACAAGGAAAATAAGTAAAAAAATAATTTTAATTAGAAAGGTTTTAAAAAGATTAAAAAATAGATTATTGAAGTCATTTTTTTCATAAATACGAGTAATTGACGAGTAAAAGAAAATAAAAACCCTTTAAATAAAGGGTTTAAATATCAATAATGGTGTCCACGAAGAGATTCGAACTCCTGACCGATCGCTTAGAAGGCGATTGCTCTATCCGACTGAGCTACGTGGACGTTTTTGCTAACAAAATGATTATAATATTTTTTTTCTAAATAATCAAGTCTTAATTAGTTGAATATTTTGGCTGATTATAGTAATATTTTAATTGGAAGGAGTTTATATGAAATATTTTAGAGGAATCATCGGAGCCATAATTGGAGCATTTATTGCATCATTACCATGGTTATTAATGTATGTTTATGGAGGTTGGATTATTGCCCTGCTAGCATTACCTATTGCAATTGCAGCTGAATTTGGTTACCGTAAAATGAAAGGTGAACCAACAAAACATTTAGCATTAATTATTGCTATTATTACGGTTGTTGTTGTTCTTGTTCAAAATTTCTTAATCATTCCATTATTTTTATTAAATAAAGAAGGGCTGCCTGCAAATTTAGATATGTTAAAATTCTTGTATCAAAATTCTGAATTTACAAGTGCAATGATTAAAGATGGGGCTATTTCAATTTTCTTTGCGATTTTAGGTATTTCTGGCATTTATAAGAAAATGAAAGATAGTAATGATATAACTATTACTGAAAATGAAACTGTTATTGAAAATGAAACAGCTGAAGAAACAGAAATAACTGATAATGAAACTGGAAAAAAACAGAAGTAACTAAAAAGAAAGAAAACTCTGAAATAATAATTCAGAGTTTTTATTTGTGTGTTTTTTGATGTTCTAGAATCAGAGAAACAAATTCATCTCCCCTATCTTCAAATCGTTTATATTGATCCCAAGAGCCTGTTGCCGTTGAAAGTAAGACTGTATCTCCATTCTTGGCAGTTTTAAAAATAAGGGGCATTGCTTCTTTTAAAAATTCTTGAGAGGTACAAGGAATGTTATGAATATTTGCATAATTTTTAATTCGATCACGACATTCTCCAATCGCAAAAATATCTTTTACATTTTTCATTGCTTCAGTTAAACCTTCTAAATTCTGACCTCTTTCTTCTCCTCCTAATATAATAATGATTGGATTAGAAAAGCTTTTTAAGGCGATTTTAGTCGATTCGATATTTGTTGCTTTTGAATCATTATAATAACTTACACCATCTATATTTGCTATAAATTCTAAACGATGAGGTTCTCCCTTAAAAGATTTAATTGCTTCTTTAATTTTGTCGTCTGCTACCTTATATTTTCTACCCAAAAGGATTGCTACTAGAATATTTTCACAGTTATGATCCCCTTTTAAGACTAAATCATTACGTTTTAAATATTCTTTACCATCAATATAGATAAATTCTTCATCATAATAATTTAATTCATCATTGAAAGTTATAATCTTTGGTAAAATATTATTTGCAATATCCATGACATTTTGATTTTGCTTATTTAAAATTGCAAAATCGTCTTTAGTTTGTTCTTTAAAAATTCTAGCTTTAGTCTGTTTGTATTTTTCAAATGTTCCGTGAAAATCAATGTGAGTTTCTGTAATGTTTGTAACAATACTTGTATTACATTTAAATTTATCCATATTTAATAATTGATGATCTGATATTTCACATAATAAAATAGCATTCTTTGGAATTGTATTGGCTATTTCAGTCAAAGGAATTCCAATGTTACCTGCAAGTACAACTAAAGTTTTACCTAATTTTAAAATTTCATATGCCAATCTAGTAGTAGTGGTTTTTCCGTTTGATCCAGTTATTCCAATAATTTCAGTATTTTTAGGCAAAAAATGATATCCCACTTCCATCTCATTTATAACAGGAATATTTAATTTTTGTGCTTTTAATATGGTTTTATGATCTGGTTTTACTCCTGGATTTTTTATTAATATATCATAAGTTTCATCTAATAAATCAATTGGATCTGTTGATGAGATAAATTCTACACCAAGACTTTCTAATATTTCAACTTTTTCTAAATCTGGTTCTTGACTATTGTCAGTAATAAGAATTTGATTATTATATTCACTTAATAATTTAGCGCAGGCAAAACCGCTTCTTGCCATTCCTAAAATAAATATCTTTTTATTATTAAACATAATATCCCTCCCAAAATATAAAACTGAACATAAAAGTTCAGTTTATTATATTATTCTTTATCAGCTTTTGTGCTAATTTTAGTTTCGCCTTTATAATTTCCACATTTTGCACAAGCACGATGTGGTCTTAAGCTAGCGCCACAATTTGAACACGTAGTAATGCTTCCTACTTCTTTTTTAAGATGAGTACGACGCATTCTTTTCTTTGTTTTACTTGTTCTTCTGAATGGAACGGCAAATAATTGAATGTCTAATGATAACATGTTTTTCACTCCTTTTCATCGTCAAGTAGCTTCGCAAGCGGAGCCAGTCTTGGATCAATTTTTGGTTTTTCTTCCTCTACTAATTCCCATCCTTGTCCTGATTTAATTAAATTATCATCTGATTGACTAGAATAAGCGATAGGAACTTCCAATACAATATTTTGCCATATTATTGGCATAATATCAAGTGTATTTTGATTTTTTTCAAAATATTCTGCAAAATTCGGATCAGTTTCGTTTATTTTTTCTTTAATTGTTGTAGCAAATGTAAATGGAACGGTTTCAAGTGTATGAGAATCTTCAATTAACAATTTTCCGTTTATTTCTACTTCTAACGTGATTTGATCTTCATAATCACGATAAATATAGCCATTTACATACGTACTCTCTAATCCTTTAATATCTTTGTTATATCCTTCTTCAAAATATACATCAAAGGATAAATCTGTTTTGCTATGATTTATTTTACTTAATTCTATTTTCATTTGCCACGTCCTTTACTGTCCAATTATATAATGTTTTTCCCTTTTTTTCAAGTTTTCTTGTATAATAAAATATATGTAATAAAACAAAATAAAGAAGGTGTAAAAATATGAATGCAGTAGGAATTATTTGTGAATATAATCCATTTCATAATGGTCATCTCTATCATATTGAAGAAACGAGAAAAAGCTTTCCAGATGCAACAATCGTTTTAATCTTAAATGGTTATTTTTTGGAACGTGGAGAAATTAGCATTTTAAGCAAATATGATAAGGCTTTAATTGCCTTAAAATATGGAGTTGATTTAGTAATTGAACTTCCTTTTGTTTTTGGAACACAATCTGCAGATACATTTGCTAGACGCTCAATTGAACTACTGCATAATTTAAAAGTGAACAAATTAGTTTTTGGAAGTGAATCAAATGATATTTCCATGCTTAAGGGGATTACAAATATTCAACTTTATGATCACGAATATTCTGATCGAGTGAAATATTATTTAGATCAGGGTGTAAATTACCCTACAGCTTTAGCTAAATCTTTAAATATTGGTGGTTTTGAGTTTCTACCAAATGATCTTCTAGGTATTTCTTATATTAAAGCTATTGAAGAACGTAATTATAAAATTATACCTTATACAATAAAAAGAACAAGTGGATATCATGACACTGAAAGCAATGAAACTATTGTTAGTGCTAGTAATATTAGAAAAAAATTGAATGAACTTGAAGATATTACCCCTTTTATTCCAGAGAATGTTTTTCCATTTATTAATAAACCAAATGAATTATTGTTTTTTCAATTATTAAAATATAAAATTATTGCTTCTAAAGATTTAAGTATTTATTTAGATGTTGATGAAGGTATCGAGCATCGATTAAAAGAGAAAATATTAGAATGTAAAAATTTAGAAGACTTTGTCCAAGCCATAAAAACAAAGCGTTATACATATAATAAAATCAAGAGAATGTTACTTCATATTTTAATTGGCCTTACGAAAAAAGATAATGAAAAACTAGAATATGATTACATTCATATTTTAGGCTTTACAAAAAAAGGACAAGAACATTTATATCAGATAAAAAAAGAAATATTGCTTTCTTTTAATATTGATTATAAATCAAAGATTTATTTTTATGAAAAACAAGCTTGTTTAATTTATGATTTAATTATGAATACAAACGAGTTTTATAAAGAAAATATGAATAAACCTATTATTGAATAAGGTTTATTTTTTATTTTCCATTATTATTTTTGACACTTCTCACAATAATAAGTTCCTCTTCCTCCGACTTTGATTTTTTGTATAATAGTATTACACTTTTGACATGGTTTATCCTTTTGTTGATGAACCATCAGTGATATTTGAAATAGTCCTGTGACTCCTAAACTAGAAGTATAACTTCGAATCGTTGTTCCACCAGCTTCAATTGCTTTACTAATCACGAATTTACATGCTTCAACAATTTTAGAAGCTTCTTTTTTTGTAATTGTATTCGTTTTTCTTAACGGGTGAATTCCTGCATGAAACAAAACTTCGTCAGCATAAATATTTCCAAGGCCACTGATAATAGTTTGATCAAGTAATATTGTTTTAATTGGCGCGGTTTTACCTTTGAAATGATCAAGTAAGTATTCTTTGGTTAATTTATCATCAACTGGTTCTATTCCTTGTTTTTTGATAGCTTCAACTTCATATAAATCTTCTTTATTAATTAAATTCATTTTACCAAATTTTCGAACGTCATGATAACGTAAGTCACTATCATCTTCAAACGTAAAAATAATATGTTCATGTTTGATGATAGGCATTTTATGCTCTTTGATAAAATATTTCCCTTCCATTCTTAAATGACTTAATAAATAGTAATCATTTAATTCAAAAATAAGCCATTTACCAATTCTTTTAATATCAATAAAGCTTTGATTTAAAATGTTATTTTGAAATTCTAATAAATCACTTTCAATCATTTTAGGATAGATAATTTCTATTTTTTTAATTTTTTTATTTAAGATTCTATCCTTTAGTGTTGCTCTTACAGTTTGTACTTCTGGTAATTCAGGCATATATATTCTCCTTTTTATTCTTCGATTAATAAATTCATAACAAGATCTATCATTACTTGTTTTTCTTTTGGATTTGATTCGGCAATTAATAAAGTCAATGCTGTTAATGTCTTATGGTCAATAATTGCTTTTGAGTCGTGTTTTAGTATATCATAAAATTGCAAAAAGTAAATGAATAAAGTTGCTGCAATTCTTTTATTACCATCAATAAAAGCATGATTTTTAATTATCATGTAAAAGAAGTTAACTCCTTTTTCTTCAATTGATTTATATAAATCTTTATGATCAAATGTCTGATAAATATCATTTATAATTGATTGAAATTCATAATTTCTTTCTAATGCAAAGATTGTGCTATTGGTTTGTTTTTTTAATTCCGCAATAATTTCTAAACATGATTCATATCTAATCTTTTCAGAACTTAAATTTCCTTCTAATTTTTCTAAACTACCATGATCATATCGATCTAGTAGATAAAAAGCTTTCGAATATTTTTTTATGACAGCTAATATATCAAGGGCATGGTCTTTATATTCTTCTTCTAAGCGACTCGCAACATCAATTAATTGTACTGTTTTTTCTAAGTATGTTAGCCTTCTTTCATTAGCTGCATATCCTTTTAGCATGTAATCTTTCAAGATTTTATTTGCCCATTTTCTAAAAACAATCCCATTAGAAGACTTAACACGATAACCAACAGAAATAATCGTATCAAGATTATAAAACCTAACTAATTTGTCTGAATTAGCAATTCTCATTTTTTGAGAATTGCTATTTTCTTCTAACTCTTCAGTATAAATATTAATAATATGTTTACTTATGGTTTTTACGCCAATACAAAACAATTCAGCCATCTGTTTTTGAGTTAGCCAAACTGTCTCATCTTTTAAATTTACTTCTAATTGTACTTCTTGGTTTTCAAATATAATAATTTCATTTTTCAAATCTTTATTGTCCTTTCTTAATTTTAAAACACTAGAATGTAATGTTTTGTTATTCTAGTTAGTACCTCCTTTTTCTATATTTTGCTTACGACATAAAGATTTGAATTCGATTAATAATACTCCCTACTACGGAGAGTTAAGCCTTAATGATATTATTATACACAACATTTGTTCGGTTGTCTATAAATAAAATTTAAAAAACAGAATTTTAAATTCTGCTATTTTGCTTCATACCAATTATGACCATAATCGCCACTGACCTTTAAAGGGACCGATAATTCTATTGCGTGAATCATCTTTTCAGTTGCTATTTCTAGTACTTTTTCTTTTTCCTCTTCAATACAATCAAATATTAATTCATCATGTACTTGTAAGATCATTTTTGATTTTATATTATTTTCTTTAAAGGCTTGATAAATATGAACCATTGCTTTTTTTATAATATCAGCACTAGTACCCTGAATTGGCGTATTTAAAGCAATTCTTTCTCCACTTTGTCTTACCATATAGTTTGAGTTTTGTAGTTCTTCAATTTCTCGTTTTCTTCCAAATAAAGTTCTAACATATCCTTGTTCATAAGCTTTTTTTACAATGTTATCCATATAATTTTTAACATCTGGATATAATTCATAATATTTATCAATAAAGACTTTTGCATCTTTAGAGCTTATTTCTAAGTTCTCTCCTAGCCCAAAGCCACTGATGCCATAAACGATTCCAAAGATGACTGCTTTGGCCGTAGAACGCATTAATTTGGTGACTTCTTCTGGTCTTATGCCGTTAATATCGCTTGCTACTTTTGTATGAATGTCTTCATCTCTTTTAAAAGCATCAATAAGTTCTTTGGAATTAGAAATATGAGCTAAAATCCGTAATTCAATTTGGGAATAATCTGTACTTAAGAAACAATCATTAGTAGGAATAAAAGCTTTTCTAATTTTTCTTCCTTCTTCATCTCGAACGGGAATATTTTGTAAATTAGGTTCTGTTGAAGATAACCGTCCCGTTCTAGTTAAATTTTGTTTATAAATAGTATGAATACGTCCATCTTCTTTAATAGTTTGTTCTAATCCTTCTAAATAAGTTGAATAAAGTTTAGTAACATTTCGATATTCTAAGATTTTATTAATGATTGGGTGCTTATCAACCAATTTATGCAGGACTTTAACATCCGTTTTATAATTATCGCTATGCCCTTTTTTTCCGTATGGTAAAGCGAGATCTTCAAATAATACTTCGCCAAGTTGTTTTGGACTTGAGATATTGAAAACACGACCAGATAATTCAAATATTTCTTCAGAAAGAATATCAATTCTTTCTTTGATTTCTTTTTTCATTGTAATCAAAATGTTTCGATCTACTTTTATGCCAGTATATTCCATATCAGCTAGCACTTCAATTAAAGGATTTTCAATTTCAAATAATAAATCACTCATTTCTTCTTTTTGTAATTCTTCTTTTATATCATCAATATATCCAATCATAAATTGCGTCTTTAAAATGATTTCTCTTTTTATTTCTTCTAAGTCACTGAATTTTGCTTTTTTAAGTGTTTCATAAAATGAACATTCCATATTTTTTTGATTTATTAAATAAGCTAAGTCATCTTTTAAGTTATAACCAAGAAGATAAGCGGCAATCATGAAGTCAAATTCAGCATTATAAGAGCTAATATTTTGTTTCCACAAAGTAATTAGATTTTTTTTATGATCAAAAGTATATACTATCTTATTTTGTAATTTCTTGATTACATCTGATAATAGTTCTGGTTTAATATAATAATTTTCTTCTTTTGTGCTGATTCCTAAACCAAGGATATTAGCATCATGATAATTTACTTGATCAAGTTCAATATATAAAGCATATTCATCTGTATCTTTTATTTCATCAATAGAGTTAATTTCAATATAGTTTAATTCTATTTTTTTTCTTGGTTTCTCCATATTTTTAAGATGAGAATAGAATTCTAATTCTTCATAAATAGCATATAGTTCTTCTCCAAAGGTTTCTTCATATTTTAAATCTTCTAAATCTTTGGTTTCGAGTGGAACAGTTTGATAAATGGTTGCAATTTCTTTACTCATAAATGCAATGTCTTTATCATTTTCTAATTTTTCTTTGATCTTTCCTTTAATGTTTTCAATATTTTCATAAATTCCTTCCAAAGAACCATAAGAATGAAGTAAGGTTAATGCTGTTTTTTCGCCAATTCCTTTCACCCCTGGAATGTTGTCTGATGCATCTCCGGCTAAAGCTTTGATATCTATCATTTTAATTGGATCTAAACCATAATCTTCCTTGAATTTTTCTGGAGTATATCTAATATGATCTTTTTGTTTTAACAATTTCATATCTAATTGAGGACTTACTAATTGTAATAAGTCTTTATCACTTGAAACAATGGTTCCAATAAATTCTGGATCTTCTTCGACCATACGAGCAAATGTACCAATTATATCATCTGCTTCATATGGTTCTAATTCAAAATATGGTACTTTCATTGCAGCAAGAATTTTCCTCGCATATGGCATTTGTGCTATCAAATCATCTGGGGTTTCTGCTCTTCCATCCTTATAAAAATCATATTTCACAGAACGGAAATTTTTTCCCATATCAAAAGCAACCGCCATATATTCTGGATTCTCTTCATGTATAATTTTATTGATCATGCTAACAAAACCAAATAACGCATTGGTCGGAAAATTTTTAGAATTCTTCATAATATTTCCCGTATACGCAGTTGCATAATAACTTCGATAAAGTAAGTTGTTTCCATCAACTAATATTATCTTTTTCATCTTATCACCTACAACTTTAGTATATCATGATTTTGAAGCCATCAAAAATATATTTTTTTACTTATGTCGTTTACTTTTGGTAACTTCGTTTCTGTTTTATTGGTAAAAATTAGCAAAGTTTAGCTGTTGAATGTATTTTTAAATTCGATTATAATTATATTTGTGATTTTTTAGGAGGTTTAATTTATGAATGAATTAAAAAAAATGAAAGCTATTCTTCTTGCATTGAGTTTATCTACCACTATAAGCGGATGTGCAAGTTCAAAAAATACTCAATGTACTTATATTGAAGAAACAACAAGTACTAAAATTTTTGATCCAGGAGAACAAATTATAAATTTGTTTTTTGAAGTAAACTCATCTGATATTGAAACCTTTGTTATGGATATGCCTGTTGGATATAAAAAGATTAAAAGCAGCTCTGTTATGCGGGATTTTCCTTATGGTAAAATATATTTTTTTCACGTTACAGCTACCAATAAAGAACCCGTTAAAGTAAGACCTAAGTTTGATAAGAATGGTAATGCTTCATATAATGATGCAGGAGAAGTAATTTCAATTGAAAAAAGTTTAAAAAGATAGCTGTTTTTTTCTATCTAATAATAATGAATTTTTTTCTAAATTGGATTTTTAATTAGTAAAAAAAAGAAAATTTGAAAGCATCAGATTTTCTTTTTATTTAGATTGAACGTTACAACTTTTAAACTTATTAATTACACTTATTTCTTTTTTTATTTGATTATCAAAGTGATGAAATAAAGAATACAAATGCTTATAAGTATAATTTTAGAGATTTTACTTATTTTGATTTTTTGAAAATCATGGGCAATTAAGGTTTGATCATCTTCTGAATAAATACTATGACTTTTTAATTTAAAGCCAAAGAATTTTTTATTCTCTAATTTTTCTTCTGTAATAATATGAAAGGAAGTAGCATTGTCTGTATCAAAATAAATCATATCTTTAGGCATTTGAAGAGCCATAAAAGTCATTAAAATATCGCTTATTGCTCCACTTATATTCATGATTGATAATAGAATAAGTACCTTGTTTTCTATTGAAATTCCCAAAATTAAAGTAACAATGCCAATTAAAACTAAAGGAAATAATAAACTTCTAATAATATCTTTTTTAGTAATTTTATTTTTACACATACAATATAGTATTCCTTTTTCTAAAGAAATTCCATAAACAATTTTTTTATGATCAATACCTTTGCTTAAATGAAAGCCAATTCCGTGTAATAATTCGTGGAAAACAAACCAAAGTAAAAATGCTAAAATAATAAAAAATCCATTACTCCAATCAACATTAACAATGTCAATATTAAAAAGTATTTCTACTGGAATGTAGATTCCTAAGAGTAATAAGATTGCTCCTATATTCATTGGAATCATTTTCATTTCATAAGAATAGACATATTTTCGTTTCATATTTTTCTCCTTTAAAATAAGCTCAATTGACTAGTTTCTGGCATTCCTTCAAAAATTCCTAAACTTCTTAATTTTTCAATTGTAGTTTGATTTACTTTTCCTCTAATTTGAAAGTCTTCCACACTATAAAATGGTTTTATTTCGCGTTCTTCAATGATTTTCTTTGCTACTTGTTCTCCTAATCCTTCTAAGGCTCTAAATGGCGGAATTAATATGGTATTGTCTTCACTTATTTTAAAATAATTAGCATCACTTTTTTCAATATCAAAGTTACCAAATATAATACCTCTTGCAGTTGCTTCTAATGCTAATTGTAAAGATTCTATTTGATCTGCTTCTTTATTGGTAATATCATAGCCTTTAGCTTTTAAATCTAAAATTCTTTTTTTGATTGCATCATAACCTTGAATCATTGTTTCCATATCAAAATCTTTTGCTTTGGTTGAAAACCATGAAGCATAATAGATAATTGGTTTATGTACTTTATAATAAGCAATTCTAAAGGCACTCGTTACATAGGCTGCAGCATGAGCTTTTGGAAACATGTATTTGATTTTTTGACATGATTTGATATACCAATCTTCAATTTTTGCTTCTTTCATAATCTCTACGAATTCTTGCCACGCTTCTGGTTCCCTGCTGGGTCTTCCTTTACGGACGAATTCCATGATTTTGAATGCTTTAATTGGTTCTACACCTTTATACATCAAATAGACCATGATATCATCACGACAACCGATAACTTCACTAAAGGGAACAATATTTTTTTGAATTAATTCTTGTGCGTTTCCAAGCCACACATCAGTACCATGCGATAGACCTGAAATTTTAATTAAATCCGCAAATGACTTGGGTTTGGTATCTTTTACCATTTGTAAAGTAAACGGAGTTCCAAATTCAGGAATCCCAAGAGTACCAACATCACACATTATTTGTTCACTTGTGACTCCTAAGGCTTTAGGACTTGTGAAGATGCTCATGGTTTTCTTATCATCAAGAGGAACTTTTGTAATATCATCACCGCTTATATCTTGAATTAATCTAAGTTGAGTTGGATCAGAATGTCCTAAAATATCCAATTTTAATAAATTACTATCAATAGCATGATAATCAAAATGAGTTGTACGCCAAGAACTAGATGGGTCTTCAGCTGGAAATTGATAAGGTACGAAATCATAGACGTCCATATATCCGGGAATAACAACAATGCCTCCTGGATGTTGACCAGTTGTTCTTTTAACACCAGTACAGCCTTTTGCGAGTCTTTCTATTTCAGCATTTCGAAGCATAATATTTTTGTTTTCACAATAACCTTTTACATAACCAAATGCGGTTTTTTCTGCGACTGTTCCAATGGTTCCAGCACGATAGACATTATCCACTCCAAATAATTTTTTGGTATAATCATGCGCACTAGCTTGGTTTAAATCGGAAAAATTAAGATCGATATCGGGAACTTTATCAGCATTAAATCCTAAGAATGTTGCAAAGGGCATGTCTTGGCCATCTTTAATCATAAATTCATTACAATTAGGACATTTCTTATCTGGAAGATCAAATCCACTAGAATAATCTTTACCTAATGGAATATCATCAATTTCAAATATAGTTTGCTTACAATTTGGACAACGATAATGGGCGGCCAAAGGATTTACTTCAGTGATTCCCATCATGGTTGCAACAAAGCTTGAGCCAACTGATCCTCTAGATCCAACAAGATAACCTTCATCATTAGAATGTTTTACTAATTTTTGACTAATTAAGTAGATGACATCAAATCCAGCTCCGATGATTCCACCTAGGTTCTTTTTTACTTCAGCATTAATTTCACTATCCGTCAAATCATGATCATTTGTTTTCTTTAAAAATTCAATAATTTTCTTTTTTACATGATCAAGTCCGTGAAGTAATTCTTGATGTAGTGCATCATAAAAAATATTATCATATTCATTATTTTCTTTTGTAATTTGTTTTTCATCTAAGTCATAGCGAATTGCTTTAAAGATTCCTTCTCCATATAATTCTAGAGCAATACGATCTTCAATTAAATGTGGAAGAGAATCGCCATACCATTCATTGGCTTTTTCATAAACCATATTAGTGACAATCTTATCACAATCATCAATTTTTGGAGAGAATGGTGCTGGAGGATCTAAGATAACTTCAAATTCTTCAATTTCTTTTGCAATTTTGATTGGATTATCAATGACAATTTCTTGTCTTGTGTTCTCATCAATAAAGGAAAATTGTTCTAACATTTCTTCAGTCGTTAGATAGTGCATATCTGGAATTGTAATTCCTTTTCGATTTAATGGATGAAATTTCCCCGCAAATTTTTGATTGATAATAATTTCGCGGTATATTTTATCTTCTTTGGTTAGATGATGAGCATCACTTGTTGCAACAACAGGAATTCCAGCAAGACCACCAATTTCAATGATTCGTTTAATGTGATTTTGTAATTCAATGATAGATTTGAATTGTTGATTTTCTCCGATTAGATGCATACAGGCAATTGGTGGTTGAACCTCAATGTAATCGTAAAAGTTCATCATATTTACTAATTCTTCATCTTCTTTTAAAGCTGCATTTTTGAATATTTCACCATTTACACATCCTGATCCAATTAAAATTCCTTCTCTTAATTTTTGAACTTCTTTTCTTGGAATTTTAGGTTGATCATTTTTGTATAAATATTTTGTATTAGCAAAACTAATAATTTTATATAAGTTCTTTAATCCTACTTTATTTTTGGCAATTATTGTTGCATGAAAAGGAAATGAGAATTTAAGTAAGCTAATTATATCAATCGAATCGATTAAGGCTCTAGTCGTTTCAATATTGCGATCATATAAGGTTTTTGCCATTTGGTAATATGCAAGGGCGGTTCCTTCGGAATCATAATCAGCTCGGTGATGTTTATCTTCATCCCATTCAATATTATATTTTTTAGTTAATGTTTGTAGTTTATGATTTGCCCACTCTGGATTTAAATAACGCGCAAGTCCCATTGTATCGATAACAGTACGATTAAAATCACCTAAGTTATATTTTTGACATGCTGCATTCATAAATCCAATATCAAATTTAGCATTATGGGCAATCATTGGTAAGCCATCACTCCATGCTAAGAAGTCTTTCGTAACTTCTTTTTCACTTCTTTTTCCTTTTACCATTTCATCCGTAATAAAAGTTAATTCTGTTATTTTTTTAGGAATTGGACGTTTTGGATCAATTAATTCATCAAAACGATCAATAATTTCACCATTCTTGATTTTAACAGCACCAATTTCAATCATTTGATCTGAACCAGCATAAAAACCAGTTGTTTCAGTATCAAATACAACATAAGTTTGTTCTAAAAGATTGTATTCTTCATTATTAAAAATAATATCAACATCATCATTTATAACATTCATTTCCGCTCCATAAAGAACTTTTAAGCGATCTTCTGGATCTTTTCCTTTATTGAGTTTTTTGGTAGCATTATAGATATCTGGAAAGCTTTGCGCACAGTTATGATCAGTGATTGCAAAAGCTTTATAGCCCATTTTACTTGCAAATGTTACTAAATCTTTGGCAGGAATTACCCCATCCATTGCCGACATCATAGTATGAGTATGAAGTTCTACTCTCTTTATCTCAGCATTATCTTCTTTTCTTTCTGCTTTTGATGTTATTTTTTCAATGGAGCGGATTGCTAGAACATAGTCTTTGGAAAAATTATCAAATTCGACATTTCCAGAAAAACGATACCATTCACCTTGTTTGATACTTGATGAAATAGCTTTATATTCATTCTTATCCTTTTTAAATATTTTAGCAAGTAAACTATTGGAAAAATCACTAATTTTTAAGGTAATAATATTGATAGTTTCCCGTTCCATTGTTTCTATTCCAAAAACATAAGCTTCAATAATAATATTTTTAGTATCACCGATAATATTATTAATCGGGGTTGGTTCTCCTTCTCGGTGTTTGCCAAGAATTGAATTTCCTTCAATTCTTTGGGATTGGATTGGAGCAAACTCAGCCATCTTACTATTTTCTATTTCTTCTTTGATGCAAGCTTTAATTTCTTCATTAATATTAGTTTTTACTTTAAAAGTACCTAATCCATAAAGAAAAAGAAGTTCTTCTAATTTTTTTCCTTCTTCATAAAAAATGTCTTCTTCTATTTTATTTGCTACATCTATTGTAATCATATTCTCATTGATTTCCACATTAGATTGATCTAAATTAGTTAGGGAAGGTTTTCTTTTGATAATATCTTGAATTAATAAAGATACGTAAGTTTTAACATCTTCTAAATTTATAATTGGATAAATCATGAATATTTTACATTTTTTTTGACCATTAATTCCTTGATTAGCACATGAAAATAAACTTTTAATAATTGATAAAGAAATCATTTTGTTGCTTTTAATATAAACTTCAAATAATTCTTCACTCTTTTTTAAGATTACTTTTTCTATTTCCGCCTCCAAAAATTCTTCTACTTTTGTAAAATTAATGGAATCAAAAAATCTTCTTAATTCAGCATTCATGATGATACCTCTTTTCGTATTTTATAAATTACAATTTGATATTGATCTAATCTTTTTGTAACTTTACCTATAATTCTAACTAAATCTTGTTTTTTTAAATTCATTAATAGCATATAGCTTTCGGGGAAAACTACAAATTCGGCAAGATTCGTTTCATCACTAGCCGTTATAAAGGCCATATCTTGATTTTTTTTTGTTTTGATACTTCTAATGGTTTCAATTAAAACAACTACTTCGATTTGTTTATCAAAATATTCTTTTAAATTTTCTAATTTTTTTAGATTTGGATACTGACTTGATGGATGATTGGTGATATAGAATCCATAAGCATTATACTCCTTTATTCTGGATTCTAAAAGATCATCTTCTACTCTTTCAATCATTGGTTTCATAACTAAAGACTCATCTAAGTCCGCAATTAAATTAGCATAATTAATAGCAATATCCATATTATGTTTTAATGTGTTGTGATTTTCATTAAAAGAATCTAGCGCTCCAGCATCAATTAAAGCTTCTAATGTCTTTTTATTCACACTTTTACCATAGACACGAGAAACAAATTCCATGTAATCTTTATAGTTTCCTTTTTTTCGTTCTTCAATTATAGTTTGACAAGCTTCATTTCCAAGGTTTTTAATGGTTGTTAGTGGAACTAATAAATACTCCTCTTCGATTTTATAATATAAATCGCTTTGATTAATATCTGCTTTTTTTAATTTATAATCATATTTTTTTAATTCGTTAAAGTATTCAGATGTTTTTGTTTCTGATCCAATACACATGTTTAATAAATTGGTAATATAATAAATGGGATATTTAACTTTTAAATACGCCATTTGATAAGCTATTAAAGCATAACTAACCGAATGGGCTTTATTGAAGCCGTAATTTGCAAATTTTTCTATGTCTTCAAAGATTTGAGTAGCTAGAGTTTTCTCATACCCTAAGTCTATTGCACGTTTAATGAACGTTTCTTTTTCAGCATCAATTACATCTTTTTTCTTCTTACTCATAGCTCTTCTAATATTGTCTGCTGAAGAATATTTGTATCCGCCTATTTTTACTAGAACTTGCATGATTTGTTCTTGATAAATCATAATCCCATAGGTTTCTTTTAAAATAGGTTCTAAATCTGGATGTAAATATTTTACCTCTTTCTTTTTATCTTTTCTCAAAATAAATTCATCAATATATTGCATTGGACCTGGACGATATAAAGCAAGCGCTGCAATTAACATTTCTAAGGTTTCTGGTTTTAATTTTTTTAAGAAATTTTTCATACCAACACTTTCAAATTGAAAGATTCCAACTGTATCGCCATTTTCAAATAATTTTAAGACATTCTTATCATTTAAATCAATTTGATTTAAATTGATTGATTCATTTGTATTCTTCTTGATTAAATCTAAGATGTTTTGAATAATTGTTAAATTTCTAATAGCAAGTAAATCCATTTTTAAAAGCCCTAAATCTTCTAAATAATTCATCGTAAAGCCTGTTAATATATCCGTGCCATTGTGATAAATTGGAATTACTTCATCTAAAGGAATATTAGATATTACAACCCCGGCTGCATGAGTGCCAATATATTTTTTTAATCCTTCAATTTTAAGACTTGCTATATAAGCTTTTTTTAGACTATCATTTTTATTTAAAATAGTTTTTATATTGGGATTTTCTAAATTGTTTTTTAAGCTTAATTTTGGATCGATTATTTTACTAACTAAACTACTTAACTGTTCACTGATATTTTGCGCTTTGGCCATTTGAATAAAAGCAAGTTTACTTGTTAATGTTCCATAGGTCATAATATTAGCAACTGAATATCTTCCATATCGTTCTTTTATATATTCTATTATTTGTTCTCTTTTATTTGCATCAAAATCTATATCAATATCAGGCATGGTTATTCGTTCTTTATTTAGAAAACGTTCAAAAACAAGATTATAGTATAAGGGATCGATTTCCGTAATTCCAAGTGCATAGCTAACTAAACTTCCTGCTGCACTTCCTCTTCCCGGACCTACTAAAATATTATTTTTTTTGGCATATAGAACATAATCATAGACGATTAAAAAATAATCTGTAAAACCCATCTCGGTGATAACGTTTAATTCATATAATAAGCGATCTTGATATTCTTTAGAAGTTTTCCCTTGTAATCTTTTATCTAAGCCTTTTTTACATAGAGCAAATAATAAGTCTTTTGAATTTTGTTTTTCTTTATAAACTGGCATATAGTTTTGATTGGTCGGAAAAATAATTTCAATTAAATTAGCAAAATTAAGAATCATTTCATGATCCTCATCCTCTAAGTTTTGATAATATAGATAAGCATTTTTTTCATAATTATATTCCGCAATATCTTTATATGATTTTTGCAAATCAATGGCTGTTAAATAATTTAAATAGTCACTATCTTCTGAATTCATTAGTTTTATGTTAGGCATGAAAACAATATTCTTAGTAATTAATAAGGCATTATTTTTTTCTAAAAATGTTGTATAGGAAATATAATAATTTGCTTTTATTTCAAAACTTTCAATTTCATTATATGGTACTACGACAATGAGATCTTCATGATCTAATTCTTCAATTTTTATTTTTTCTATTTGTTTTTTTGTATTTAATTTTAGTAATTTTTGATATCCAAAATAATTTTTAGCATAAATATACAATTGATTATCATCAATATTGATTTCTAAACCAATAATAGGTTTGATCTTTTCAGCTAAGCATTTCGTTAAAAATTCTTGTACTCCAAATAAAGTATCATCACAAATTCCTAATATTTTGATTTTTTTTTCACGAGCAAATGAGACAATATCAGAAACCTTAATCAAACTTTTTAATAAGCTATAATCTGTTGTTATTTTTAGTGGTATAAACATGTTTCATTCCCTCCTGACGTTGTTATTATTATAACATAACTTCTATTCATTTCCTATTCCATGTTTTGATATTTCTCTTGTGTTTTTTTGTTAATTTTTTACAAATAAAAAGAATAATTTTTAATATTCTAATTGAATTGTTTTTAATTTTTCTTTTTTTGCTGAATCCCGTTTTTTTTGGATATAATCATATAATGCTCTTGATTCCATATTACCTCGATTACTATAAAAGTTAACATTGTTCTTTTTACCTGCATATAATATTTCAATAATTTCATCTTCTTCATAAGTTATTAATAAAAGAGCTACTTCAAAATTTTCATAATTGTTAATTTCAAAATATAAATGATGAATATCATCTATTTGCTCATAATCCATTTTTAACTTTGATATTTCTGGATTATATATTTGTTTTAAAGCAGATAAATAATACTGAAATCCTTTATTATTAGTTATATCTTTTGAAATATTATATTCTTCCAAAAGGTCGTCGATACAATCAAATGAGGTAATTTCATTTTGTTTTTCTATTTCTTTACTATTATCTTTTTTGTGGTCACAGGAAGTTAAAAGAAGACATAATAAATACAATACCATTCTTTTCCTTATTGTTATTTCAAACTCCCTCTTTCTTAATATAGTATTTTATCATATATTCTACTCTTTACAATCTTTTTTCATCAAATATGCTTTCTATTTGTTTGACAACAAACATATAGTATGTTAAAGTTATAAATGAAGAGAAATTCATGGAGGTGACTTGTCATGGCAAAAAATATATCAGGTAAAAGTAATAAAACTGTTAACAGTCGTAGCCACGCTAATAATAAAACAAAACGTACTCAAAAGGTAAATTTACAAAAAGTAACAATTAATGGCGTTAAAGTTAAATTAAGTGCTAGAGAAAAGAAAACTTTAGGAGTTTAATAATAAATACTTGAAAAAGTATTTTTTATTGCATTTAAAAGGAAATCGGTTTAATGATTTCCTTTTTTTCTTATCTTAATTTATTTATTCGCTCTTGATAATCTTCGCCTTTACAAACAAATGAGCCACTTACAATCATATCAGGTTTGACCTTTTTTATATCTTTGATTGTTTTATCATTGATTCCACCATCAACATTGATAACAAATTTATAGTTATAAGCTTTTTTTAGATCATTTAAAATTTGAATTCGATTTAAACTATTGGAAATAAATGTTTGTCCACCAGCGCCTGGATTAACACTCATAACCAAAACTTGATCAATCTGATCTAAATATGGAATTAAATCCGTTACTTTTGTTTCTGGTTTAATAGCGATTCCCACTTTAGCATTGATTCTTTTTACTTCATTTATCATCCGATAGATATCTTCAACTGCTTCATAATGAAATGTAATAAAATCAGGTTTAAAAGGCAGGAAGTAATCAAAATAAAGATCTGGTTTGAATGTCATAAAATGAATATCTAAAGGTAATTTATTTTTACTTAATTTCTTAAGAAGATCTTCAATTTCAAAATTTTTCTTAGAAACAAACTGACCATCCATTAAATCAACATGTAAATAATCGGCATCAGTTTGATTTATTTTTTTGATCGTTTCAATTTCAGTATTATTACTACTTAAATAAGAGATTGCTATTTTCATTTTTTACCTTCTTTATAAAAAGCTTCATAGTTTTCATATCTTGATGATAAAATTAATTTTTTTTGTACTGCCTCTTTTACTCCACATTTTTTTTCACTTAAATGATTACAGTCTCGATATTGACATTGATAATCAAAGAATTCAATAAAAGAATGCTTAATTTGTTCAGCTTCATAGTCATTTAAATCTAGTGCAGAAAATCCTGGAGTATCTGCAAAATGAATGTTTTCGATTTCAAATATCTCGGAATGTCTTGTTGTGTGAACTCCTCTTCCTAACGCTTTTGAAATTGGACTTGTCTTAATATTCAATTCTGGGTCGATTTTATTTAAGAATGTACTTTTACCAGCTCCAGTTTGTCCTGTTAAAACAACTAATTTTTGCTTTAAATATTTTTTTATCGCATCAATTTCTGTATTATAAAATGTTTTAATTCCAATTTGATTATAGTAATCTTTTATTATCTTAATTTCTTCTTTTGATTCGATTAAATCAAGTTTTGTAAAACAGACTACTGGTTCAATATGATTGATCGTTACAACGCTTATTAATTTATCTAAAAGATTAAGAGAAAGGTCTGGTTCTTTGACACTAGCAATGATTAAAGCTATATCAACATTGGCTATCATTGGTCTTTTTAATTCATTTTTTCTTTCAGCAATTTCTAATATGTATTTTTCGTTTTCATCAATAACACAATAATCACCAACAAGAGGAGTTACTTTTATTAAACGAAATTTTCCTCTTGCTCGACAATCATATATTCCTTTTTTTGTTTTTACAGTAAATAGATTACTAATAATTCTTACAATTTGTCCATTTAACATAATCCTAATATTTCACATTCTTCAATTCCGGAATTATTTTCTGAATCGGTTTTTGCAATGGCAATCGTAATTGTAATGGTTGCTCCGCTTGATACGACAGTGTCTTGAGCTCTTGATTGAGCAAGAATAGTCCCAGGTGGAAGATCGCTTTCTTGGAACACTTCTTTTACGGTTACTCCATGTTCACTACAGAATGTTTTGACTTCTTCTAATGTATAGTTGCTTGTAAAATCCGGATATTTTATATCATTTCTTGGAATATATAAAGTTATTGTATCATTTTCTGATAATTTCTCACCAGCTGCTACGGATTGTCTAAGAATGATATCGGCTTTACTGTCATCTTCACTATCTACTTTTTCAATTAACACTTGGAGTTTTAAAGCTTCCAATTTTCCTTTGATTTCTAAATAGTTTTTGCCAGTATAATCTTCGATTGTAATTTTGTTTTCACCAGTTGAAATATAAATTGTTATCTCTGTTCCTTTGGTTCTTTTACTTTTGGCTGATGGATTGGTTTTTACAACATATCCTTCTTTAATTTCAGAGGAACTTATTTCTATTGGTTCATCAGCAACTGTGAATCCTTCATCTTGTAATACTTGGATTGCCTCAGATAGTGTCTTATTACTTACATCAGGCACTGAAATTTCTTTTTGATTAGTTATAATTGGTATTAGTAATACAACAGATGTTATGATTACAACGAGTGCTGTAAAGATGGAAGCTAGGATTATTAATAATTTGTTTTGTTTTTTTAAATCCTTTTTAGTAATTTGCTTTGCGATATTATCACCTTCTGGATTTTCTTCTTTTTTATTATCTTTTTTTAGCATTTTTTCTGCTTTTGTATCATCAAAATTTGTTTCTGTATATTTAAATTTAATTGGTTCTTCATTGATTCTTGAGTCATCTAAACAAGTTTTTAAATCTTCATACATTTCTCTAGCATCAGTATAACGGTTTTTAGGATTTTTGCAAGTTGCTTTTGTTACAATGTTTGCAACACTTTGTTCTAAGTTTGGCAATTCATTTTTAATGTTTGGTAACGGTTCTTTTAAATGTTTTAAAGCAATTTCAACAGCATTATCACCTTTATAAGGTAGTTTTCCAGTTAATAATTCATACATGACGATTCCCATCGAATAAACATCACTTTGTAAGCTTGATCCTTTGCCGCTTGCTTGTTCTGGTGGAAGATAATGAACACTTCCCATGACTGAATTTGTTTGGGTTAATTGAGTTGAATTCATGGCCATTGCAATTCCAAAGTCAGTTACTTTGATAATACCATTTTCAAGAATCATAATATTTTGTGGTTTAATGTCGCGGTGGATAATATAAGAATCATGAGCAACACTCATACCACTTGTAATTTGAAGCATGATATCGATAGCCTCGGTCGTGGTAATAGTACCTCTTTTTTTGATTAAGTCTTTTAGATGTTTTCCTTCAATGTATTCCATGACAATATAATATTCCCCTTGATCTTCACCTACATCATAAACTTCGACAATATTTTGATGATTTAAACTAGAAGCAGAAAGCGCTTCTCTTTGAAAACGACGAACGAATTTTTCGTCATTTGATAAATCGCCTCTTAAAATTTTTACAGCAACATTTCGATCTAAAATGGTATCATAAGCTAAATAAACGTTAGCCATTCCACCTTCACCAATGCTTTTTACGATTTGATAACGATCACTAATCTTTTGCCCCTTCATTATCATTCTATTTCACCGCTTTCTATTGCTAAATAAGCAACTGAAATATTATCAGTTCCACCTCTTGCATTACACTTACGTATAATTTTGATGATTTTATCTTCAATTTCTAATACTTCATCATTTAATACTCGTTCTATTTGCTCATCGCTTAACATATTTGTAAGCCCATCACTGCATAATAAAATTCCTTCAATATTTATATCAACATCGAAGATATCCATTTCCACTTTTTCACCAGCTCCAAGAGCCTTCATAAGGACATTTTTCTTCGGATGAGATTTTGCTTCTTCCTCAGTTATATCACCGGCTTGAACAAGTAAATTTACTAAGGTATGATCCTTAGTTACTTTATGTAATTTTTGGTTTTTTATGACATATCCACTTGAGTCTCCAATGTTTCCAAAAATAAGAAACTGACTTGTTAAAAGTGCAATTACTAAAGTTGTTCCAAGTCCTGTTGAATCTTCGTGTTGTTTTGCATATTCCAAAATATTTTTATTTATTTCGTTGACATTATCATTTAACCAATTGACTGCATCTAATTTAGATCCTACACTTGCGCCATTTGTGAAACGTTTCCCTAAATGAGCAACTGCCATCGATGAAGCCACTTCTCCTGCACGATGTCCACCCATTCCATCAGCAACAATCAATAAATATTCATTGTTGGTGTTTTTAAGAATTGTAACGGAATCCTCATTATGGCTTCGTACTTTTCCAGCATCTGTTAAATAAAATGTTTTCATTAATCCACCTCTTTGCTTCTAAGTTGGCCACAAGCAGCAGATATATTGCTTCCGAATTCCCTACGAATTGTGACATTGATTTTTTCTTTTTTTAGCGTGTCATAAAAATTCATTACACGAGTTTTACTGCTTTTCTTAAATTCTATGTGATTTGTTTCATTATATGGAATTAAATTTACATAAACATTCATTCCTCTAATTAGAAAAGCTAACTCTTTGGCATCTTCTATCTTATCATTTACCATATTAAGCATAACATATTCTAGTGTTACTCGTCTATTAGTATGCGTAATATATTCTTTAATTGTAGCAATTACCTCTGTCAAATTATACACTTTATTGACAGGCATTAATTGATTACGCAATTCGTTATTAGAAGCATGAAGGCTTAATGCTAAATTTACTTGCAAGGGAAATTTCATTAATTCTTTGATTTTGGGAATTAAGCCACAAGTTGAAACCGTAATATGCCTTGCTCCAATTTGGATTCCTTTCTGATGATTAATAATGCTTATAAAAGCTATCACATTATCATAATTATCAAGAGGTTCGCCGATTCCCATTAAAACAACGGAAGAAATACGCTCACCTGATTCTTTTTCAATCATTAAAAGTTGGGAAACCATTTCATAGGTTTCTAAATTTCTTATTTTTTTTAATCTTCCAGACTCACAAAAGGCACATCCCATATTACAACCCACTTGCGTTGAAACACAGACACTATTTCCATAGTCATGTTTCATTAAGACAGCCTCAACTCTTTCATTATCACTTAATTCAAATAAATATTTATAAGTATTAGTATCTTTTTCAACCGTTATTATTTTTGGCATATCAAAAGAAAAATCAGTTTTTAGCTGTTCTCTAATATTTACTTTTAAATTACTAAAGTGATCTACTTCTTTTTCTCTTTTCTGATAAAGCCATTCAAATACTTGGGTTGCTTTGAATTTCTTTTCATTGATACTTAAGAAATACGCTTCTAATTGTTCTACTGTTAATCCATATATGTTTTTCATAATTATCACTCTAGAATATTATATCATGTTTGTTTTCATTTTAAAAAAGAAAAAAACATCAACAATTGATGTTTAAGAACAGGTATTGCTAATTATAATTAATGCTAATTTTATAATTTCTATTTAGTTTAATTTTTATTTTATTCACTTTGTTTCTAATACAAAATTAATTTGATAATCTTCTCCAGTAATTTCAATCGTTTCAATTTCGGTATAATTTATTTTTATTTTAATCGTACAATCTTCCAAAGAATAAGTATAATAACGATTTTTTTCTTCATGAAATGGTATTGAATCTAAATTTTTTATAATATCAACAATATTATTCACATTAAAATAACGTTCACTTATTGTTGGATATAAATCAGTAATTAATATTTCTTCTTCAAGTAAGATTTGATAAGTTTCATTATTAATTACTTTGTATTTTAATATTTGTTCAGTCGTTTCTCGATATCCAGTTGTAATATTGTTTTCGTGTTCTCCGTGATATAAAATTTTTGTTTCGTTATTTTCATAATTAATTGTAAACTTATAATTTCTAATTTTCGTTGTTTCAAAGATTTTGCTTAGTGATTCAAAATACTCTGGTTTTTTTATTTCTTCGTAATTGGGATTTTGATTTTCAGTTGTTGGCTGTTTAAAGATGTTAACAAAGATGAATACACCAATCAAAAACAAGAACCAAATACTTAATTTAAATAAAGCATTGCCTCGGTCAGTTTTTCTAATTTCTTTAATTTTCTTTCTAAGTTCTTTTAGTGTTTGCATATTATCCCTACTTCACTCTTTTATTTAATAATTCATTTTTATTGATTCCGTTTAGATAATCTAATACTTTCATTCTTTTCTTTCCAAAAGGTTT